>OLRS01003348.1_pt1 | contig 10287 bp, 9 predicted proteins | sample 1673171 | NCBI WGS metagenome assembly OLRS01 (sample SAMEA3136762, study PRJEB25190) | human gut metagenome | biome: human gut; feature: human-associated habitat; material: faeces | place: Austria | collected 2013
ATGGCCACACGCTGCTTCTGGCCGCCGGAGAGCTGGCTGGGGAAGGCGTCGGCCTTGTCGCCGATGCCGACGAGCTCGAGCAGGCTCTGCACCTTGGCCGCGATCTGCTCGCGGCTCAGGCCGCTGCCGCGCAGTGGATAGGCGACGTTCCCGGCCACCGTGCGCGAAGGCATGAGGTTGAAGTGCTGGAAGATCATGCCGATCTTTTTGCGCGTCTGGCGCAGCTGCTTCGGCGGGAGGGCCGTCAGCTCCTGCCCATCGAGGAGCACCTCGCCGGAGGTGGGGCGCTCGAGCAGGTTGATGCAGCGCACGAGCGTCGACTTGCCTGCGCCGGAAAAACCGATGATGCCGAAGATCTCACCGGTTTCCACCGTGAGCGAGACGTCCTGCACCGCGTGGACGGCGTGTTCGCCGGTTCCGAAGTCCTTGGAAATGTGTCTGAGTTCGATCAAGTGAATTCCTCCTCTGGATGAAAAAAGCGGGGAGCTTTACAGCTCCCCGCTTCAGGTTGGTTTCTCAGGTTCCTATCGAACCGGCGCGCGGCGTCAGATCAATGGGCGAAATGGCCTTCCTGTTTGCAATCGGTGGGCTGCAGGTGAACGCGAAAAAGCATGGGCATCGGCATCGCCATGTCCATGTACATGCACATCATCTTGGAAACAGAAATATACATCGTTCGCCTGCTCCTTTCCGAAAAATTTCCATCAACATATCAAGCTTATTGGTTTGATGGCATCATAGCACCATCCGGCCGGCGCTGTCAACCGAAAATTGCGGTTTTCAGGAAATTCCGGCGATGTTCACGAAATTCGGCGGGATCTGCGGGGAAATATGAGATGGCATGACAACGGCTGTGATCGCATCGCGGTCAGATGATATACTCGACGGTGCGCTCCTCCGTCAGCTCCGTGCGCCGGTTTCTCAGCAGCACCGCCTCGCGCCCGTCCAGCGGGCCGAGGGCGTAGAGCGTCCGCGTATCGCGCAGGGGATTGTTCATCGGGATCGTCTCCAGTATCAACATAGTATGTAAGTTGGTTTATAGTAGCGCAACCGCCGCCCGCTGTCAATGCCCGCGCGGGTTGCAATTTGCCGCGCTTTCCGCCATAATAGGGGCAAGAGAAAGGATGTGTCGCGTATGTCGCTGAAAAACGTCTATTGCCGGGCGTATCAGGTCTGCTTCGCCTTGGGGGCGCGGCTGCTGCCGTGGCGCAGGCCGGAATGCATCACCGGGCTGGGGAGCTTTGCGCGGGTACCGTCGCTGCTGGCCGAGCGCGGCGTGCGCAAGCCCCTGATCGTCGCGAGCCGCCGCCAGAGCCAGACCCCCGCGTTTCAGGAGATGCTGGGCCATCTCGCGGGCTGGTCGCTCTACACCGGCGTGACGGCCAATCCGCGCGTGGAGACGGTCGAGGCCATCGCCGCACAGTCCCGCCGCTCGGGCTGCGACGGGTTCGTCGCCGTGGGCGGCGGCTCGCCGATGGACGCAGCCAAGGCCGCCGCGGCGCGCCTCGCGCGGCCGGACAAGCCGCTTTCGCAGCTTGTGGGACTCTTAAAGGTCCGCCGCCGCATTCCGCCGCTCATCGCCGTGCCCACGACGGCGGGCACGGGGTCGGAGACGACCATCGCCGCCGTTGTCACCGGCAGTGACCACCACAAGTATGCGATCTCCGACCTCTGCCTCATTCCACGCTACGCGATCTTAGACCCCGCGCTGACCGTCGGGCTGCCTCCACACATCACGGCGGAGACCGGCATGGATGCGCTGACGCACGCGGTCGAGGCGTATCTGAGCCGCTTTTACAACACGAAGCAGACGCGCCTGCTCGCGGAACATGCCGTCGTCGCTATCTTCACGCATTTGGAGCGCGCGTACCGCGACGGCACGTCGCTCCCCGACCGCGCGGCGATGCTGCAGGCCTCGTTCGACGCAGGCGCGGCGTTCACGCGCGCAAGCGTCGGTAACGTGCACGCCATCGCGCACACGCTCGGCGGGCTCTACGGCGTACCCCACGGCCTTGCAAACGCGGTGCTTCTCCCTCTCGTGCTCGAAGATTACGGCAAAGCGGCCTATCCGCGCCTTGCCCGTCTTGCCGCGCTTGTCGGCCTCAAGGGCGAGAGCGAAGAATCTCTCGCCAAGGCGTTCATCGCCGAAATCCGCGCGATGAACGCCCGCATGGACATCCCCGACCACTTCAACTGCATCCGCAAAGAGGACATTCCCCTCATGGCCACCTGGGCCGCGCAGGAGGCAAACCCCGTCTACCCCGTGCCGGTCATCTACGACGAAGCGCGCTTTGCGCGCGTCATCGAGCGTTCACACCACAGCCAATAACCTTGTCAGCATTTTAGCGATACTTCCCCGCCGCCGTCTGGTATAATGGTGCTGCAATCCAAAAGGATCGGACGGTTTTTTATGATCGGAGTTTACGACTACACCGTGATCGCAACCTATCTCTCGCTGCTGCTGGGGCTTGGCGGCCTCTATTCCGCCGCGCAAAACGAGCCTCTCGACGCCATGCTGTGCCTGATGCTCGCGGGGCTGCTCGATGCCTTCGACGGGCGCATCGCCCGCACGAAAAAGGACCGCACCGAACAGGAAAAGCGCTTCGGTATCCAGATCGACTCGCTCAACGACCTTGTCTGCTTCGGCGTGCTGCCCGCCGCCATCGGCTGGAGCATGGACTGCGATAGACTCTGGTTCCTTGCGACGATGTCGTTTTTCGCGCTCTGCGCGCTCATCCGCCTCGCCTACTTTAACGTGACGGAAGAGGAGCGGCAGGACCGCACGAGCGAAAACCGCGCCTACTACCTCGGCGTGCCGGTCACGGCGAGCGCCGTGCTCGCGCCGCTCTTCTACCTGCTCTCGCTGCACTTTTCCCTGAACTGCGCGGTCGTCTACGCGCTGGGGCTGTTTCTGCTTGGTGTGCTGTACATCACACCGATTCGCGTCAAGAAGCCGCAGCTGCGCGGCGTGGCGCTTTTGTCCGTGTTCGGGCTTGGCGAATTTGCTGTTTTGCTCCGCGTATTGACGCGTTAGCGCTCCCATCTCTCTCCTCCGGGCCGTCCGAAAGGTTTTCTTTTGGGCGGCCCCTCTCTTTTTACTTTCCCGATTGACGGCGGGAAGTCCGCGTGCTATGATAGTCGGCAACTACCATTTGCATGTTCTGTCAGATCGCGAGGAATTTTTATGAAAAAGGCTGATCCCCGTCTCCTGCTTGTCGTAGCGATGACCGTCTTCGGCACGCTGGGGCTTTTTGTGCGCAATATTTCCGTCTCGTCCGGCGAGCTGGCGCTGTACCGCGCCGTGCTGGCCGCGCTGCTGATCGGCGTATACTTACTTGTCAGCAGGCAGAAGATCCCCTTCGCGCGCATCAAAAAGGAGGTGCCGCTGCTGCTTCTCTCCGGTGCGGCGATGGGCGTCAACTGGATCCTTTTATTTGAGGCCTACCGCTATACGAGCGTTTCCGTCGCCACACTGAGCTATTACTTCGCGCCCGTCATCGTCACGCTCGTCTGCCCCATCCTCTTCCATGAAAAGCTGACAGGGAAGAAATTTCTCTGCTTTGTGATGTCCACACTCGGCCTTGTGCTCATCACCGGCATTGGCGACACGCGCGGGTCGGATGACCTCAAGGGCATTCTCTTCGGCCTCGGCGCGGCGGTGTTTTACGCGACCGTCATCCTGCTCAACAAGTCCATCCATCAGGTCGAGGGCATCCACCGCACGTTTTTGCAGTTTTTGTCCGCCATCGTCGTGCTCATCCCCTACGTGCTCTCGACAAATGGCATCACACTCAGCTCGCTGAACGCCGTCGGCTGGGTCAATCTTCTCATCGTCGGCCTTGTCCACACGGGCATCACGTATTGCCTGTACTTCTCGTCGCTCAAGGAGCTGCCCGGACAGGAGGCCGCGATTTTAAGCTACATCGACCCCCTCGTCGCCGTCCTCGTCTCCGTCACCCTGCTCGGTGAGAGCATGACCGCAATGCAAGTCATCGGCGGCGCCCTGATCTTAGGCTTCACCCTGCTCAACGAGCTCTCTCCCGTCCCCAAGGCGAAAAAGGAGTAAATCTCTCAAATCACGCCAAAACGCGTCGCAGATTTTCGCGCCGCGCACGGCGCGAAATAAATTGAAATCGTTTTTTGTCGCGACATGTGCGTGACAAAAAACACCTCTCAGCCCGCAAGTGTGGAAATCGCCCGCCGTTGGCGGGCGATTTATGCGCGCAGCGGGCTGTGATCTCCCTAAAAATAGAGTCCGCTCAGCCATGACTGAGCGGCCTCTATTTTTAATTTAGAAATTCTGCTGGGTCGCAGGGTACCCCATCTTTGCTGACCGAAAAGTGCAGATGCGCCGGCATCGAGAACTCGGCGATCGAGCTGCTGCCCACCGCGCCGATGACCTCGCCCGCGGAGACATACTGCCCCTCGCCGACGCCCGGCGAGCTGCGGAGATTGGCGTACGTCGTCTCGTACCCGTCGTCGTGCGCGATGGTCACGAGCGTGCCCATCATGTCGTCGTCGCGCACCGCCGTCACAACGCCGCTGCACGCGGCGATCACCTGCGTGCCGACCTCGGCGGCGATGTCGATGCCGTCGTGCGTGCGCCAGTCGCCAAGCGTCTCGTTATACGTGAGCTCGTCGACCGAAAACGCCGCGACCTCCTCCCCCACGAGCGGCGCGACCACGAGCCGCGGGGCGACGGGCTGCGCGTCCGTCTCGCTCTCCATCGCGGGGACGGTGTCCTCCACGCCCGTGGCCTCATCCATCACGATGAGGTCCTCGGGCGGCTCCTCCACCGGCTCTGCCGGCTTTGCCGCCTCCTGCGGCAGCTCCGCTTCCGGCATCTGCGGCGTTTCGTCCTGCACGGGAAGCTCTACCTGTGAGGAGACATTCTCCGCGTCCTTGTCCGTCGTATTTTTCGGCAGCAGCGTCCAATAGCCCGCGACGGCCAGCGCCGTCACACCGAGGAACAGGGCTATGTATAAGCCCGTCCCGCCGAAGAAGTGCCGCTTTGCGCGGCCGTTCGATCCTGCCATGTTTCATCCTTTCCGCCGCTTTGCGGCTCGTGCGAAAATTGCGAGCAAAAAAGCTCTGACGGTAGTGTGTACCGTCAGAGCTTTTTCTAAACATGGCAGATTCGATTTTTTAGCGGACGATCAGCGTCTTGCCGTCCATTTCCGCGGGCTGCTCAAGGCCCATCACGTCGAGGATCGTCGGCGCGATGTCGGCGAGACGGCCGGGGCGCAGCTCGGTGCCCGCGCCGCAGAGGATGAAGGGCACCACATTCGTCGTGTGCGCGGTCATCGGGCTCTTGCCGTCGGCTTGGAGCATCTGCTCGGCGTTGCCGTGGTCGGCGGTGATCATCGCAATGCCGCCCATCTTGAGCGTCGCCTCCACGACCTGACCGACGCACTCGTCAACGGTCTCGACGGCCTTGACGGCGGCGTCGAACACGCCCGTGTGGCCGACCATGTCGCAGTTGGCAAAGTTCAGAATGATGACGTCGTACTTGCCGGACTCGATGCGCTCGACGCACTTGCTCGCGACCTCGTAGGCGCTCATCTCGGGCTGGAGGTCGTAGGTCGCGACCTTCGGGGACGCGACGAGTACGCGGTCCTCGCCGGGATACGGGTCCTCGACGCCGCCGTTGAAGAAGAACGTGACATGTGCGTACTTCTCGGTCTCGGCGATGCGCAGCTGGGTCATGCCCATCTTGCTCAGATACTCGCCAAGGCCGTTTTTCACGCTGATGCGCGGGAAGGCGACGAGCACGTTCGGCATGGTCGCGTCATACTCGGTGTTGCAGACGTAGGTGAGCGGGAAGAACTCGCGCTTGAAGCCGTCGAACGCGGGGTCGACGAACGCACGCGTGATCTCGCGGGCGCGGTCGGGGCGGTAGTTGAAGAAGATGACCGAATCGTTGTCGGAGATCATGCCGTCCTTGTCGCAGACGATGGGCTCGACAAATTCGTCCGTCACGCCGTTTTTGTAGCTCTCCTCGATGGCGTGAATGGGGTCGGGATCCTGCACGCCCTCGCCGTAGACGAGCGCATCATAGGCGTTCTCTAAGCGGTCCCAGCGCTTGTCGCGGTCCATCGCGTAGTAGCGGCCCATAACGGTCGCGATCTTGCCGACGCCGAGCTCACGGCACTTTTCCATGGTCTTTGCGACAAAGTCGCGGCCGGAGGTCGGGGGCGTGTCGCGCCCGTCGAGGAAGGCGTGGATATACACGCGCTTTAAGCCCTTGATGTGCGCCATCTTTAAGAGCGCGTAGAGGTGGTCGAGCGTGGAGTGCACGCCGCCGGTGGAGTGCAGACCGTAAAGGTGCAGCGCAGAGCCCTTTTCAAGGCAGTCGTCCATCGCCTTGTTGTAGGCGGGATTTTCAAAGAACGTACCGTCCTCAATGGAGCGGGTGATGCGCGGCAGGTCCTGGAACACGACGCGGCCGCCGCCGATGTTGGTATGGCCGACCTCGCTGTTGCCCATCTGGCCCGCGGGCAGGCCCACGTCAAGACCGGAGGCCTGGAGCGTCGTGTGGGCATACTCGGCAAAAAGGCCGTCGAGCACGGGGGTGTTGGCCGCGCGCACCGCGTTGCCGACGGTATCGTTGGACAGGCCGAAGCCGTCCATGATGATCAGCGTGGTGGGAGTCTTATTCATCGATTTTCCTCCTTACTCCTGGTTGGCAGCGTGGACGATCTCCATCAGCGCCTTGGGGTCGAGCGAAGCGCCGCCGATCAGGCCGCCGTCGATGTCCTCGTGCGAGAGCAGCTCGTGGGCGTTCGAGCCCTTCATCGAGCCGCCGTACTGAATGGTCACGCTGCGGGCGATGCGCGCGCCGTACTGCGCGCGGATGAGCGAGCGGATATAGGTGCAGACCTCGGCCGCCTGCTCGCCCGTGGCGGTCTTGCCGGTGCCGATGGCCCAGATGGGCTCATAGGCGATGACGCAGCGGCGCATCTGCTCGGCGCTCACGCCCGCGAGGGCGGACTTGACCTGCAGCGCGATGAGCTCCATCGTCACGCCCATCTCGCGCTGGGCAAGGCTCTCGCCCACGCAGATGATGGGGTTCAGCCCCGCCTCGAGCGCGGCGAGGACCTTTTTGTTGACGATCTCGTCCGTCTCGCCGAAGAGCGCGCGGCGCTCGCTGTGGCCGACGATGACATAGCGCACGCCGAGGTCGGCGAGCATGTCGGCGGAAATCTCGCCGGTGTAGGCGCCGCTCTTTTCAAAGTAGACGTTCTCCGCGCCGACGGCGATGCGGCTGTCCTTGAACGCGCGCACGGCGGCAGAAAGGTCGACCGTGGGCGCGCACACAACGATGTCGCACCATTTGGTTTTGGGAAGGATGGCCTTGAACTGTTCGGCAAAGGCCTTGGTCTCACTGGGGGTCTTGTTCATTTTCCAGTTGCCTGCGATGATGGTTTTACGGTATCTGCGATTCATGTTGGGTCTTTTCTCCTGTTACTGTCTAAATCTAAAATCTATGCGAATATATGAAAATCAATAGTGATTTTTCTCACTTGTCTAAAAGGCACGCAACGCCCGGTAATTCCTTGCCTTCCAGGAACTCGAGCGACGCGCCGCCGCCGGTGGAGATGTGCGTGATCTTGTCGGCAAAGCCGAGCTGCTCGGCTGCCGCCGCGCTGTCGCCGCCGCCGATGATCGTGACCGCGCCGCTCTCGGCGAGCGCCTTGGCCATGGCCTTCGTGCCGGTCGCAAAGGTTGGGAACTCAAAAACGCCCATGGGGCCGTTCCACACGATCGTGCCCGCGCCCTTGGTCGCCGCGCAGAAGAGCTCGACGGTCTTGGGGCCGATGTCCATGCCCATCATATCCGCGGGGATGTGCATCGCGTCGACGACGTGGGGCTCTGCGTCGGCGGCAAACTCCGTCGCCGCGACGGTATCGACCGGCAGCAGGAGCTTGACGCCCTTCTGCTTGGCCTTTTCGATCATCTCGAGCGCGTAGGCGCACTTGTCTTCCTCGAGCAGGGACTTGCCGATCTCGCCGCCCTGCGCCTTGGCGAACGTGTAGGCCATGCCGCCGCCGATGATGACGGTGTCGGCCTTGTCTAAAAGGTTGTTGATGACGGCGATCTTGTCGCTGACCTTTGCGCCGCCGAGCACGGCGACGAACGGGCGCTTGGGATCGTCGAGCGCCTTGCCCATGACCTCAAGCTCCTTGGCAACGAGCAGGCCCGACACGGCGGGAAGATAGGCGGCCACGCCCGCGGTGGACGCGTGCGCGCGGTGCACCGTGCCGAACGCGTCGGAGACGTACAGCTCCGCCATCGAGGCAAGGGCCTTGGCGAGCTCGGGGTCGTTCTTGGTCTCGCCCGCTTCAAAACGGGTGTTTTCAAGCAGCATGATCTCGCCGCCCTTGAGCGCCGCGGCCTTGGCCTTGGCGTCCTCACCGACGACGTCGTGCGCGAAGATGACATCCTTGCCCAAAAGCTCGGACAGGCGCTTGGCGACGGGCGCAAGCGTCAGCTTGTCGAGGGACTTTTTCCACTTCTCCTCGGTCAGCGTCGCGGGGTCCTTGCCCTTTTCGGTCTGCTTTTTCACCCACTTGTCAAACTTGGCCTCGGGCTTGCCGAGGTGGGAGCAGGCGATGACCGCCGCGCCGTGGTCGAGCAGATACCGGATGGTCGGCAGCGCGGCCACGATGCGCTTATCCGAGGTGATCTCGCCGGTCTCCTTGTCCTGGGGCACGTTGAAATCGCAGCGCAGCAGCACCTTCTTGCCGCTCACGTCCACATCGAGAACAGTCTTCTTGTTATAATTCATGTTGTTTCCTCCTCATAATATACACATACGATTTGGTTACGCAGTTAAAACGAATTTGGGATCTTACGTTTTTTCGAGCATTTCCCCCTCGTGCTTGAGACCGGGAAAGCCCGTCTGCCGCAGCGCTTCATACGTCAGGATCGCCACGGAGTTTGATAGATTCAGGCTGCGCGCCTCCTTCCGCATCGGAAGGCGGATGCAGCGCTCATAGTGCGCCACGCGGAAAGGCTCCGGCAGGCCCGCGGTCTCCTTTCCGAAAAAGAGCCAGCAGCCGTCCTTGAATTCCGCCTGGCAGTAGTCCTGCGGAGCCTTGGTCGTGGCGAGCCAGCAGTCGCGTTCCGCCTCGGGATGCTTTGCAAAAAGGTCGGCTAAATTTTCGTACACGCTGATATCCACAAGGTACCAGTAGTCCAGCCCCGCGCGCTTGACGGCGCGGTCGGAAATGTCGAACCCGAGGGGCTTGATGAGATGCAGATGCGCCCCCGTCGCCGCGCAGGTGCGCGCGATATTGCCGCAGTTTTGCGGGATCTCCGGCTCGACGAGCACGATATTCAGCATGACAGCACCTCCTCCACGCGAAAGTTTTATCATTGTACCGCAAAAATATTGCGAATTCAACCTAAAATGCAGTCTTTTGAAACGAAATTTTGAAAATGCAAAAGTAAAGCCGCCAAATCAAAAATTTTTTGTTTTTTTTGTGAGAAACGGTGGATTTTTCGGGCATCTTTGCTATAATGTCGTTAATAGAGAGTAGAATTGAAAGGAGATGAGCTCCGATGGATCAGAAGTTGGCAGTTCTCTTTATGCCGGACGATATGACCCTGACAAAAGAACAAACACCGCTGATGCTGAGGCCCATTTTGTTCTGCCCCATTCTCACGTGGATGGTCGAAGAACTGATGGGGCGGGGCATTGAGCGGTTTTTTATTGTGTCTGACAAACGGGCGCACGACATGATGCGTCCCTACGTCCCCGAAAACGCTGATGTTGTCTACGTCGACGGTGCCAGACACGGGGAAGAGCTTTTAACGCTCCTCAAGGATGAAAAGGGCAGCGTGCTCATCGTCAACGGCGCGGTGCTGCCCGTGGGCGTGTTCTCCGGCGGCGCGGTCTACTCCGCGGACGCGAAGGAGTGCTGCAAGGTGCTCAAGGAGCACGGCGCCTTCGCCGCCTTCCCCAAGGGGGCGGAGATCACGAAGGGCTTTTTGCCCGTCGGCGACGACGAGGAGCTCAGATCCGCACAGGACATGTGCCGCCGCAAGATCGCCGACAAGCACTTTGCCGCGGGCGTTTCCATCATGGACCCCAACAATACCTACATTGACCCCCGCGTCAAGATCGGCAGCGGCACGGTCATCCTGCCGGGAACGATCCTGCGCGGCCGGACCGTCATCGGCAAGAACTGCACCATCGGCCCGAACGCCATGATCCGCGACTGCACGGTCGGCGACGAGACCGAGGTGAACGCCTCGCAGCTCAATGAGAGCACCGTCGGCGCG
>OLRS01003354.1_pt1 | contig 10273 bp, 9 predicted proteins | sample 1673171 | NCBI WGS metagenome assembly OLRS01 (sample SAMEA3136762, study PRJEB25190) | human gut metagenome | biome: human gut; feature: human-associated habitat; material: faeces | place: Austria | collected 2013
CGAGCGGATTTATGCCATGCGACAGCTTTTCCATATACATTTGTGCGCGGCGTATCATATCGAGTTCGGTCATGCTGTGCCTCCGTAAATTACAAGGATAATATCTTTATCTTAGCTCATACTGTCCTCTGGTGCAAGCATTTTCGGAAAACAAAACAGGCAGAGCGTGAGCTCTGCCTGCTGAAATGATTTCTGCTGTGTGTTTAGAATACAGTTACAACTGCGCCCTTGTAGGTCTCGTCGACGTACTTCTTGACGTCGTCGCTCTGCATTGCCTTCTTGAGAGCCTGGATCTTGTCGCTGTTCTCCTCGCCTGCGCGGCAAGCAACAACGTTTACGTAAACCTTTGCGTAATCCGGGTTCTCGGTGATGAGGGAGTCCTCAGAGGCGTTCAGGTCAGCCTGAAGCGCGTAGTTGCCGTTGATGACCGCGAGGTCAACGTCAGCGAGCGAACGCGGCAGCTGCTCGGCTGCGATTTCCTGAATGTCGAGGTTCTTCGGGTTCTCGGTGATGTCGAGCTTGGTCGCGTCGGAGGTCGGGTCGATGCCGTCCTTCAGCTTGATAAGGCCGGCGTCCTGAAGCAGGAGCAGAGCACGGGTCTCGTTCGAGCCGTCGTTCGGGATAGCGACAGATGCGCCGTCAGCCAGCTCCTCGATGGATGCGGTCTTGCCTGCGTAGATGCCGAACGGTTCGTAGTGCATATCGAACGCTGCGGCCAGATCGGTACCGTTCTCCTTGTTGAAGTTGTTGAGGTACGGGGTGTGCTGGAAGTAGTTTGCGTCCAGATCGCCGTCTACCAGCGCGGTGTTCGGCTGAACATAGTCGGTGAACTCAACGACCTTGAGGGTGTAGCCCTCAGCCTCGAGCGCGGACTTCGCTGCGTTCAGAATCTCTGCGTGCGGAGTCGGGGTAGCGCCGACGGTGATGACCTTGTCGGAGTCGCCGGTGTTTGCCGCTCCGCTGTTGTCAGAGGAGGACGTGCCGCCGCCGCAGGCGGTCAGAGCGGTCAGGCACAGTGCGCCTGCAAGGATTGCTGCAATGGATTTCTTCATGGGAATTCGCTCCTTTTTGATGATTCTATCATTTTTTAATGATAACAAAGTAATGAAAAATGGTGGGGATTATCGGTTGCGCTTGTCCAGATGATGCGCAAGGCGCATGCCGACTTCCTGGAAAATCTGCACGATAACAACGATAATGACAACGGCTATGAACATGATGGGGAAGTTGTAGCGGTTGTAGCCGTAGTTTACGGCGACCGTACCCAGACCGCCGCCGCCGATGATACCGGCCATGGCACCGTAGCCCATGATGGTGGTGGCCGCAATGGTGATGTTGGCTACCAGGCTGGGCATGCTCTCAGGCACCATCACCTTGGTGATGATCTGCAAAGGTGTAGCGCCCATGCTCTGGGCGGCCTCGATGACGCCGGGGTCGACCTCGCGTATGCTGGTCTCGATCAGACGGGAGACGAACGGGAAGGACGCAATGACCAGCGGCACGATGGAAGCTACGGTGCCGATGGATGTGCCCACGATCAAACGGGACAGCGGGATGACGATAATCATCAGGATCAGGAACGGAACACTGCGCAGCAGGTTGATCAGGCCGTTCAGTAGCGCCATGACCCACTTGGGCAGCGGGCGGATGCCGTTGGGTTCGCCGGTGACCAGCAGCACGCCCAAAGGCAGGCCGATGACCAGCGCCAGCAGGGTGGCAACAACTGTGGACCAGACAGTCTCCCAGGTTTCAAACGGGATGGTGGGCAGGATCTGCAAAAAAGTCTGCCAATCTTTGCCTGCAAAAAATTCAGCCATCAGTTGTTCACCTCCTCATAGGTAATGCCGGGATAGTTCTTGATGTACTCCAGCGCAGCTTCGGCGTGTTCGTCCTCGGGCAGGGCCAGCAGCATGCTGCCCAGCGTCTGGCCGTTGACGATGCGGGTGTCGGCACCCATGATGGAGACCAGGGCGCCGCACTCGATGGCGAGGCTTGCCACCAGAGGCTTGTCGGTGGTCTGGGTGCCGCCGAAGGCAACGCGCACCAGCTTGTGGCCGGGCAGGTTCTCGGCTTTGGGGGCACCGGCAGGATACACCAGCCGCTTGGCGGCGGCGCTGGAGGGATGGCTGAAGATCGCCTGGACCTCGCCCTCCTCCACCACGGTGCCGTTGTCCAGGATGGCCACACGGTTGCAGACTTCCTCGACCACGCTCATCTGGTGGGTGATGATGACCACCGTGATGCCCAGCTCCTTGTTGATCTTGCGGATCAGTTCCAAAATCGCGTGGGTGGTGTTGGGGTCCAGGGCGCTGGTGGCTTCGTCGCACAGCAGCACCTTGGGGTCGGTAGCCAGCGCACGGGCAATGGCGATACGCTGCTTCTGGCCGCCGGAAAGCTGGGCCGGGTAAGCTTCGGCCTTATCAGGCAGGCCGACCAGCTCCAGCAGCTCGCGGGCGCGGGCCTCGGCTTTTTCCTTGGGCACTTTGGCCAGCTCCATCGGGAACATGATGTTGCGCAGGCAGGTGCGCTGCATCAGCAGGTTGAACTGCTGGAAGATCATGGTGATCTCGCGGCGGGCGGCACGCAGCTCGGCTGCAGACAACTCCTGCATCTGGCGGCCGTTGACAACGACCTTGCCCTCGTCCGGGCGCTCCAACATATTGATGCACCGCACCAGCGTGGACTTGCCGGCGCCGGACATGCCGATGATGCCGTAGATGTCGCCATCTTGAATGGTCAGGTTAATATCATTCAGCGCGACGACCGTACCGCCCTGCGTGGCAAAGCGTTTGGTCAGGTGTTGCAGTTCGATCATGGGTCTCTCCCCTTATTCTTTACAAAGATAGCGAATGGGCGGCAAAACCCATTCGCTATCAATTTTACACTATATCCCGGCAGGTTGCAAGGATTTTTGACTTTTTCATTAGAAGATAGGCACAACGGCACCGTCGTAGGTGTTGTTGATGAAGTCCTTGATGGTGTCGCTGGTCAGGGCAGCGTACAGGGCCTGGATGGCGGGGTTGTTCTCGTTGCCTTCCTTCACGACCAGAACGTTGGCGTAGGTCTGGGCAGCCTCAGAAGAAGCATCCTCGATGGCCAGGGCATCGGTGCCGACAGAGAAGCCGGCCTCCATTGCGTAGTTGCCGTTGATGACGGCGAAGTCAACGTCGGCGACGGTGCGGGGCAGCTGAGCAGCCTCGATCTCCTCGATCTTGACGTTGTGGGGGTTCTCCTCGATGTCGTTGACGGTAGCGGTCAGGCCAGCGCCGTCACGGACGGTGATGATGCCCTGGGCGGCCAGCAGCTGCAGGGCGCGGGCCTCGTTGGTGGTATCGTTGGGCACGGCGATGGTAGCGCCGTCAGCGATGTTCTCCAGGTCGTTGCTCTTGCCCGGGTAGATGCCGAACGGCTCGTAGTGGATGGCGCCGACGCTGACCAGATGGGTGCCGTTCTCCTCGTTGAAGCTCTCGAGGTAGGGGGTGTGCTGGAAGTAGTTGGCGTCGACCTCGCCGCTCTCGGTGACCAGGTTGGGCTGGACGTAGTCGCTGAACTCGACAACTTCCAGGGTGATGCCCTGCTCGGCCAGGATGTCCTTGGCAGCGTTCAGGATCTCGGCATGGGGCGTGGGGGAAGCGGCAACCTTCAGGGTGGTGCCGGCCAGGTCGGTGGTCTCCTCAGAGGCGGCCTCGCTGGTGGAAGCAGCCTCGCTCTCGGCGGGGGCGGTGCTCTCAGCAGCGGAAGAGGAAGCGGAAGAACCGCAGGCGGCCAGGCTCAGGGCCAGGGTACCGGCCAGGGCAACAGAAATCAGCTTTTTCATAGTAGGTGTCTCCTTTTCATGTGTGTTTTCATGTGTGAATGTGTTGGTTCCGGCAGTCATGTCCCTCAACAAGTACAGCGGCACATTCGCACACCGGGCTGTTTGTAGATCGCAGTCATACAAGTTCCTCCCTCGGTTTTATCAAAGCGGTAAAGGCGGCAGGCTGCCACAAGAAAAAAGCAGGGCTCCGAATCGCTTCGGCGCCCTGCTGCATGCTACCCTTATACGCCAGATTTTGCGCACGGGGAAACAGGCACAGACTGCCGAAGCAAACTGCACATGCACATGCACATCATCATAGTGTTGCTGCGGCTCATGGTCGTGTACCCCTTTCCTCAAGATTTGCTCAGCACCCGGCTGACTTTGATGTTTGCAGTATACGCCCCTTTTACGGGAATGTCAACACTTTCCCTGCACATTTATGCGGGAACGATGCAGTTTTGACAAATTATACAAACCCACCGGTTTGACAGGTTATGGACTTGCCAAATTCCTACAAAGATGCTATACTATAGTCACACAACTTGAAAGGGGAGACCCTGTATGAAATTTTCGACCCGTGACCGCTATGCCCTGCGGCTGATGGTGGAACTGGCCAACCGCGCCGGTGCCGATGCCCTTGTGCCGCTGAAAGAGATCAGCGACGCACAGCAGATCAGCTTAAAATATCTGGAGCAGATCGTGACCCCCCTGACCAAGGCCGGGCTGGTGCTTAGCGTGCGCGGTGCCCAGGGCGGCTACCGCCTGGCCCGCCCGGATACCGAAATCACTGCCGGCGAGATCCTGCGTGCGGTGGAAGGCGAGCTGACGGCTATCCCCTGCCTGGCCTCCAGCGTTGAGTGCCCCCGCCGGGGCCAGTGCCACACGCTGGATTTCTGGAGCGGGCTGAACGATCTTATCAACAAATATGTGGACGGCGTGACCCTGCACCAGCTGCGGAACCTGCCGGAAGAATAAGTGCGCCCAATGCCTCCCTCTGTGAGGGAGGTGGCCCGAAGGGCCGGAGGGAGAGAGCTTGCCCTTTATCCAAAGCTTCGAAGTGCGGAAAGGCTCTCTCCCCCACCTGCTTCGCAGGAGCCCCCTCGCAGAGGGGGCCAAAAGTAAATGCGCAATAAAAAGGCAAGTGCAATTGATCTGCACTTGCCTTTTGCTGTTATGTATTCTCGTTAGTTGTGTTGGCATTGTCTTCGCCGTCAGTTTCACCACCGCCGGTATCATTGCCGTTGGTGTCTGTACTTTCCGGAACAGAAGTGACTTCCGGCATGGGCGCAGGGCTGGGGGTAGGTGTGGGTTCCTGGGTCGGTTCAGGCGTAGGTGCTGGGGTAGCGGTCGGCTCAGGTGTCGGCGTCGGTGCCGCCGTCGGTTCAGGGGTCGGTGTGGGTGTTACTTCCACATACGTGCTCTCGCTCTCCGCTTCACTCTCCGACTCGGCTTCGGAGGTCTCGGTGCTGGTCACGACCGGCGTGGTATACGTCACCACGTCCTTTTCGCTGGTGTGCTTGGCAACTTTCGTCACGGTGGGGCGGTCATCCTCGGTAATGCAGCTGTGGGTGCGGATGTAGTCAAACAGCGCTTCCATAGCTGCACGGGTCAGATGGATGCCGTCGCTGGACTCGACATAGCCGCTCTTGGCGTAGCCGGTGGCGGAGTCCTTCAGCACCTCGGCGCTGTTCAGGAACTTCCAGCCCTTCTCTTTGCACATTTCGACGAGGGCCTTGTTGTACTCGTCCACCTGGGTCTGGGTCAGGCTCTGGTTGGAGTGCTGCTGCCCCAGCGGCGGAATGGCGTTGATGATGATGTCCACACTGGGGTATGCCTCGACGATGCTCTCAATGCCGGTCTGGTAGTTTTTGACAAAATCAGCCGCCTTGTAGCTGGGGCTGAGGTCGTTGGTGCCAAAGGTGATGATGACCCGCTTGGGCTGCATGCCTGCCACAGCCTTGGCCATGGTGACGTAGCTGCCGGAGTTGTTCAGCTCCACGCAGGCATAGGTGGCCAGGCTCTTGGCGCTCATGCCCACCGAGCCGATGGCGTTATCATAGGTGCAGAAGTCGAACATGCGGTACATGCGGGCGGTATTGCTGTCGCCCAGGAAAAGCGTTTCGTCCACATAGGTCTGGCCCGCATCACTGCTTTCCGGCAGGATGGTGGCCGAGTAGGCCGTGGTGTCGATGGTGTTTTCCTCTTTATTGTAGCCGCTCTCGGTAATGATGGACTCAGGCTCTACGGCAGAGTTGGAAGCGGCGTCCTCGCTGCCTCCGAACCCGCCCACCAGGAAAAAGGCAACACCTACGCTGGCCAGCAGCATCAGGCTGCAAATAACCAGCACAATGTACATTTTTGCCCGGAGATCCAGCCGCATTTTGGGTTCTGATTGTTTCGTTTTGCCTGCCATTGGCTGATCCTTTCCGATAGGAGGTTGAAATTAAGGTAAAAACGCGTACCTGCTATTGTACACCATTTCGGGCGCTTACGCTACCCTTTTCGCAATTTTTACAAATTTTCACAGATGCAGCCGCTTGGCGATCTCGCTGCGCAGGTCGCGCCCCTTAAAGATGACCAGCCCCAGAAAGGTCACCACGCTGATGATCAGGCAGTTGACCCAGGGGATGCTGCGGCCGTCGATGCGGCCGTGGTCGATGCGGAAAAACAGCAGGATATACGGCAAAAGCCCGACGCCGATGTTCATCAGCAGATACACCAGCGCGTTGGCGGTGAACCGGCTGTGGAGAAACGCAAAGATAAAATTACATACCAGCGTTACACTGCACAAGATCGGCACCACAAGGTCGAGACTATAGCCGGTATAGCCGGTGAACCAGTCGGTAAACACGATGAGCGCCGAGACGAGCAGCAGCAGGTTGAACACCAGCCGGGGACCGTTGTAGCGGCGGCGCAGAAGCACCCGCAGCACAGACAGCCCAGCCACACCCCACACCAGTATCAGCAGGCTGAAATGCAGGTGGGCGGTGTCCAGCAGCAGGAAGTCGATCGCCCCGGCAACGACAGTCAGGGTAAGCACGACAAAAGCAACGATCTTATAAAACAGGCTGGCGCGGTGGATGCGCGGTGCCGTGGGCGGGAACCAGGGACTCCCCTGTTCCCCGTGCAGGCGGTTCTGGCACAGCGGGCAGTAGCCGGTGTCGCCGCCCACCTGGATATGACAATGCGGGCAGGTCTTCATTTTTCTACCTCCGTTGCATACAGCGTTACCTGCAGCCCGGCCTCGGCAAAGCCGCGGTAAAGCCGGCGCAATATGTTGGTGCTGCGGTGGGACGACGCCGTGCCCAGCACCAGATCATCCCCATAGGATGCCACACAGGTAAACAGTTCCTCGCAGCTGGAAAAGGCGGCGAACTGCTTGATGTACGGCTTCATCGCATCGGGCAGCGTGACGCGGCCCATGTTGGAGATGACCGCTGTGACGTGCTTTTTCTCCAGCGCAGTAAAGAACTTTACGGTCAGGTTTTTGACAACCAGCGGCACCGGGCGGATGCCGGGTATATGCTCCAGCTTTTCGTACTCGTCCATTTGTGCCTTGATGTTTTCGGGCAACAAGGCTTCTTTCAGCTGGGCGTCAAAGGCGGCGGCCGCCGTCTGCATCGTGTCGGTCTCGGTCAGCGTCAGGATGACATAGACCGAATTGAAAAAGTTGCGGGCCGTCTCGCTGGGGTAGTAATTGCGCAGGTTGACCGGCAGGCTGATGGCGATGGGCTTGCTGCGCTCCAGGGCGGGCATCTCGGCATAGATGGCCAGCATCAGCGAAGCGCCGAGATAGCTGGTCAGAGAGACGCCCAGCTCGTGGGCGCGGGCCAGCACCTCTTTGGCGCTTAAATGTCCCTCAAAAAACTGCAGCTGGTCATACGGAAGGCGCTTGCCCCGCAGGTGGTAGGCATTGGGCAGTTTGGGGGCCTTGCCCTCCCGCTTGGTAGCACCGTAAAAGTTGCGGAAACTATCCTGCTCCAGGGCAGCGGCAGAAGCGCTGTTGGGAGTGGGCACGTCCTGCATCTCGGCGGGGTGAACCAGCGCCAGATAGTTGCGGACGATGGACTTTAAAAACAGGAACCCGCCGTTGCCGTCGGTCAACGCATGGAACATCTCCAGATTGATGCGGCTGCCGAAATAGGTCACGCGGTAGATCAGCCGATTGCGGCGCTCCGGCACATACAGGGGTGAGCAGGGGGCTTTGTCCTCGGGGTGGCAGGTGGGCAGTTGGTCGGTGGATTCAAAATAGTGCCAGAATAAACCACGGTGCAGCGTTACCTGGAACTGCGGCCATTCCGGCGCAGTGACGCGCAGGGCCTCGTTCAGCAATTCTGGATCGATCTGCTCCTGCAAGGTGCAGGAGATGCGGAAGACCCGCGGGTCGCGGCGGGTATTGGTTGCCAGAAACACCTTGGCCACGTTATCAACTTTATACCATTCCTGGGCCATGGACAGCCCCTCCTTACATCATGCGCTGCACAAACCGCCCGGCAGACTCCATCGCTGCCACGGCGCGGTGGATGGGCATTTGCTGGAACACGTGCCAGCACTCCGCGTACACTTCCAACACAGCGTAGCCGCCTGCCCTGTGGATGGCCTCGGCCAGCCGCTCACTGTCAGAGCGCAGAATTTCATTGGTGCCTACCTGTACCAGCGTGGGCGGCAGACCGCGCAGGTCGGCAAACAGCGGGCTGTAGCAGGGCTTGGCCCAGTCAGCATCGGGGCCGGTGTAGGCGGCGCGTACAGCTTCGATATATTCGTAGGTCAGCATCGGGTCCAGCGCTTTGCAGCTTTTGTAGCTTTTGCCGCTGGCGGTCATGTCGGTCCAGGGGCTGAACAGCAGCAGCGCCCGCGGCTGGGCACGGCCCTGCTCCTTGAGCTTCAGGCAGAGTTCCAATGCCAAATTGCCGCCGGCAGAATCGCCCGCAACGACGATGTCCCGGGCACCGTAGCCCATGTACATCAGGTAGTCCCACATGGCCAGCGCGTCCTCAACGGCGGCAGGGTACGGATTCTCGGGCGCTAAGCGGTATTCAAACGACAGTACGTCAAATCCTGTGCAGAGTGCCAGCTTGCTGGCCAGGATGCGGGCATAGCCCAGCTGGCCGCAGGTGTAGCCGCCGCCGTGGCAGTACAGCACAGCGTGGTGTCGGTCATGGCCATGCTCCAGGCTGACCCACTCGGCGGGGATGTTGTTGACGCTGAGGGCATCGTTGCGGATGCCGATGGACGGCGTGACCAGCCGGGCAAACAATTCCTGCGCCGCGCGCTGGTGCTCCAGATCCTCCGGCGTGGTGGAGGTATGGTCGGTGGCGCTGTGTACGGCCTTGATGGCGCGCATCATCGGCCCCAGGTCGTCGGCGTTTTGCCCATGCTGGGGGATCAGCGTTTTGATGACGGCCTCCAACCGTTGGGACAGGTCCTTCCTTTTTGGCATGGAAAATTCTCCTTACAGACGGGCCAGCAGCCGCACCCACAGGGTGCGCAGCAGCGGCGGATGGGCGGCGGGCAGGCAGCAGAGCCGGTGGACTTTCTCCAGCGGCGGGAAGCTGCCTTTTTTGGCATAGCGGCGGTACAGCACGGCCAGCTGGCGGTCTTTGGCGGCACCGGGCAAATGCAAAATGCACACGGGGTCCAGTGTGTAGTTGGTGGAAACAAAGTAGAAACGTCCGCCCAGCCAGTAGCGGAACAGGTAGGCGTTGGCGGCACGCACGGGCTGCCCGGCCAGCAGGCTGCGGTAGGCGGCCCCGCACCAGATGGCTTCGTCGCCCTCCCGCGGCGTCAGGCCGATGGCCTGCAATTGGTTAAAGTATTGGCGGCAGAGTGCCATAAAATCGGCGAGCCGCGCCTTGCTGCCGGCAACCAGCTCGCCGCCAAAGTGGGTCAGCACATGGGGCGCACCCTGCGGCTCCACAGCATCGTAAGCTTTGCCGATGGCGGCGGTCATGCCCTGGCTGGCGGCGTGGGGCACCTGGTACATAAGGACGGCCTCGCCGCACTCCCGCCACAGATCATCCAACGGGTGCTGGGTGTAGGTATCCAGGTCCAGCATGGCGGCGTTGGCAAAGTCCTTATTTGCCAGCACCCATTCCATCGCGCAGAGCTTATAGTAGGCCAGCGCCCAGTTGGTATCCGCCGGGACGCGGTAGCTGGTGAAGGGGCAGTCCCAGATTTCAATGCCCGCATTGGTAAGCTGACTGCGGTACGGCTCCTGCGGCGGGGCGTTGGTGACCAGCGCTACCGTGCAGGCGGGGTTGGCCAGCTTGGCACTGCAAAGGGCCACCACGGTGCAGCGGTCATACACAGCACGGCCCAGGTTGGCGGCATCGCCCTCGCGGTAGCCCTCCAGCGCCGCAAACGCGCCAAAGATCAGGTTTTGCATGGTGGCCCCTCCCGTTTTGTTAAATCACTATTTTATTTAGGCAATACCGCATAATTCTAAGTGCCGATACGGCGAGCGAGGTGCGGCAG
>OLRS01003355.1_pt1 | contig 10271 bp, 12 predicted proteins | sample 1673171 | NCBI WGS metagenome assembly OLRS01 (sample SAMEA3136762, study PRJEB25190) | human gut metagenome | biome: human gut; feature: human-associated habitat; material: faeces | place: Austria | collected 2013
GACCGTAACTGTCTGCCATACCAGAACAGTGGACATGCCGTCTGTGGTAAAAGAGGCGGATATTGTAGTTGTAGCGGCCGGAAAAGCCGGAGTTATCGATGGAAACTATCTGAGAGAAGGACAGATCGTCATTGATGTCGGAATTAATGTGAATGAAGAAGGAAAACTCTGTGGAGATGTGAATTTTGAGGAAGCAGAGAAGATTGTAGATGCGATCACACCGGTTCCGCGTGGAGTCGGAGGGGTAACGACTTCCATTCTGCTGGAGCATGTGGTGGATGCTGCAATTGCACAGAACAGATAGAGAGTTAAGAGGCGAGAGGCAGAGAAAATGAAGAGGATAGATTTCGAAAATGGAACAGTAACAGGGAACATTCTTGGAGCGGCTCTTCCAATGCTTGCTGCCCAGCTGTTAAATCTGCTGTATAACATTGTAGACCGTGTATACATTGCACGTATTCCACATGTGGGAACGGCGGCACTTGGAGCAGTTGGAATCTGTTTTCCGCTGGTTGTGATTATTACAGCATTTGCGAATTTATTCGGTGGAGGCGGTGCTCCGTTATTTTCAATAGAAAGAGGTAAGAAAGAGGAAAAAGCGGCGGTTCAGATCATGCACGGCAAGACCGAAGCTGCTCCCGAGAAGAAAAAAGGCTTCTTCAAGCGTCTTGTAGCTACGGCACAGGAAAAGGCCGGAGCAAAGCCTGTAAAGTAAATAACGATTCAGACCCCATTGTGTGTCGTCTGACCCACATAAAAATAGCAGATGTTCGTTGAATGCTTGCATTCATAAGAGCATCTGCTATTTTTTATGTTTATCTTTCTTCTATTTTTCCCGAATATGGATCTTCAGGCAGCTTTCGCTCAGGGGTTCTCCCTCATGATCCAGCGTGTATTCCACCGTCACGTGAATCTGATCCTCCTGTTCCTCTACCAGTACCCTGCCGGTTTCGATCCCCAGCATCAGTTGCCCGTAGGGTGTGTTGTAGGGGATCATATGTCTCTTATTTTCCTCGAAGATCATATGCATCTCAGCCGTCCCCTGTCTGGTCAGTTCCAACAGATGATCCCGGAATTTGATCCGGCTCCTGCAGGGAGCTTGGTCTTCATCCATTTTCTCCTCATAGAGCAGATAATGACTGTCGTTTCTCTTAAAATATTGTGCCGGCTGCACGGTCTCCACCGCTTCGCTTTCCTGCTCCTGTCCGGAAGCATGCAGACCGGACAGTACAAGTTCTACCTCTCGATTCATTTTCTCTTCATCCTCTAATACTCATCGATCTTAATGGTCTTGGCCGACAGGATTCCGTATTTAATAATGGAATTGGCAAAGTGCTTGAACTTCTCCGCCCCATCGCTGACATAGAACTGGTACTTGTTCTCTCCCAGATGCGGCTCCTCATCATTGAGAATATGATAATGCTGTAACAGTTCCTTCAGTTCTCTGGCTGTCTCGTATGCCGGATTCACCAGTGTCACCTGATCTCCCATGACACGTCCCACCGTGGAACGGATCAGCGGATAATGGGTACACCCCAGAATCAGGGTATCGATGTCAATATCAATCAACTCTGACAGATAACGCTTTGCGATCTCATCAGTCACGGGATCTTCCCACAGGCCTTCTTCCACTAAAGGTACGAACAGCGGGCAGGCCTTGCCGTAGATCGTAACATCTTTATTCAGTTCCTGTATGTATTTGTTGTACATCTGGCTGCCGATGGTAGCTTCGGTGGCAATCACGCCGATGCGGCCGTTGCGTGTCACCTCCGCCGCGGTTCTGGCTCCCGGCTTGATTACACCGATGATCGGAACATCGATCTCTTTTTCCAGTTCATCCAGTGCATAGGCACTCGCCGTATTACAGGCCACCACAATAGTCTTCACCTGAAAAGTCTCCAGAAACCGCACGATCTGCTTTGAAAAGCGGGTCACCGTCTCCTTGGACTTACTGCCGTAGGGCATTCTTGCCGTATCTCCGAAATATATGATCTTCTCATTGGGAATCTGCCGCATGATCTCCCGGGCAACGGTCAGTCCGCCGATACCGGAATCGAATACCCCGATGGGGGCATCCTTTTTCAGCGCAGTAACATTCTCCTGATACATGGGATTTCTCCTTTTATTTTTTTAACATCGTAAGCAGTCTGCTCTTGAACCGGATCTGCTCCGGATCCGCCTCCAGAATCTTCCAATAGATCTGGCTGTCGGAATTCCATTCTACCACTTCCGGATCGGTCTGTACAGTCTCTGCCTCCGTGGCTTCCGTCTCCTCGTATACGATCCCATAGGTGGACGGCAGCATCGTAAGCTCCGGGTAGATCACGCCCCACCAGCCGTAACAGGCCAGTGCCACAGTCAGTATCCGGACTCCCTGCACCAGCCGGTGTAATATTTTCTTTTCTGCAATCATCCTGCGATATTTTTCATAAGAAACATATAATCTATCCATCAGCATTCCTCTTTCCATAAATTACCGTTTCGGTTCTATGGAAATCATTACCGCTTTCCGGACAGATTATACTTTTGAAATCTATTTATTTTTCTCCCGTTCCAGACGGATCTGGCGGATGATCGCCTTTTTCTGATTATCTATATGCACCTTGGCCATATTGGATGCCGTTTCCTTATCCTTTTTCACGATGCTCTCATAGATGACCTTGTGTTCCTCCACCAGGCGCTCATGCTGGCTGAAATCCTTGATATACTCAAAACGATAACGGTACATCTGCTCGGACAGGTTGTTGACCAGCTGGATCAGGCGCTGGTTCCCCGTGGCCTGTACAATGATGTCATGCAATGCCACATCCGCCTGTGCGATCTGTTTAATGTCATCGGTCTTCACCGCCGCTTCAAAGGTATCGCAGGCCTTTTTCAGATCCTGTAATTCCTCCGGAGTGATCCGGTCACACGCCAGCTCCACGCAGAGCGCATCCATGGCCCTGCGGACCTCCAGGACATCGTTCATGCTCTTCTCCGTGATCTGAGCCACTTCTGCTCCTCTTCTGGGGATCATGGTCACCAGTCCCTCCAGTTCCAGCTTACGGATGGCTTCCCGGATCGGCGTACGACTGACTCCCAGCTTGTTGGCAAGATGGATTTCCATCAGTCGTTCTCCCGGCTTCAGTTCCCCCGTCAAAATGGCCTGCCGCAAAGTATTGAACACCACATCTCTGAGTGGCAGAAATTCATCCATTGTCACCTGTAAATTATCCTGCATACCTCTACTCTGGCATTACTCACAAAATTCCGTCAGGAAAATCTGCTTTGCCAGCTGTTCCTCCTCTAATTTATCATATGCCCTGCGGGCCATGTCCTTCTCTACAAAAATACCGAATACCGTGGGACCGCTTCCGCTCATCAGACTGTTGATGGCTCCCAGCTCCTTCATACGGTCCTTGATCGTCTGGATTACAGGATATGCACTGACGGTTACCGTCTCCAGCACATTTTCCATCCGGTCCAGGATTCCCTGTAAGCTTTCCTCAGCGATGGCTTCCACCATACCGTCAATATCAGGATGTTTCACGATCTCCTGAGCATCCAGATGTTCGTACACGTATTTGGTGGAAACATTGATATCGGGCTTTGCCACCAGTACATAGCAGTCCGGTGCCGGAGCAAGCGGTGTCAGTTTCTCGCCGATTCCCTCAGCCAGCGCCGTTCCGCCCATGACGCAATAGGGAACATCCGCACCGATCTTCACCCCCAGTTCCATCAGATCCTTCAGTGTGCACCCAAGATCAAACAGACGGTTCATTCCTTTTAAGGTAGCTGCTGCATCCGTACTGCCGCCGGCCATGCCCGCTGCTATGGGAATATGCTTCTCCAGATGGATCTTCACGCCTCCACTGATAGGATAAGTCTCCATCATCAGTTTTGCCGCTTTGTAGATCAGATTATTCTCATCCGTAGGCAGTTCACCGGAATCTGTGGTTATCACGATCCCACCGTCTGTTCTCTCAAAGTCCAGCACATCATAGATTCCTACAGTCTGCATGACCATCTTCACTTCATGGTAACCATTCTCCAGTCTTCTGACCACATCCAGCCCCAGATTGATCTTGGCATACGCTTTTATCCGATATTCGTTCATTTTTGTCTCCAATACGTTAGGGCGCTATTCCAAAACTACATGCCTCTGAATAGCGTGTATACAATAATTGTACTTAATTTTATACAATCCTGCGTATTTTGTCAATGGAGTGCGGTTCTTTCCATAGATTTTTCCATAGATTTTTCCCCTGTTTTTCTCTAAATCCTCTAAAGTATCCACTGTCCGGGGACGATATAACAGGTGAAACCAAAAACCCTCAGAAGGTTAAAACATGTATAGTCAAGGATGACAACAGGTACGGACAGCAGAACCGTACCGGAAAAGAGGAAACTATGAGCGTAAACGGAGTTACATCAACCCAGGCCGCTGCAGCCTACAGCTATAACAGCACAAGTGCAGCAAAAGAGAAAACTTCCGCAGAGGAAGCAAAAACTACAACTACCGCGGAAGATACCGGTGTCATCTATGAGCACAGCACCGCTGCCAAGACTTCTTCCACGAAGAAAACCTATACACCGGATACCAATCTGGTCAACAAATTAAAGGCAGATGCGGAAAACCGTGCCAGTCAGCTTCGTTCTCTGGTAGAACAGATGATGGGCAAGCAGGCTAACACCTACGGCAATGCCAATGACATCTGGTCCTTTTTACGTTCCGGTAATTTCACCGTAGATCCTGCTACCAAGGCACAGGCGCAGGCAGATATCGCCGAGGACGGTTACTGGGGTGTGAACCAGACTTCCGACCGTATCATTCAGTTTGCCAATGCTCTGACCGGCGGTGACCCGGACAAGATCGAGTCCATGCGCGAGGCATTCAAGAAGGGCTACGCACAGGCTGAGAAGACCTGGGGCGGTTCTCTTCCCGAGATCTCCCAGAAGACTTATGATGCTGTTATGGAGAAATTCGACAAGCTGGCAGCAGATGCCGGACTGACCACAGAAAAATAATGTCGTATTCTCGACAGACTTTCCTATAGAAAAACCATGTTGTACCGATGCCACAGAACGCATCCATGTACAACATGGTTTTTCTTTTCCGAACTGTATCAGGCCAGACCTTTTACCAGCAGCACCTTCTGCCCCGGGCGTAATTCATCGCTTTCCAGCGCGTTTAATTCTCTTACAGTCTTCACCGGCATATGATATTTCCTGCCGATGCTCCACAGGTCATCCCCCGGTGCCGCAATATAGATCACCGCACTGGGCAGTCCGGCCAGCACATTACTGTCGATTTCCTGCTCTTCCACCCCTTCGATGGCTTCTAACGGAATATTCTTCATCACGGTCGTGGAAAAGGAAAGAACAGCCTTTACATCCAGTTCCTCTCCCTCCAGCAGATTCACCTGCAGCTGCTCCAGTTCACTGTGTACCTCTGCCTGATCCGTTCCCGTCACTCCCTGCACATTCAGGGTATATTCATACGGAATCTGCTCTCTGGTACTCACATAAGGAGTCTCATCATTTTCCGTAATGCACAACACTGTAAGATCAATGCTGCCCTGCAGGCGGATTCCTTCCTCTGTGGTCTCCTGATGATCGATCGTCACGATTCCCTCACTGTGCAACACCTGCAGTACCGGTGAGCCGATATCGGTCTTTCTGTGATCCGTCACTTTTGTCTTGCCTGTGATTCTGGCCAGCAGCTGACGCAGGCTGGCATCTCTGGTGTCCGGGATCACTTCTTTTGTCACGCCGTAAATATCTCTTAAAATATCGATCTGCTCTTCCTCATAGAGACGGATATTCAGTTCCAGAGCACATTCCAGCCCAAGGATTCTCTCTTCCCCGTCCAGATCCGGCTGGATCGTCAGCTCTGGCTGTCCGTGTTCCTGTCTTACCAGTGAATACCGGATGTCCGGCAGCAATTCCTCCCGACATCCCTGACATTCCAGAGTGCCATTCAGCGGAATTGTCGTCTCATAGGAACGAATAGACCGATCCTCCCCCTCTGCCTCATAGAGAACGAAGACCTGAATATCTCCCTGCACTGCCAGTTTCTCTTCCTGTGGCTTGAATTCCACATCCCGCAGTGACACATTACTCCAGAGGATCTGGTAAATATTCGGATAGCTGGAGGGCAGCGGAATCTCCTCTTTTTTGCGAAAAATATCGTTCTTGCAGATGGAAAGCTCCGTCACCTCCATGGGCGAGATCCGGTATTCCACACCTTCTCCGGCGCTGCCTCCCTGGATTCCCACGGGCAGTTCTTCATCGTAAATCTCTTCGATCCGGGCCGTGAGAAGCAGCAATGCCTGCAGATTCAGCTTCCGGGAATTGATCATATTTACCGTGAAATCTTCTACAGTTCCATTCACCGCTACAGTATCTGACGGCAACGTTCCCTCCATATGAATTTTTTCTTCAAAGGGCAGTGCACCGCTTAAAAGCACCAGATTGCTCCCTGTCTCCTGCGTATGATACAGAATGGCATAGCCCAGTTTTCCCCGTACCGTCACCTCATCCGTACCGGGCCGGATCTCCTCGATGACAACTTCTCCCTTTTCCAGGTTCAGGGTACTGATGTCCGGTTTATCCTCTGGAAGATTCAGATCCTCCTCCATGGTAAACTGTATGACAGTGGATCGTTTTACCCGGTCCATATGTATATTTCTCTTGATCAGCTCCACAATAAAAGACCTCCATATATACAGATATATCTATATATATGAAGGTCTCTGTGTACTTATACCGTATTCTGTTCTCTGTATCTTACTGCACTGCACCGATCAGATCGGTCAGATTCTCCACATGGTAGGTACGCATGTAATCCTCGATGCCCTCCACTACTTTCACGGTAGTATAGGGATCCACAAAATTCATGGCTCCGACGCTGACAGCGCTGGCACCTGCCAGGATAAATTCGATGGCATCCTCCGCTGTGGCAATACCTCCCATACCGATAATGGGGATCTGTACCGCCTGTGCCACCTGATAGACCATACGGACAGCGATGGGTTTGATGGCAGGGCCGCTCATGCCGCCGGTCTTGTTGGCAATGGCGAATTTTCTGCGGTGAATGTCGATCTTCATACCGGTGATGGTATTGATCAGGGACAGGGCATCTGCGCCTGCTGCCTCCGCTGCCTTTGCCATCTCCGTAATGTCCGTTACGTTAGGGCTCAGCTTCATGATAATGGGCTGTTTTGCATGATTTTTCAGTTCGGAAGTAATATTGTACAGAGCATCTGCTTTCTGTCCGAACGCAATGGCTCCTTCCTTGACATTGGGACAGGATACATTGATCTCCAGCATACTGACTGCCGGTTCGTCTCCCAGTCGCTCTACCACATCCACGTAATCCTCTACGGTCTTACCGCAGACGTTCACAATGATCTTCGTATCATATTTTTTCAGGAAAGGAATATCTCTCTCCATGAATACGTCAATGCCAGGGTTCTGCAAACCGATGGCATTGAGCATACCGCCGTATACTTCTGCCACACGAGGGGTCGGGTTGCCGGGCCAGGGCACATTGGCTACACCCTTGGTCACCACCGCACCCAGGCGGTTCAGATCTACGAATTCTTCATATTCCATGCCGGAGCCAAAGGTTCCGGATGCTGTCATTACGGGGTTTTTGAAAGTTACTCCTGCAATCGTTGTCTGTGTATTCATCAGATCTCTACCTCCTCAGCATCAAATACGGGGCCATCGGTGCAGATTCTCGCATTATGCACATGAGAATGATGATCCACTTCTTTGGTCTTTACCACGCAGCCCAGGCAGGCACCCACGCCACAGGCCATATGCTCTTCCAGAGAGATATAGGCCTTGATTTCTTTTTCTTCCGCATATTTTTTGATCGCACGGAGCATGGGCATCGGTCCGCACGCGAAGATCACATCTGCCTGCAATGCATTTTCTTCGATGGCATTCATGACATTGCCCTTCGTGCCGACACTGCCATCCTCGGTGGCAATATATACGGTTCCGTTCTCTTCCAGATCCTCTTTTAAGAACAGCTGGTTATCACGGTAGCCCACGATGATCTGCTTTTCTGCGGAAGCCGGAAGCTCTCTTGCCAACTCCAGCATGGGAGGGATACCGATACCTCCGCCCATAAGGAATACTTTTTTGCCTTCCGCTGCCTCTGTGGGGAAGCCGTTGCCTAAAGTTCCCAGAATCTCCACACTGTCTCCTTCTGTATAAGAAGAAAATTCCGCGGTGCCCTGTCCGGCAATCCGGTACACAATGCGCAGGGCATCCTTTTTGTCGCTTACCTGACAGATGCTGATAGGACGGGGCAGCAAGGTGCTCCGGTCCTTGGGGTATACGCCGATGAACTGACCGGCTTTTGCCTGTTCAGCCAGATCTGTAGCGATCCACATGTCAAAAATTCTGGGTGCGATCTCCTTCTGGGAAAGCACAGTTGCTGTGATTTTCTTTTTCATGTTATTGTCCTTTTCTCTTCTATTTATAACGCTATAGCGCTCTTATAAGTGCTCTCTACCATGGGCTCTACGCTTCGTATACGATTCTGCCTCCGCAGATGGTCTTCCTCACTTCACCCTTCAGATTCCATCCGGTAAACGGTGTATTCGTGGCCTTGGACGCATATTTCTCCGGAGTGAACTCCGCTGCGGTATCGATCAGAATCACATCCGCCGGGCCGTCCTCGGCCAGATATCCGGCATCCAGATGGTACATAGCCGCCGGATTGGTACTCATCAGACGCAACAGCTGCTTCATGGTCAGATATCCTCTGTCCACCAGTTCCGTAATGCCCAGCGCCAGAGACGTCTCCAACCCGGTAATGCCGCTGGGTGCCTCTGTGATCGGCTTTGCTTTTTCCTCCGCAGTATGGGGGGCATGATCCGTAGCGATCATATCGATGGTGCCGTCCACCAGTCCCCGGATCACCGCCTGACGGTCCGCTTCCTCCCGCAGGGGCGGATTCATCTTCGCCAGTGTACCGTACTTGATCACGGCATCCTCAGTCAGGGTAAAATGATGAGGAGTGGCTTCCGCGTGGATATTGGAGCAGCGCTTTTTGGCCTGACGCACCAGCTCCACCGCTTCCTTGCTGCTGATATGCTGAATGTCGATGCAGGCTCCGGTCTCTTCTGCCAGCTTCAGGTCCCGCTCCACCAGCGCGATCTCCGCCTCTCTGGAAGAACCGCCGATACCGTAATACTCGCTGGTGTTTAAGAACGTAAATATGCTCTCCGGAGGAGAAAAGGTCAGATTGGCGCTTTGTAAGATTTTAAAGACCAGACCGAACGTGCTCGTGCTCGATGAGCCAACTAACCATATGGATATCGTAGGCAAGGAAACGCTGGAGAGCATGCTTAAGGACTACAAGGGCACACTGATTTTTGTATCACACGACAGATATTTTGTGAAAAAGGTAGCCACACAGCTGCTTGTGTTCGAGGATGGCACGATCAATCTCTATCAGTTTGGCTATGAGCAGTATCAGGAAAAGCTTGACAGGGAGGCTTCGGAGAGCAAAAATGTATACAGAGGCAATGCGATATTTGGCGGCGCGATAAGCCAGAACGGCAGCAGTCAGACCGGCGGCAGTCAGACAGGCAGTGATGCAAACCGGAGCACGTCACAAACCGCTTCAGCAGGTAATGTGGGCGAAAGCACCAATGCAAATAGCGCAGCCCAGGCAGGAGGCATGGCTGTGTCATCAACCGGCAAGGCATACTACAACCCGGGCAAGGAACGCTCGAAGATACAAAAAAAGGTCAAAAAGGCCGAGGAGGACCTGGCGGTCAAGGAGGCAAAGCTCGATGAGCTCAAGGCCGAGCTAATGAAGCCGGAGTATCAGTCAAGCTACTCAAAGCTCACGGAAATCCAGAACGAAATAGACGCTCTCGAGGAAGAAATCCTTATAGATATGGAGGCGTGGGAGGAGCTTTCCTCTCAGCTTGAGGCGCTTGAGTAGAGTATAAAAAATCATCTGACTTGATGTTTTTTATCTTAATGAAATTCCTAATTATAGCGAAATCAAGTGATTTCGCGTCGGATCATAAATAAAATCTTGATTTTGTATATAAAATGCATAAAAATGATTGATGAAAAAGAAATTTATGGTATAATATTTACATGATACAGACAACGTATCAAATAAACGATAAAGGGGTTGGACATCATGAGAATAACAATTTCAGGAAGAAACATCGAATTAACAGAGGGGCTTAAGCAGGCAGTAGAGGAGAAGCTGTCAAAGCTTGAGAAGTTTTTTAAACCGGACACAGACGTAT
>OLRS01003357.1_pt1 | contig 10264 bp, 6 predicted proteins | sample 1673171 | NCBI WGS metagenome assembly OLRS01 (sample SAMEA3136762, study PRJEB25190) | human gut metagenome | biome: human gut; feature: human-associated habitat; material: faeces | place: Austria | collected 2013
GTGCCATCGTACACACCATGACACCCCGTGGTGTGGAACATGTCAGTCGTCTAATCTTGCCTAAAGGCATGAACTATGCTCCCAGTTTTGGCATAGACGGCAAAAGAACATTGTATATCCTTCCGGGAGAGTTTAGCACTTCTCATATTTTCCGTTATGAAGGCAACGGGAAATATTACAGGATGCCGTTCCTCATGTCCGGATATGACAGGTTCAGCAGCGGCTGCATTCCTGTGCCAGAAACCACCCGTCTTCTTCTGTTGGGAGACTACATGGCAAGGAGCAGCAGCAGGATATGGACGGAACCCGGTCTGCTTGATCTGAACATGGCGACACAGGAATGTCGTATCGCCCCTCTCCGCATAGGAGACGGCTCTTTCCGTCTGCGTGAGTTTTACAAGGAGTGGGTGCTGGTGGAGAGCCGCTCGAACGGCAACCGCACCGACTATGCCCGTCTCTGGAACCGGAAGACTAACGAAGTGCTGCGCCTCCGTCCCGGCGTATTAGGAAACGAATCCTTCAGAGCAATTCATGCCATGCCGGACGGAACCATAATCGTGAATACCCTTGACAATAATGGAGATGTATTGTGCCGGGCGGAAGATTTCTGGGATTTCCTGCGCACGTCAAGCCGACCGAAGGAACTGGGATACTGGCTCAACTATCCGAATCCTTATCCGGCCAGAGAATACGAGCTGCCTCCCTTGTCGGAGGACGCCACCCTGATGCTCGCACCACCTTTTAAGGAATCTCTGATTTCCAGTTTATTGTCCGACAAATCTCTGAACACTAACGCTTCCAGCCATAGCATAGCAAGGAAAAATCCATCGGAGTACGGTAATGCCGAAAAGAACGATAAACCGGAAAAATCTTCTGCTGACGACATCGAGATTTCTGACGGGATACTGAAAATCAAAGGGGAACCGATGGATATGCCTCTGTCCTACACAGCGATGGTCCGCATTTTCGGTAAGGAACGGATAGTGTTCACACACCGTACTATGCAGGATGACAACGGACGGACCGTACAGTATGACAGACGCAGTTTTCTTGTCTGGGACAATGCCGGAGTAACTGCAGTAAGGAACGAGGAGAACGCCTACAACATCTCTGCCATATATCTATGGATGACGGGAAGCAAGACCCCGGCCGAGTCCATTCCTGTACCGGCAAGCGTTTTCAGCGGTGATGTCCTTGTGGATGGTGTCAGATGGGACAGGAAATCGGATATGGCAGTCAGCAGCGGCAAGCTGGAGATAGCGGCACCGGTATCCGGAGGCTATATGGAAATCACTTTTGCGGACAGCCGTGACAGGAAAGATACATGGCAGCATTACCGTAATGCCATGGTTGAACACTTGCAGGCAGCACTTATGGACAGGGACCGGATAAGGCAGCTTGAAAAAGTCCGTCCTGCTGCCGGACTACAGGGTGACCGGCAGGATGTAGCTGTCCGGTTGGCAGATGTCTGCAGATCTTTCATTGAACACATGGTTCAGGCCCTTGAAGCGGGTTATTCTATGGGCAGAAGTGTACGTTATCTGAAAAACAGCCTGATGCTGCCATTGATGGAGGCTGCCCTGAAATGCAGCGAACATGGTCCGGTCAAGCCATCAGACATGCTTTCCGTGTACTCGGGATGCGTGTGCCTCGGTTATGAAAAGGTGAACATGAAACGGTTCTGTGAGAAACTGGTCGGGAACGGTGTCCGTGATTATGTATATGATTCACTGGTACGGTGCATTGTTCCTGAATGGGAACTGTCTGAAGGCAGTGTATTTCCTGAAATCAAGGAATGGCTCGTATCCCATCATGGGACTGAAGACGGTGCGGAAGCTGAAACCGCATTGAAAGAGATATCCTGTATATCAGGTAATGCTCTGATTTGTGATGCGTTAATGAAAACCGTTCAAAACGGCAAACGGTAGAGGTAATATTGGAAATTAAACAAGAAGCCCTCCAACATAATTGAAGGACTTCTTGTTTTCATATTAGAGCGACATGGCTGCCTGTTCACAGAAGCGTGCATATTCCTCTTTGTCAGTTCCGCTTTCAATATGGCGGTCTATCAGTTCTCCCAGTTCATCGAAGCAGACTTCATCACTGAGGCACTCTATGTCTGTCCCGTTCCGGAGATATACTTTATAATAGTCCGAGCCGTTTTATCTTTCTCGGCGAGAACAATCTTTATTCGGTTTAGCATTTTACGCTACATATCGTTGCAATTTTTCATATTACAAAGTATAGTGATTATTTGTATATTGTGTGGCTATAATCGACAAAAATGTGATTAGAATGTCAGTTATGATTGATATTTGTTAAAAACAAGAAGATTAAAAATCAATTGTGATTAATATATACTACTTTTGCTAATATCCATAATGCTAAAAACATATGAGTGCCATAAATAATGATGAGAATAACATTTCTAGAATTAGAACTATACTTAATAATCATAAAGCAACAACAGCATTTTTAATTGGAAATGGTATTCATTATCAATATAAAGATTGCAATATACCTTGGAAAAAATTGCTGAAAGATTTGTGGTCAGAGTATACAGGAAAACAAGAAGATATTCCAACTGGGATATCGTTCACAGAGTTTTATGATATAATAGAGTTGATTACACTCAGGCCGAATATATCATATGAAGATCGGCTAAAAAGAATTGCAAATGAGATAAAAGATAAAAAGATAGATGTATCTGCACATAAAAAAATGCTTGATTTTGCCCTTAAATTACCTCCCGCAAAATTTGATATTAATAATATAGATAAAGAAAAAATTAATCAACTTAATAATGTCTATAGAGAATTTGTAGTTACCAGTAGAAACATTTGTATGCAGAATTATGAAAATACAGATTCTTTGTCGGATCAAGACTGCGTGCAGATTGTAATGGGACTATTTACTAATAGTGCCAAACAGCAGATCTTGAAAAATTCAATAAAAAAGAATGTTGCCAGTAAATTTCCTGATAAGCAAGAATATAATGTGAGTGACTTGATTACAAAGATTAAGGAATTTGAGTCACCTATTCTCACAACAAATTTTGATGTTTATATTGGAAAATCTATAAGGGCTAAACGCCGCATACTGTCTCCAAACGAGGATCAATATAAGTTCACTGATTTTTATCCATGGAATGTATATTACGGTACAGATGAGATAGAAAATCCTTTAGATGGGTTCGGCGTATGGCATATTAATGGGTTGACAGACTATCCAAGAAGTATAAGATTAGGATTAAGCGACTATATGGGATGTGTAGAACGAGCTCGTAAAATGATACAAAGTGATGGATTCAATGAATTGTTCGATGGAAAGAACCGGAATAATTGGATTGGGTGCAATACTTGGCTGCATGTGATATTTAATAAGGATTTATTCATTTTTGGACTTGCTCTTGAAGAAAATGAGGTCTTTTTAAGATGGTTGCTTATCCAACGTGCTAAGTATAGTCAGATGTATGATAAAAGATTAAAAGGATGGTATATTGACAATAATATATCTCCGGGTAAGAAGTTTTTCCTTGAACAATTAGGTTTTGAAGTTATTGAAATTAGAGATTTCAATAATTTGTATCAATGTTTTACTGAGATATAAACAAGATATTATTATGTGCTCTTTGATAATAAGTTTGTCTCGTCTTTCCTCCCACCGCCTCAGACCGTCTCAGACGGTGCGGTTTGTTTGCGCAATTTTCATTGATTGCTGCATAATATATTGATAATCAATATAGATAAATTTCTTTAACGAGGACGAGTATTGATACAAAAGACGCTGGAATGAGCTGAAACAATGAATTACGAAATGAAAGACCACTGCTAAACGGTGGCCTTTCTCGTTTTTACCTGCGGCATATTCCGGCATAACTGCAGGTCCGGCATTTCTTTTCGTTATCGGTTTGGCAAAAAGGATGTTCCGGGGAGAATAATTCTTCCAGTAACTGCCGGAGATGATCCGAAAATTCCTGCTGATAATACCGGAAATTTTGTATCAGCTCTTTATCACATTTTAACCGGAAATCATAATCTTTTCCGAACAACAGTTTGGTACTGTAAATTCCAGGGATCAGAGGCTGTTCGCTGGGATGAACATGATCGTACATCAGGCAATACACCATGGTCTGAAAAGCTGCTTTATTCCGGGTAGGATTTGCCGGATCGAAAACCGAAGCGATAGTTTTGAAAGCCGTCGTATCGGCTCCTGTTTTGTAGTCTATTACCCGGATGCCTTGATCGGTACGGTCTATGCGATCGATGAAACCTCCGACGAAAACTGTCTTTTCCTGGCCTTCGATACCGATTTTTACAGGCATGTGAAAACGGTTCTCCATAGCCAGCAACCGGAAAGGACATATCTTTTTATCGTAAGAAAACATCTCCCGGAGGTATTTTTTGATTACTCCCAGGATCAGTTCGTTGCTGCCGCTATCGATCAGCCTGGAAATTTTCGGGTCGTATACTTTTAGATAAGAACGGCGGATGTGTGCTTCGATCAGAGATCCGTTAGCCAGAATGGTATCGATGGCCGCTTTCGTGATTTCGCCTCCAGGTATCGTGGCATACAGTGATTCGGAGCATTCGTGAAAGATATTTCCCAAAAGACGGTGGTCCAGTTCTTCGGCCAGTTCTTCTTTCTCTTTTATTTGTGCTATGTATTTGAAATAAAATTTCAGGGAACATTCCATATAAGTGTTTAGGGCCGAAGGAGAGATCGTCTGATCCTCCGATCGGGTATACCGCTCCAGAATATGGAGTATCGGCGGGGTTTTACCGATTCTGATTTCTTTGGGATTTTGGGTAGAAATCGGGTTTTGGAAATTCCTTTCCGCTACGGTAAGTCCCGATTCATATTTGATTTGATAGAGAAAACGACTCATTTCCCCTCCGTTCATCCCTTTTACGCCTGAAGTATATAAAATATGAATGTCTCTGGAACGTTGTAAAAGCCGGTAAAAGTAATAGGCGAAAACAGCGTCCTGGTGTTCGGGGGTGGGCAAACGGAAACCGAATCGGAGGTTATAAGGAATAAACGAAGCGGGAAGTGTGGTTTTGGGTAAAATACCTTCGTTGGCCGAAAGGATGATCAGATGATTGAAATCCAGCATACGGGTTTCCATTAATCCCATCAGTTGTAAGCCTTCCAGAGGTTCTCCCGAAAAAGGAATACTGAGATTACCGATCACTTTATTGATGATTTGCATATAAAGTTTGTTCTCCGGCTCGATGCCTTCTTCTTCGAATGTATTTTGCAGGTTTTGGATTTGGGTATATACCGTAAAGACAAATTCTTTTTCGATAGGATCGGCTTCTTCTTTCAATACCGACCGGGTCAGCAAATTCAGGATTTTCAGTAGATATACAGGTATCTTTTCGTGCTGATCGGAGGAAAAAATAGCCCGGGTGAGCTCATGAAAGTGTAAACTTTTTTCTATAACATAGACGATGTTCTTTTGATTGATATAGTTGGTGATTTGCTGAATCTCTTCAGGACATAGGTCTTTGATTAATTTATGATTCAGCAGAGCGATGACCGGTTTGTAATAGTAGTAGGTGGTGTCGCCTTCCTGCCTGGCATAATTTTTTAAATCGCATAACATAGAAATGAGGGCCGCCACCGAAGTGTTGCGTGCCGGATAACCCATCGTAACATTGATTTTTGAGAAATACTCCGGAATCGAATGCATCACGGGAATCAGCATCTGTTCTTCACATAACACGATGGCTGTCTGTCGCGGATTCTCTTCCCGGAGACTTTCGGTCAAGGCAGGAAGAAGCTTGGCCTGACCGATCGTCGAGGGGACAGCCAGGTATTCGATGGTTTTGCCGTTGTATCTGAAGTTATTGAAATGTTCGATATCCAATTCGTTCGGAAACAGCTTTAGATTCTCCCGGATATAATGGCCTGCTTCCTGATGTTCATCAGCAGTATAATAAATATCGTAATCCCAGTAGAAGCGGGCTATTCCCAAATCTTGCCAAAACGAAAAGATCTTTTTTTCGCATAAGTTCAAAGCGTTGAAACCCGTGATTAATATATGTGCAGGATGGGCATAGGTTTCTATATGTTCGCAAAAATACCGTTCGTTCATTCCTTCATAGCAGATTCCGGTTTCAGCCAGGTGAGTTTTGAAATGAGTATAGGTGGCATATAATTTATCCCACACTTTTAGGAATTCTTGTTGTTCCCGGCTGAATTTTTCCGGATTGAAGCTCTTCCAGAATCGGTGTATGGCCTTGATTTGTTCTTCGGTCAGATACGGAAAGTTCAAATCCAATTTTTTGAGTGCTATCAGATTAGAAAAAAGATCTTTGGCATCTACCAGGTATTTGTCGATATCGTCGAAATCAGCCAGTAGCATATTTCCCCAAAAATAGAAATCTTCGAATTTCTCGGAAGAGCCCGATACGGCCGTATAAGATTTGTAGAGTTTGATAATTAAAGAAAGTGTTTCGGCTTTTTTCAGTCCCGAATGCTTTTCGATGTATTCTGTCAAGGTCAGGATCTCCGGCATCCACACCGGACGGTCGATTTGGCGGGAGAGTTCTTCGGCCAAAAAGAGACCGGCTCTTTTATTAGGAAAAATAATAGTCAGATCGGCGAAATCCGTACCGTATTTCCGGATAATATCCTTTGCCAGTAACTGAAGAAAAGAAGCCATATATCGAATTAAAAGTTAAAGAGTTATTTGGGCTTATTGTATTTTGTTGTTATTTTTGTTGAATAGTCAGTAGGGACTACTGGTATCGGCAAATTTACAATTTATAATGATTAAAACAGCGAAAATAGGATAAACCTGAAAGTAAATAGATATGTTGAAAGATTTATTATTGAGAAATCGTAGTTATCGGCGGTTTGAGCAAGAGGTACGGATTTCAGAGGAAGAATTGACAGAATTGGTCGGTTTGACTTGTTTGTGTGCTTCCGCCCGGAATGCACAAGCCTTGAAATATGTAATTGTTCATGAGGAGGAAAAGTGTGCGGAGGTTTTTCCTCAGCTGGCTTGGGCGGGATATCTGAAAGATTGGGACGGACCTGAAGAAGGAGAACGTCCGGCTGCTTACCTGATCCAGTTGTTAGATACCCGGATTGTTGAAAATTGTTTGTGTGATGACGGTATTCAGGCCCAGACGATTTTATTGGGAGCGGTAGAAAAGGGGTGGGGAGGATGTATAATCAAGGCTTTCCGGAATGAAGATTTACGTCGTCTGTTTCACTTACCCGAAGAGCTGAAAATCAACTACGTGATTGCTTTGGGAAAACCGAAAGAAAAGGTGGTACTGGAACAAATGAAAGGGGAGGATTATCGGTATTGGAGGGATGCTGAAGGTGGCCATCACGTACCTAAACGGGAAGCCGGTAGTTTGATTTATAAGATTGAAGTATGAAAATACTGTGTGCGGAATATAACGACGCCGGAGAGGTGGCTGTCGTACCGGTGGGGGATGATGTGCTGTTGAGGAATAACGGGGATTTTTATATACCGGATTATACACAACAGGTGAGCGGTGTGCCTCAGTTGGTTGTCAGAATTTGTAAGTTGGGAAAAAGTGTGGGAGAACGGTTTGCCGGCCGTTATTTTGAAGAGATCGGAGTCGGAGTCCGGTTTTATGCCGATTCGCTGGAGGAACAGCTGATTGCAAAAAAATTACCCGGGATCATGGCAGCCTCTTTTGACAGCTCTTGTGCTATCAGTGCTTTGATGGGTATAGAGGAAACCAGAGAGGCAAACTATGAAATGAAGGTGAACGGTGAAGTCGTTACTTCCGGGAATAAACAGCATTTACCGGTGGGCATTGAAAAATTGGTTGCTTTTGCGTCTGAGTTTCATACGTTGAAAATCGGTGATTATCTGTTTTGCGGACACCCCTTCCGTTTCCGGGGACTCAGACCGGGCGATAAAGTGCAAATGACATTGGATGGAAAGACGATGCTGGATTTTAGAATTAAGTAAATAACCATAATTATGAAAAAAAGATTTGTTGTATTAGGGTTACTTCTGCTCTGTTTGGGTGGAAAGGCTCAGGATGCTTATGTACCGTCTCCTGAAAATCTGGAAGCCCGGAAAGAATTTCAGGATAGTAAATTCGGTATTTTTTTACATTGGGGGTTGTATAGTATGTTGGCTCAGGGGGAATGGGTGATGACGAACCAGAACCTGGACCACATGGAATACCGCAAGTTGGCTTCTGCTTTTTATCCTTCCCGTTTCGATGCGGCTGAATGGGTGGCTGCAATAAAAGCGGCCGGAGCGAAATATATTTGTTTTACTACCCGGCATCATGAGGGGTTTTCTATGTTCGATTCCCGGTTTACGGATTATAACATCGTCAAGGCGACACCTTTCGGCAGGGATGTTTTGAAGGAATTGGCAGAAGAATGTCATAAACAAGGGATAAAATTACATCTCTATTATTCTCATCTGGATTGGGACCGGGACGATTATTATCCGTTGGGGCGGACCGGACGTGGTACGGGACGTACGACCCATGGAGAATGGAAAACGTATTATCAGTTTATGAACGATCAGATTACTGAGTTACTGACCAATTACGGACCGATCGGTGCCATATGGTTCGACGGTTGGTGGGACCATGATCAGGATCCCGGATTCGATTGGCAGTTGCCTGAGCAATATGCCATGATCCATCGGTTACAACCGGCTTGTCTGATCGGTAATAACCATCACCAGGTACCTTTTGCCGGTGAAGATATTCAGATTTTTGAACGGGATTTGCCCGGAGAGAATAATGCCGGATTGTCCGGACAGGACATCAGCCGTTTGCCGTTAGAGACTTGCGAGACGATGAATGGCATGTGGGGGTATAAAATTGTAGACCAGAATTATAAATCGGTGAAAACCTTGATCCATTATCTGGTGAAAGCTGCCGGTAGAAATGCAAACCTCCTGATGAATATCGGACCGCAGCCTAACGGGGAATTGCCTGCTGCTGCACTCGAAAGACTGAAAGCAATCGGAGAGTGGACGAAGCAATATGGAGAGACGATTTATGGAACACGGGGGGGAGATATCAGTCCCAGAGATTGGGGGGTAACAACCCGCAAAGGAGATAAGCTGTATGTACATATTCTGAATTTGCCTGATAAAGGATTGTTTTTGCCTTTGACGACAGGGAAAGTGAAAAGTGCTGTCGTATTTAAAGACCGGAAACCGGTGAAGTTCTCACAAGATAAGAATGGGGTAGTTTTGGAGTTGGCTGAAGTGCCTGCCGAGCTGGATTACGTGATCGAATTGACCATAAAATAATAGACAGATAGTTGTATGCGACGTCAGGATTTTAAAATAGAGGTTTGTACTAATTCTGTGGAGAGTGTGAGAGCTGCTCTTGCAGGTGGGGCGGATCGGATAGAGCTTTGTGCCGGAATGCCGGAGGGAGGAACGACTCCTTCGTATGGTGAGATTTGTTTAGTAAGAGAGTTGATGCCTGCAGGGATGCATGTGATCGTGCGTCCACGAGGGGGCGATTTCCTATACCGGGAGGATGAACTTGAAGTGATGTACAGGGATATAGAAATGGCACGAAAACTGGGTGTCGATGGAGTCGTTTTGGGTTGTCTGACCCGTGAAGGAGAAGTGGACGAAGGCGTTATGAGAAAATTAATGGCTGCTTGCGGAGAAATGTCGGTGACTTTTCACCGGGCTTTCGATATGTGCCGTGATCCTTTTCAGGCTTTGCAGACGATCGAAAAGCTCGGGTGTGCACGAATTCTGACTTCCGGACAAAGTAATTCTGCTGAAACCGGCCTGCCTTTACTGAAAGAATTGGTGGCCCGGGCCCGGAACGTAATTATTATGCCCGGGTGTGGGGTCAATGCGGCTAATGTGCGGAAGATTGCCGAAAGCACCGGTGCCTTCGAATTCCATCTTTCTGCCCGTATCCGCCTAGGGAGCGATATGGTTTATCGCAATCCGGCTGTTTCAATGGGAGGTACGGTGCAAGTGGATGAGTACGGACGTGAGGTAAGTAGTCGCGAAAAGGTGGAGGAGGTGATCCGGAGGCTGGAGTACTGACGACTTGAAGGCCTGAGATAATGTAGGTTTGTTCTGTTACTTATTCGTCTGCGGTGTTCGTGTTCGGAGACCCGGTCGCTTCTGTCGGTCATCTGGCTTTTTCTTTCACTGACCGGCGGAACTCCTCACTTCGCAAAAAACTTTACGTTACGTTTCCGTCAGACACCACCGGTCGGTCAGAAAAAGCAAGACGACACTCGCCAGAGCTCCAATGGTCCCCGA
>OLRS01003363.1_pt1 | contig 10251 bp, 8 predicted proteins | sample 1673171 | NCBI WGS metagenome assembly OLRS01 (sample SAMEA3136762, study PRJEB25190) | human gut metagenome | biome: human gut; feature: human-associated habitat; material: faeces | place: Austria | collected 2013
TATGCCTCACGCCGGAACTTCGCCGGTGTACAGCCTTTTACCAGAATAAAACGGTTCACAAAATAATCAAGATCATGATACCCAACTTCCTCCGCAATCTCGACAATCTTCTTATCGGTATGTAACAGCAGATCCGCTGCCCGTTCCATTCTGTAATTATTCAGATAATCTTTGAATGACTGCCCGTTTTTCTTACGGAACAGCTGTCCCAGATATGCGCTGTTAACGTAATATTTTTCACTCAGGCTCTTTAATGTGATATTCTTTGCATAGTTTTCCCGGATCTCACGCTCAATCTCTCCTAGCACTCCTCTGGATACATTTTTGCGAAGCTGCGACAGATAGTCACCGTATTCACATGCAAACCGGGTCAGATGCGCCTTGCTGCCGCGCATTACCCCCTTTTCAAAGCTGCTCTCACTGATCAGGCGCAGAATCTCTTCCTGATTTACCCCATCATCCTGCTCACTCGCCAGATGGATCAGCTGAAACAGAAGATAATTGATGTTCAGATTCATCGTCTCACCGGTCATTTCCCTGCTTATCATCTCCCCGTAAAACTGCTCAATCGCACTCCGTATCTCTACATGGTTGTTCTGCTCCACAGCTTTTAACAGACGATCCAGACTGCTCTTGCATAAAACAATTCCTCCGGAAGTAACCTGCACTTCCTCCTCATAGTAATAGATCGGCTTTTTTGCGCGGAATCCCTGAAAAGACCGGAGCATACACGCATTTCCATAAGATCTGGCAATGTTGCTGATATCCTGCACCTTTTTCCCTACAAGCATGATGACCGGCTGGTGCATGTTAGCAATCAGATACTCAAGAAACCGGTTCAGATATGTTTTCCCATCAATCCCCTGCTCCTTAGCAAACGCATCACAATACAATAACCCAATGTCATAAATCTTCTCATGCGTTGAGACATCAAAGACACAATGTGATGCTGGGAGCCCTTGCAGGTATCCTGATGAATTTTGAATTTCCAATTCCGTTCCTGGCGCCGTCTTTCTATCAGCTGGATTTCTCAGAAATCCCGGTACTGGTAGGAGCTTTTGCGATGGGACCGGTAGCAGGTATTTTTATCGAGCTTGTCAAGATTCTGGTGCATCTGGTAACAATGGGAACTGTAACAGCAGGTGTTGGTGATTTTGCAAACTTCCTTTTTGGATGTACATTTGTAGTACCGGCAGGACTGATCTACAGACTCCATAATGTAAAGAGCCGTAAGCATGCAGTTATGGGAATGGCAGCAGGTACAGTACTGACAACAGCAGCAGCCTGCCTGATGAATGCATTTGTTCTTCTTCCGGCATATGGTAAAGCATTTGGTATGCCAATCGAAGCTTTCATCGAAATGGGAGCAGCAGTAAATCATTCCGTAAACAGTCTTCTTGGTTTCGTTGCACTGATCATTGTTCCATTTAACTTATTCAAATATATCCTGATGTCAGTGATCGTGTTCTTTATTTACAAACGAATCCGCGTAGTTCTCAAGGGTGACTGATTCATTCACACCGGAGAACACACAGTATAATATTGCACGGTAGATTCGTGCAGGAAAGAAGGTTCTCTATAATATGGGAAAAATTCATGATGTACAAAAACTTACAGACAACCGTTTCGTCAATCTCTACCATGTAGATGCGACCAGTGTACATAATACACCGGTATCTTATTACGTGGCATCCAGAGCAAAGGACATTCCATCCCTCAAGATGAAGACCGGACGCAATGATCCGGACGGAGTGATCATTTACAGTGTTTACGGCGAGAAGAAGGATAAGGTTGTTCTGATCCGCCAGTACCGCTATGCGCTGGGCGGTTACATCTATGAATTCCCGGCAGGGCTTGTAGAGCCGAACGAGGACTTTCACGAGGGTGCTGTCCGCGAGATGCACGAGGAGACCGGACTGAAACTCGAACCGCTCAAAGTAGACCCGGCTTATGAGAAGCCATACTTTACCACGATCGGCATGACAGACGAATCCTGTGCAACCGTTTATGGCTATGCCAGCGGCGAGATCAGCAAGGCAGCCCAGGAGGACACTGAGGAGATCGAAGTCGTCCTCGCAGACCGCGACGAGGTCAGAAGGATCCTTAAGGAAGAAAATGTTGCCATCATGTGTGCTTACATGCTGATGCATTTTCTGAAGGACGAGGAGCCTTTCGCCTTCCTCAGATAAAATTAAAAAATAATAAAAAGAGTAGCTTGACAAAGCGTTTATGACCATGTTATATTTTGATTGGTTGTAGTGTGTAACTCGATTTAGGAGGCATTAACTATACATAACAAGGAGTGTTTATGTGTATTAGTGCCTTTTTTTTGTATAAAAACACCTACATAATACACATACTCACTTCTTAACAATAAATTTAGGGATGTGCCAAAGGCACAGGAAAAAGGAGTATGTGAAATGAAGGACAAGATTTTCAGTGTTCTGCAGCGAGTGGGACGAAGCTTTATGCTCCCGATCGCAATCCTTCCGGTAGCCGGTCTTCTTCTCGGAATCGGAAGCTCATTTACCAATGCAACCACGATCGAAACGTATCACCTGACAAGTATTCTCGGTGAGGGAACGATTCTGAACGCCCTCCTGATGATCATGAACAAGGTAGGAAGTGCAGTATTTGACAACCTGCCCCTGATCTTTGCTGTAGGTGTTGCGATCGGTATGGCAAAAAAAGAAAAAGAAGTATCCGCTTTATCAGCAGTTATCGCGTATTTCGTAATGAACACAGCGATCAACGCAATGCTGACCATTACAGGACAGATCCTCGACAACGGCGAGATCGCTGAGTCTGTACTGGAAGGAACCATCACTTCTGTATGTGGTATCCAGTCCCTGCAGATGGGGGTGTTTGGCGGTATTATCGTAGGACTTGGTGTGGCGGCACTCCACAATAAGTTTTACAGGATCCAGCTTCCGAATGCACTGTCATTCTTCGGAGGCACGAGATTTGTACCGATCATTTCCACAATTGTATATATGTTTGTGGGAATTCTTCTTTACTTTGTATGGCCGGTTGTCCAGAACGGAATTTACGCACTGGGCGGACTGGTAACAGGTTCCGGATATGTAGGAACCCTGATCTTCGGACTTATTAAGAGAGCTCTGATCCCGTTTGGTCTGCATCACGTATTCTACATGCCTTTCTGGCAGACAGCCGTAGGCGGTACGATGGAAGTTGCCGGACAGATGGTTCAGGGCGGACAGAATATTTTCTTTGCACAGCTTGCTGATTCTGCAAATATTGCACATTTCAGCGCAGATGCAACCAGGTATTTCTCTGGTGAGTTTATCTTTATGATCTTTGGTCTCCCGGGAGCAGCTCTGGCTATGTATCAGTGTGCAAAACCTGAGAAGAAAAAAGCTGCCGGCGGTCTTCTTCTTTCCGCGGCACTTGCATGTATGGCAACAGGTATCACCGAGCCTCTGGAATTCTCCTTCCTGTTTGTTGCTCCGGCACTGTTTGCAGTACAGGTAGTTCTTGCCGGAACTGCATATATGATCGCACATATGCTGAACATTGCGGTAGGACTTACATTCTCAGGCGGACTGCTCGACTTCTTCCTGTTTGGTATCCTTCAGGGAAATGCCAAGACAAGCTGGATGAGAGTAATCCCGGTTGGTATTATTTATTTCTTCTTATATTATTTTATTTTCAAATTCATGATCAAGAAGTTCAACTTCAAGACTCCTGGTCGTGAAGATGATGACACAGAAACAAAACTTTACACAAAGGCCGATGTAAATGCCCGCAGAGAAGCAGGACAGGCAGGAGCAGCAGCTTCTGAAGACGCTGTCAGCGAAGCGATCACAAGAGGTCTTGGCGGTAAGAAAAATATCAGTGATGTCGACTGCTGTGCAACCAGACTTCGTTGTACAGTCAAAGATGCTTCCAGAGTAAACGACGGAATCCTCAAGGCAACAGGAGCATCAGGCGTGGTACACAAAGGACAGGGCGTTCAGGTCATCTATGGGCCAAACGTAACAGTAATTAAGTCAAACCTTGAAGACTATCTGGAAACTGCACCGGATACTTATGCGGAAGCAGAAACTACAGAGAGCGTTCAGGAAACAGCAGACAAGACACAGGAAGCAAAAGAACAGAAGGTCGTAGAGAGAATCGTGATCTCCAGCCCGATCACAGGACTGGCAGCAGATCTTGCTACTGCACCGGACGAAGCTTTTGCTCAGAAAATGATGGGCGATGGTGCCGTTGTAACACCGGAAGATCCGTTTGTACGAGCTCCGGAAGACGGCGAAGTTGCATTTGTTTTTGACACAAAACATGCCATTGGATTCGTGACAGACTCAGGAATCAGTCTGCTGATCCATGTGGGAATCGATACTGTAAAACTGAACGGCGAGGGATTTGAAGCACTGGTAGAAAGCGGTCAGACAGTCAAGAAGGGTGATCCGATGCTCAAGCTGGATCTGGAATACCTGAAAGCGAATGCACCTTCTATCACATCACCGGTTCTTTGTACAGAACTGGAGGATAATCAGAGAATCCATCTGCTGCAGGAGGGTCAGATCAAAGCCGGAGAACCGCTCTTTGAGATCGAGGTTCTTCAGTAAGAACGACCCTGGATGGGGAAGAGACGGATGAAGTACAGGATAGCAAAATTATTAAATCACAATTCTTTTATCGGACTTGAAGGAAATTCAAATCAGGAATGCCTGATCATGGGCAAGGGAGTTGCTTTTGGCAAGAAAGTGGGACAGACGATCGAAGTGCCACAGGATACCAGAGTCTACTCACTCAAAGAACTGACAGAGCGCGGGGATGCCAGAGAGATCATTAATTCAGTTTCTCCGGTATGTCTGGAACTTGCGAATGAAGTGCTCAGAGAAGCAGAGAAGGAATTCGGCAAGGTTGACCGTTCGATCCTTTTTCCGATGGCAGATCATCTTGATTTTGCGATCCGGCGTATCCAGAAGGGAGAGCAGATCAGCAATCCTCTCACGGAAGACATCCGTATCCTGTTTTACAAGGAATACAAGGTGGCTGGCTGTATAGCACCTCTTCTGAAGCAAAAACTTCAGATAGAGCTTGATGAACATGAGACGGGTTATATCGCCCTTCATGTTCACTCAGCCATTGTAGATGAAAAGGTTTCACAGGCCATGGAGATCGCCCGGACTGTCCGGGAATGTATTTCTCTTGTTGAGAAAGAAACAGGCAATTCCATCGATGTGATGTCACTGGCATATAACCGTCTGATGAACCATGTACGTTACATGGTGGCAAGAACGATTCATGGTGAGAAACTCAAGATGAATCTGAACGAATATATGTCCGTGAAGTTCCCGGAGGCATTTGATGCAGCCGAGAGGATCTGTCATGAGATGGAGAAGCGTCTGGGACTGCCGATGCCGGATATCGAGATCGGCTACCTGGCAATGCATCTGGAGCGCATGCTGGACAGTGAGACCGAATAAAAATGTTTATTAATAAAAATATATAAAGAAGAGGAGAAAAACAACATGAAAACATTCGAGTACACAATCAAAGACGAACTGGGAATCCACGCAAGACCGGCAGGACTTCTTGTAAAAGAAGCAAAGAAGTATGAGTCCGAGTGCACAATCACAAAAGACGGCAAAACAAAGAAACTTACACAGCTTATGATGCTGATGTCCCTCGGTGTAAAACAGGGCGAAACTGTAACTGTAACAGCTGAAGGTGCTGACGAAGACGCTGCAATTGCAGGCCTCAAAGAATTCTTCGAAGCAAATCTGTAATCAGTCCGATCCAAAACCTGGAATGGGTGTAACATAACAGTAATGCAGGAGGAAGTAAGGATGCAGTGTTTTCAGGGAAAATCTGTTTATAAAGGAATAGCTATGGGACCGATCGTGGTTCTCAAGAAAGATGATTATCAGGTCAAAAGAACCAGGATCGAAGACCCGGAAGCAGAAGTGAAGCGTGTGGATGCTGCACTGGAGAAATCCAAAGAGCAGCTCCAGAAATTATATGACAAGGCAGTCAAAGAAGTTGGTGAGGCCAGCGCAGCCATTTTTGAAGTACATCAGATGATGCTTGAAGATGATGATTATCTGGAAGCGATCCAGAATACCATCTGCACAGAGCAGGTCAATGCAGAGTATGCCGTAGCAACAACCGGTGACAATTTTGCAGAGATGTTCGCATCTATGGATGACGATTACATGAAAGCGCGTTCCGCAGATATCAAGGATATCTCCGAGCGTCTTGTACGTAACTTAAGCGGACAGGAGGACACAGATTTAAGCTCTATCGATCCGTCTGTGATCGTAGCTGATGACTTAAGCCCAAGTGAAACTGTTCAGATGGACAAGGATAAGATTCTTGCATTTGTGACTGTTCATGGTTCTACCAACTCTCATACAGCGATCCTTGCCCGTATGATGAACATTCCGGCTCTGATCGGTGTTCCGATGGATCTTGATGAACTTAAGACCGGTATGACAGTAGTCGTAGATGGCTTCGAAGGAACCGTTACCTTTGATCCGGACGAGGAGATCAAAGCACAGACTGAGAAGAGAATGGAAGAAGAAGCAGAGAAACTCAGACTTCTTCAGGAATTAAAAGGCAAAGAAAATGTAACCTTAGATGGACACAAGATCAACATCTATGCGAACATCGGAAGTGTTGGTGACATCGGTTATGTCCTCGAGAATGATGCCGGCGGAATCGGTCTTTTCCGAAGCGAATTCCTTTATCTTGGAAGAAACGACTTCCCGACAGAGGAAGAGCAGTTCCAGGCTTACAAGCAGGCAGTACAGATGATGGCTGGCAAGAAAGTTATCATCCGTACCCTTGATATCGGTGCTGACAAACAGGTAGATTATTTCAACCTCGGAAACGAAGATAACCCGGCTCTGGGATATCGTGCGATCCGTATCTGCCTGACACAGCCGGATATCTTTAAGACACAGCTCCGTGCACTTCTCCGTGCCGCTGTTTATGGAAATCTTTCCATCATGTATCCGATGATCACTTCCACAGAGGAAGTAAAGAAGATCTATGAGATCGTAGCAGAAGTAGAAGCAGAGCTCAAAGAGCAGGAGATCCAGTACAAACTTCCTGAACAGGGAATCATGATCGAGACTCCTGCAGCAGCGATCATCAGCGACAAGCTTGCTGAGATGGTTGACTTCTTCAGTATCGGAACCAACGACCTGACCCAGTACACCCTTGCTCTTGACCGTCAGAATGCGAAACTGGATGACTTCTATAATCCTCATCACGAAGCAATCCTCCGCATGATCCAGATGGTCGTAGACAACGCACACAAATGCGGCAAATGGGCAGGAATCTGCGGCGAACTTGGTGCAGATGCAACCCTTACCGAGCAGTTTGTACGCATGGGCGTAGACGAGCTTTCCGTAGCTCCGTCCATGGTGCTGAAAGTTCGCAAAAACATCCGGGAATATACTGCAAATTAGTGAATGGAACAGTGATTTCGGACTGAAATATAGAAAACGGGCAGCCGTATATTCGAAAAGAATGTGCGGCTGTCTGTTTTTCTATACATAGTTCTATACAGAGTTGTGTACATACACCGTTGTGTGCTCCCTGGCAGAGTTGAGTTTTGGTTTTCACAGAATTGATTTTTGTGGGTATGAAAATGAAAATTTCTGTGTTAAAATAATAGTATTACAGTTGTATTACAAACTATTTATTGTGGGAGAAGGAAGCGAATCGTGTATCGTATATGTAAAGTACTAAACCATAACGGGGTGATTGCCCTTGATATGAATGACAGCAAAGAATATGTCCTGCTGGGAAAAGGCGTCGGATTTGGAAAAAAGCCTGGGGAGCGTTTTGAACAGCCTGCAGACTGTACGGTGTATTCTTTACAGGAGACCTCTTCAAGAGGAGACGCGGCGGAATTGATCAAATCCATCCAGCCGGAATATTTTCAGATGGCGAATCGGATTTTGAATGAAGCGGAGCGGCATTTTGGAAAAATCGACCGGAGTATTTTGTTTCCGATGGCAGATCATATCGCATTTGCCGTCCAGCGTCTGCAGAAGGGAGAGAAGATCTCCAATCCGCTGACTGAAGATATCAAGACGCTGTTCCATTCAGAATTTAAGGTGGCCTCTATGATACAGACGATTCTGAAAGAGGAAAAGCAGATCGACATTGACGAGGATGAGATCGGATATGTGGCGTTGCATATTCATTCCGCACTGGAAAAAGAATCCGTATCTGTCTCGATGCAGATGGCGCGTGCTGTGCGGGACTGCGTTTCCGTGATCGAAGAGGAGCGGGGCATCCGCATCAATGTCATGTCATTGAGTTATAACCGGCTGATGAACCATGTGAAATATATGGTTGCCCGTGTATTGAAAGGGGAATCTCTGAAAGTCAATATGAATGACTATGTACAGCACAATTTTCCGGATGCTTTTGAACTGGCAACCACCGTATGTGATCATCTCAGCCATGCATTACATAAGCCGCTCGAGGAATTGGAGATCGGCTATCTGGCTATGCACATCGAGCGGGTCAGCATGGCAGATGAAGAATAGCGGATTATAATCAAGGATCAGACACCTGTGTACCGGAAGAGCAATACAACACGCTGTTTCGGTACATTTTTTTTCGTTCTTTTGGGAAAAACGGACAAAAGCAGTCAAAAAAGTGTTGGAAAAACGGACAAAAGCAGTCGAAAAAGTATTGGAAAAACGGACAAAAGCAGTCAAAAAAATGTTGGAAAAACGGACAAACATACTTGCGGGATAAGAAAAAACATGGCATACTAAGGATATAACAGGGAAAACTGTAAAAAGCAGGAGGTGTAACATGCTGTATCGAAGCATAACAGAGCGAATCGAACAATTTTTTGAAAAAGAAAAGAAAGCGGCTCTGATGGTTACAGGGGCCCGGCAGGTAGGAAAAACGTACTGTATCCGGGAGTACGCAAAGCAGCATTTCAAATATGTGATCGAGATTAATTTTCTTGAGATGCCACAGGCGGTTGCTTTGTTTGAAAATGCTACCGGAAGTGATGATATATTAATGAGAATCTCCGCATTGACAGACATTCCCATGGAAAAAGACCGGACAATGATATTTTTTGATGAAGTCCAGGAATGCAGGGAAATCGTGACTGCTATTAAATTTTTAGTCGAAGAAGGCAGTTATCGCTATATTCTCAGTGGGTCGTTGCTTGGAGTGGAATTAAAGGATATACGATCGGTTCCGGTTGGTTACATGTCGATTTATGAGATGTTCCCCATGGATTTTTTTGAATTTTGCAAGGCAAACCGTGTATCGGAAAAGGTTCTGGACAAATTAAAAAACTGTTTTGAAGAAAAGATCCCTGTGGATGGTCTGATTCATGACAGAATGATGGATCTGTTTCGATTGTATCTGATCGTTGGCGGTATGCCGGCGGCTGTACAGCGATATCTGGATACAAATAATCTGAATGAAGTGATGCAGGTTCAGAAAGGGATCATCCAGCTGTACAAAAAAGATATTGCCAGGTATGATCCGGAGCATAAACTCTATCTGGAGGAGATTTTCCAGCTGATTCCAAGTGAACTGAACAGTAAAAACAAACGCTTTATTTTAAAAAACTTAAATGAGAACTTCAAATTTTCAAGATATGAGCATAGCTTCATCTGGCTGAAAGAAGCCGGGGTGGCACTGCCGGTTTATTGTGTTCAGGAGCCACAGGTTCCGTTGCTTCTGTCAAAAGCAACAAATTTGTTCAAATTATTCCTTTCTGATGTGGGACTGCTTGCAGCAATGTACGCAGATGGTTTGCAGATCAGGATATTAAATAAAGAAAACAATATTAATTTTGGATCGGTTTATGAAAATGCAGTTGCACAGGAACTGTGTGCACATGGATTTGAGGTATATTACTTTAATAACAAAAAACAGGGGGAACTGGATTTTGTTATTGAGTTTGAGGGGGAGGCATTGCCACTTGAAGTAAAATCCGGAAAGGATTATACAAAACACCGTGCATTAAATCATGTGTTGGAAAGTCCAAATTATCATATTCAGAATGCCATTGTATTTTGTAATGAAAATATAGAAGTGAAAGATCAGATTTTTTACTGTCCGATTTATATGGCAGGATTTTTGGAAAAGAGAACGGTTCCGGAGGATTATATCTACACACTTGATTTAAGTGTACTTCAGGATTAAAGAAAACCGCAGGATGCTGAGAAATTCATCACCCTGCGATTTTTTTATCTCAGTCGAGAAGACTCCCACTTCTGCAAGTGGTGA
>OLRS01003364.1_pt1 | contig 10251 bp, 8 predicted proteins | sample 1673171 | NCBI WGS metagenome assembly OLRS01 (sample SAMEA3136762, study PRJEB25190) | human gut metagenome | biome: human gut; feature: human-associated habitat; material: faeces | place: Austria | collected 2013
TTACCAAGCACCAGGATCCCGACATCATACTCTGCGATCAGTTCTTCGATCCGTGCCAGCGTCTTCCTCAGTTTGTTCTCCTGAGTCCTGCGGATGATCTCCACGCCCTGTGCAGTAATCCCAAGCCCGTCACTGACTGCGACTCCAACCGTCTTGGAGCCGTAATCCAGTCCGAGTGCTCTTTTCTTTACTTCTGTTCCCATGTTCTGTTTTTAATATACTCCTTCAGAAGTTCTTCTACCAGCTCATCACGTTCCACTTTCATGATCATGCTTCTTGCATTTTTATAACTGGTGATATAAGTAGGATCGCCTGACATAATGTAGCCTACAATCTGGTTCACCGGATTATAGCCCTTTTCTGCCATTGCGTCATAAACAGTATCCAGGATCTCTTTTACGCGATATTCCGGATCTGTATTTACTTTGAAATATTGTGTATTACTGATATTTGCCATTCTTTTCACGTCCTTACCGTACAAACTATACTTCTATTCTAATATAACTGTCTGAAAAATTCAATTGTTTTTTGTAATTAATGCTTCTTCGCGTGATTTTTATAATGGCTTTGAAAACAATCCGCTGCTCAGGACCGAGCTTTTGTGCACAGCAGACAGTCCTGACAGCGTTCTTTTCCTGCCTTTACCAAAAGAATCTGATTGTCTAAATTTTCCGTCGTCTCCATCAACATGCGAATATACTCCATGGTATGGCCGGATGCATAAACCTTCCCGTCAATCGTCACGCTTTCTTCAAAGAGTACTTTTGTGACGGTTTCGCTGATTTTTTCTTCAAATCGCTGCTTCCGCACCTTACCGTCTGCGATCAGGATCGCACTTCTTCTGTGTGCCACATCGGACGGCACCTGATTTTCCATGACGGCTGCTTTCGTTCCTTTTCTTCTGGAATACTGGAAAATATGCGTTTCATAAAAATCTACTTTATTTAAGAAATCTCTGGTGATTGCAAACTCTTCCTCGGTTTCCCCCGGAAATCCGACGATCACATCGGTCGTCAGGGCCGGATGTTTAAAGTACTTGCGGATCAGTATGCATTTTTCATAGTATTCTCCTGATGTGTATCTTCGATTCATTCTTTTTAAAGTTGCATCACATCCACTCTGCAGGGAAAGGTGGAAGTGCGGGCAGAATTTCGGAAGAGCAGAAAGTGTTTTCACAAAATCTTCTGTAATGATACCCGGTTCCAGTGACCCAAGGCGAATACGCTCGACCCCCGCAACCTCATGCACTGCAAGGATCAGTTCCTGCAGTGTGCTGCCATGATCGATCCCGTAGGAACTCAAATGGATACCGGTAAGAACCACCTCTTTGCATCCATTGCCTGCCAGCGTTTTTACTTCCTCTACGACCTCTTCTTTTCTGCGGCTGCGTACACGACCTCTCGCATAGGGAATGATGCAGTAGCTGCAGAACTGATTACAGCCATCCTGTACTTTCAGATAGGCTCTGGTGTGTTCCACCGTTTTTTCCAGAGACAGTTTTTCATACTCTTTTGTGTGATTGATATCGATCAGAGATTCCTGCACGGCACTGCGTTCATAATGTTCCAGAATACTGACCAGATCTTTTTTGCGGTTATTTCCGATAATAATGTCGATTGCAGAGTCTTCTTCCAGCTCAGTTCCTGCTGCCTGCACATAACATCCGGCTGCCACCACGATCGCATGCGGATTCATTTTCTTTGCTTTGTGCAGCATCTGTCTGGACTTGCGGTCTGCCATATTCGTCACCGTACAGGTGTTGATCACATAAACATCCGCCCCCGGTGCAAACGGCACAATCTCATACCCTGCTTTTTCCAGAAGCTGCTGCATCGCCTCCGTCTCATATGCATTTACCTTGCATCCCAGATTGTGGAATGCCGCTTTGCGTTTTTCCATATTTTATCCAATTCCTTTCTTTTAAGCTTGACAGTCTCCTCCGAAATGGGTATGATTAATGTATACAAAAACACATATTACAGGAGGTTTTATGACAATGAAAACTGTACAGATTTCTTTAAATTCGATTGATAAAGTAAAGTCATTCGTAAACAAAATTACAAAATTTGATTATGATTTTGATCTGGTATCCGGAAGATACGTAATCGACGCAAAATCTATTATGGGTATTTTCAGTCTGGACCTTTCCAAGCCGATCGACCTGAATATCCATGCTGAAGAGGATTCCGATGTAATTCTTCAGGCATTAAAACCATACATCATCGACTGAAAAACCACATAAAATTTCAGATTTCTTTTGATTTTGATATTTTTAACTGCCGCAGTTCTCCTGCGGCAGCTTTTTTGTAACCATTTTTCCGTGTCTTTTTATTCTACCCAGAGTGTCTCAGCTGTATCGATTGCTTTTTTCACCATCTCGTCGATCTCTTCCTGCAGTTTCTCTTCACTGCGTTTGATCACTTTGATATTCGGTTTGGTAACCGGATGTTTTGCCACAAAGATCGTACAGCAGTCTTCGTACGGCTGGATCGATGTCTCATAAGTATCGATCTTCAGGGATACATCCACGATCTCCTGTTTATCAAAACCGATCACCGGACGGAATACCGGAAGGGTGCAGACTTCGTTGGTCGCTGCAAGACTCTGCATGGTCTGGCTTGCTACCTGTCCGATGCTTTCTCCTGTGATCAGTCCCAGGCATCCGGTCTCTTTCGCGATGTGCTCTGCGATACGCATCATGTAACGTCTCATAATGATTGTCAGTTCATCATGAGGGCATTTATCATAAATATACAGCTGAATGTCCGTAAAGTTTACGACATGCAGAACGATCGGTCCGCTGTATTTCGACACCAGACGTGCCAGGTCAACCACTTTCTGTTTTGCACGCTCACTGGTGTATGGCGGTGCATGGAAATAAACGGCATCAATCTTAACGCCGCGTTTTGCGATCATGTAGCCTGCAACCGGGCTGTCAATTCCACCGGATAACAGAAGCATAGCTTTTCCGTTTGTTCCGACCGGCATACCACCAGGTCCCGGAATGATCTTTGAATAGATATAGATCTTTTCACGAATCTCCACGTTCAGGGTGATTTCCGGATGATGTACGTCAACGCTCATATTCGGGAACGCTTCCAGAATACGCTCGCCAAGATCTGCATTTAATTCCATGGAATTTTTCGGATAATTTTTTCTTGCTCTTCTTGCATTGACTTTGAACGTATGCTCTCCATCCGGATATACGCGTGCCATATAATCGATCACTTCCTGAGAAAGCTGATCAAATCCTTCATCATTTACTTTCAGTACCGGACAGATACCCACAATACCGAAAACTCTCTGCAGTGCCTCCACCACTTCTTCAAAATCAAACAGGCCTTCGCTCTCCACAAAGATACGTCCCTGTTCTTTTCGTACATTAAATTCACCTTCCACTTTCTTCAGTGCATGGCGAATCTGTTTTACCAGTGCATCTTCGAAGAGATAACGGTTTTTTCCCTTGATACCGATCTCTCCGTATTTGATTAGAAATGCATGAAACATAGATTTCTTTTCTCCTTTTCTTTTCCTGTATCGCAGTTGTTTCGTATATTCACAGTTACATCATATCTTTTAATGTCTGCTGTATCTGCGGAGCACCACAAGCAGTTCCTTTAACTGCTGCAGGCAGTATTCCAGCTCTTCTTTTGTTGTATTCTCACAGAAACTGAATCGCACGGTAGAATCCAGCAAATCTTTTTTCAGACCAATTTCTTTTAATACCGGACTGACCGGAAGTTTTTTGTTGGAAGAACATGCTGAACCGGAAGATACCTGAATCCCCCGCTCTTCCAGTGCATGAAGCAGCACTTCGCTTCGCACGCCTGCAAAGCTCACACTTACAATGTGCGGTGCTCCCTGATCCCCCGGAAGGCTGTTCAGAACCGTATTCGGTATTTTCTGCACTTCTTCCATGAAAAACTGTTTCAGCTCACAGAGATGTGTCACTTTTTTATCAAAATCCGTGTAGGCTTCTTTTGCCGCACAACCAAGTCCGGCGATTCCAGGCACATTATCTGTCCCGGAACGCATCCCTTTCTGCTGGCCTCCGCCCAGGATCAGCGGATGGATCTTCACTCCGTTTCGAACATAAAGGAATCCAACTCCTTTTGGTCCATGCAGCTTATGTCCGCTGACCGAGAGCATATCAATGCCAAGTTTTTTCGGATAAATACGGTACTTTCCATAGGCCTGGATTGCATCCACATGCCAGAGTGCCTTTGGATTTTTTTCTTTGATGATTTTCCCGATCTCTTCGATCGGCTCCAGAGTCCCGATCTCATTATTGACATACATGGTGGACACAAGGATCGTATCTTCCCGGATCGCATCGGAAAACTTCTGAAGATCTATTCTTCCATAGCGGTCTACCGGTATGTAACTGACCTCAAATCCCTGCTTCTGAAGATAGATCATCGGCTGGATCACGGCAGCATGTTCGATCGCCGTTGTAATAATGTGTTTTCCGGCACGTTTGTTTGCCATCGCCGTTCCGATCAGTGCCCAGTTGTCTGACTCGGTTCCGCCAGAAGTAAAATAAATCTCTTTTTCATCTGCTTTTAAAGTAGCCGCAATGTCCATTCTGGCTTCGCGAAGATATTTTTCTGCCTCCATTCCCTTGTCGTGTCTGGATGACGGATTTCCGAAATCCTCCATCATCACTTTTACGACGATGTCACGCACACCTTCAGAACATCTTGTCGTTGCTGAATTATCCAAATATGCCTGCATTATTCTCTGCCCTCCAACTGAAACATCAGAACCGAAAGCACCGCCATACCGGCAGTTTCCGTCCGCAAGATCCGTTTTCCCAGTGTAATCGGGCTGATGCCATTTTCCTGTGCCAGTGCAATCTCACTTTCATCAAATCCGCCCTCCGGGCCAATGAAAATACCGATAGACTGCCCCGGCTGTATTGTCTCAAATATCTGTTTTGTCTTTTCCATGTCTTCCGCCAGCTCATAAGGGATCAGCGTGATATCCAGATTTTTTGCATAATCCACAGCCTGACCAAATTTCACAACCTCGTGGATATGCGGAATGATATTTCTCCTGGACTGTTTGGCTGCACTTTCTGCAATGCTCTGCCAGCGTTTCTGCTTCGCTTCCGCCTTTTTTGCATCCAATTTTACAACTGCCCTTTTCGTTGCCACCGGGATGATCTCATACACTCCAAGCTCTACTGCTTTCTGAATGATCAGTTCCATTTTATCGCCCTTTGGCAGCCCCTGGAACAGATAAATTTTCGATGGCAGCTCACGGTTTGCCTCTTCCACCCACATAATGTGCAGTTGTGCCACATCTTTTTCATATCCGGCAATTTCGCAGCGATACTCTTTTCCGGTACTTTCCTCATGGATGCAGATCTGTTCTCCAATCTGAAGGCGCAGTACATTTTTCATATGATTCAGGTCGCTTCCGCGGATGATGATCTCTTTTTCACCGATTGCAGATGAGTCTGCAAAAAAATCGTACATAATCTTCCTCCGGTACTATGCCTGTTTTCTTGCAGTGACAGAAACCCATTCGCCCTGATGTGTAACTTCCAGAACTTCCAGTCCTGCATCTTTTACTGCTTTTACGACAACGTCTTCTTTTACATCCAGAATACCGGAAGTAATATAAAGAGCTCCCGGTTTCATCTGATGGCAGATCACCGGCGTCAGTGGGATCAGGACATCTGCCAGAATATTTGCCGTTACAATATCATACTTTTCATATCCGACCTGATCCTGCACGGCTTTATCATCAATGATATTTCCGATCATCACATCCATGCTGCCTTCCGGAATCTGGTTTGCTTCCAGATTTTCTCTGGTAGCAGAGATCGCACATGGATCAAGATCCGTACCGACCGCATGACCTGCTCCCAGTTTCAGTGCTGCGATGGACAGGATACCGCTTCCGGTGCCGACATCCAGGATCTCCATACCGTCCTTCACATATTTTTTCAGCTGACGCATGCAAAGCTGTGTCGTCTCATGCATACCGGTACCAAACGCCGTGCCAGGATCAATATGAATGATCATCTTATTCTTATCTTCCGGTTTTACTTCTTCCCAGGACGGGATGATCAGGATATCATCCACATAAAACTGATGAAAATACTGTTTCCAGTTGTTGATCCAGTCCTTGTCTTCGGTCTGGGATTCTGTGATTGTTCCCTCTCCGATATCCACAAACATACGAAGCTCTTCCAGAGCATCTTTTACATTTGCAAGCAACTCTTCTTTATCTTCTTTCTCATCCAGGTAAAAGTTCAGATAAGCGATCCCGTCATCTGCCGGTCCGTCTGGAAGAATATCGACAAACATCTGCTGTTTGTCCTGCTCCGTCAACGGTACTTTATCTTCAATCTCTACGCCTTCCACGCCGGCTTCTGCCAGTGTGGAGATCACGATATCTTCTACTTCTGATCTTGTTTTTAACGTAAATTTATTCCATCTCATAAATGTCAAATATCCTTTCGTATATATAATGCCAGATTAACAAGATTTTTTATTTCAAAATGATGCTACACCGTTTGTTCCTGTACAAAATAGTATGATAATCCATACATGTCTGTTCGTACTTTACAGCCACAAAATAAGAGGTGTTTTTACACACCCCTTATCATAACATCTGTGCTTACTTTTTAAAAGTACTATTTTTCTTCCTTTTTCCGCTTCTTAAGCGTCAGTGCAAGTGCTGCTCCGGAAACAACAAGTGCTGCTGCCACCGGCACAACCGGTGTAGTATCCCCGGTCTTTGCTGCTGTATTGGTGCTGCCAGAAGAAGAGCTGCTGCTTCCGCTTCCGGAAGTAGAACTGGATGTTCCGCTTTCATTTGCCTTAAACGTGATGGATTTCTTCACATCATCTCCCTCACTGTATACCCACTTCTTGCCATCATATACATATTTGCGGAATGTTGCCACGATCGTATAAGTGCCGGCCTGTGTCGGAGTCATCGTAAAGGTCTGTGTGGACTTATCTCCCTTCCAGGTTGTGGTATCCGTCAGTTTCCAGGAATACGGTACATATTTTTCATCATCTGCTGACGGTTTGTAATCCTTGTCATCCACATAAGTAGAACCGGTTGCTGTAAATGTCAGTGCTGTATTTAACTTTTGTGTGGAATTATCCGTTACACCGGTGAATTTCACATCACTCTCTTTTGCTTCCTGCGGAGCACGCAATGTCTTTACCGATACCGAAACCGGATCACTTGCCAGATAATTGTCGGATTCCGGGATTCTTGTATAAATCTTATAGCTTGTTCCCGCCTTCAGATCCTGCTCTTCACCGTCTACTTCATTGACATAGGTGATCGTGGAAGCTTTCTTCGCCAGTTTCCATTCATCATCCTTTGCCTTTTCCGAATAAGCATATTCCTGACCGGCTACGGTCTTGTATTTCAGATACTGATAATGACGTTCGGTCACTTCCGGCTTGGTCAGTGTGATGCCGAGGGATTTCATCAGTTTCTCGGTAAGAGGAGCCTTTGTGATCTCTGCGGAGATATCATCGACGGAAGCAACGGTGTAGCACTCTGCCGGATCACCGGAAAGTGTCACTTCTGCTTTGATATTCTTTGCTGTTGCCACATCTGCATGGTCATATATAAAAGTTGCTTTTGCCACAGCAAGAACATCTGATGCTTTGTCACCGTCTACGATACCGGAAAATCCGGATAAGGTACAGGTATCATCCGGAACATCGGTCGTACCGTCATACACTTTGGTTGCTTTGTTCTTAGATGTTGTGCTTATTTTATTGACACTGATCAGCGGTGTCAGTTCTTTCTTTTCGATTTTATAGTTTACGGTTCCGGACAATATGTGATCATAACCAAAAGTATCCGTCACAAGCACTTCATTCAGACTAAACGATTTTTCATCCGGTTTTTCTTTTATATTTTTCTTTGTTACTTTATAACCTTTTGCTGTTCCGTCTTTCAGTTCCAGAGAAGAATCCATTGCTTCATCATAATCTCTCAAGGAAACCTCTGGTGTATAATCTTTTGCCGCACTGACGGTGATAATATCTACATTTTCCAGTTTTTCACCATATGTTGTCGTGAGGTCTGCTCCGACCTTTACAGTATACGCCGTTGCACTCTTACCCTTTTTCAGATTACCGGCTTCGTAAGTGTAGTTCTGCTCTTTTGCAGTGATGCTGTCCGCTGTTTCCTCAGAAGAAGTAAAGGTAACTGCTTTGATGGAAAATGCTACGGTAGATGCAGGCTGAAAATATACAACTGCTTTTCCGTTGCTGTCGCTCCAGACCATATTGGCATCCATGCTGACATCTTCACCACCTAATTGTACGTTATCAATCGTGCATACTGCATCTTTCTCTACGGTAAACTCCGATGCTTTTAACGTAAGATCTCCTGATTTTACATCATTTGTGACTTTACATGCAATAGAACCACCATTAAGAGAAACCTGTGTACTTTTGATCGTACCACTTCCAAATAATGTTCCACCTTCTACGGTTGTTTCAGCTACATCAATACTGCCCTTCAAATTTGCTTTACCATTGCTGATCTTTGCGAACTGAACCTTTCCTTCTCCGCTGATCGTACCGATTGTATTAGTCGTTGTTCCTTTCAAAACAATCGTCAGCGTTGCTCCAGATTTTACGATAACTTCTCCAAGAGAAGCACCATCACTTAAAGTTAATGTAACTGCTTTATCTTCCAAAATAGTATACTTTCCATTTTCATTTTTATAATCCACGTTCGGTGTACCATTCGGAGTTATTTTTCCGGCTGTCTTTACTTTTTTCCCAACCGCACCTTTTTTTTGTCCGGCTTCGCCTTCTGTTTGAGGTGTCTGCTCTGTTATCACTGCTTCGCTCTCAATAACTGCCTGTGACTCACTTTCCGGGACAAAACCACCCTTGATCTCAGTTTCTTTGTCTTTGTGATGTTTTGTCTCCTGGTTTTTTGTCTCTTGATGCTTTGTCTCTGTTTCTGTATTTGCAGACTCACTTTCTGTATCACTTGAAATAACCTGTACTGCCTGCGTATCGCCCTCAGAGCTGTCTTTTCCTGCCGCCAGCACAGATGCCGGAACCATGGAAACTGACAGGCTGAAAGACATACATATAATCATTAACTTTTTCAGTAATTTTAATTTCATATCCAACTTACCTGCTTTCACCAAATCTATGTATAAAGCTATAGTTATACCTATACATCATATTCTATTCTTTTCAAGCTTTCTTGTCAACGTCAGAAACCTTAAGTTTCTGTTACGTCATACACGAATCCTGTTTCTGCATATCAAAACAGCAAGTATTTTTATGGTGAAAATGTTTCCTTTCCGATAACTTTCATGTACAAAAATGCACCGCGGATCTCTCCCGGGTGCATTTTTTGAATTTCAGCTTTTTTATTGTTCTCAGGGTCAGTCTTCAAATGTTTCTTTTATTTTTTCCATAAAGCTCTTCTTTTTCGGCTTTTCCTGTTTACTATCGTTAATCTTACCGTTGACTGCCTCATCATACTTACGCAGGTATTCCTTTGCCTCTTCGTTCAGCTTTGTCGGAACCTGAACAACAAGTGTTACATAATGGTCTCCGCGGATATTTTTGTTGCGAAGAGAAGGCACACCTTTTCCTTTAAGACGGATCTTGGTATCCGTCTGTGTTCCAGGTTTGATATCGTATGCCATATCGCCGTCTACGGTTGTGATATGGATCTGTCCGCCCAGTGCTGCCTGTGCAAAGGTGACAGGAGCAGTAGAATAAATATTCATATCCTGTCTCTGGAAGATCGGATGACGTTCTACCTGAACTTCAACCAGCAGATCCCCTCTTGGGCCGCCGTTTACACCCGGTTCACCCTTTTCACGAATACGGATGCTCTGTCCGTTGTCAATACCGGCCGGGATCGTCACTGCGATCTTCTTGCGGTTTGTGATGTAACCGCTTCCGTGGCAGTCCGCACATTTCTCTTTTACGATCTTACCGCTTCCGTTACAGTCCGGACAGGTCTGTACATTTCTTACCGTGCCAAACAGGGACTGCTGTGTATATACGATCTGACCTTTACCGCCGCATTTCGGACAAGTCTCCGGACTGGTTCCTGGTTTTGCACCTGTTCCATGGCAGGTTGTACACTCATCCTTCAGATTCAGATCCAGCTGTTTTTCGCATCCGAATACTGCCTCTTCAAAGGTAATCCTTACCGCTGTCCTGACATTGGCACCTTTCATCGGTCCATTGTTTGCACGTCTGCTGCGACCGCCTCCGAAAAGAT
>OLRS01003381.1_pt1 | contig 10193 bp, 8 predicted proteins | sample 1673171 | NCBI WGS metagenome assembly OLRS01 (sample SAMEA3136762, study PRJEB25190) | human gut metagenome | biome: human gut; feature: human-associated habitat; material: faeces | place: Austria | collected 2013
CCCCCCGAATGCCGCCTGTCGCGCGGTTTTTGTACTGCGCTGAGAGTATTCAAGAGAGTATGACAGTAAATTCCTCGACCATGGTCAAAGAGTTCACCAATCCGCTGAAGGAACCGATCGACGACGATATCAACCTGTTTGATTTCCTTGACCGCCGCACCCAGCGCGACCCGGACGGCTCGACCGTCGAATACAAGGCGGACGGCGGCTGGAAGTCGTTCTCCGCGACGCAGTTCCGCGACCTGGTGATCGCCCTGGGCAAGGGTCTGATCGGCTTGGGTGTGAAGAAGGGCGACGCCGTGTCAATCGTGTCGCGTACGCGCTGGGAATGGACCGCGCTCGACATGGCCATCATGGCGGTCGGGGCGCTCACCGTCCCGGTCTACGAGACGAATTCCGACGCTCAGGTGAGCTGGATCTTCAACGATTCGCAGGCCACGATCGCGTTCGCCGAGGACGACGGGCAGCGCGACAAGATCGAATCCATCCACGATGAGGTGCAGTCGCTGCGCAAGGTGTTCGTGATCGAGGCCGGCGCGCTCGAAGCCTTGCAGGCATATGGCAAGGAAGTGAGCGACGAGGAGTTCTGGGCGCGCAAGAACGACGCCCACGGCGACGACCTCGCGACGATCGTCTACACGTCCGGCTCCACCGGCACCCCCAAGGGAGTGGAGCTGTCGCACCGCAATCTGGCGTTCCTGTGCCTGTCGGCCATGCAGTACATGCCCCGCGCCTGCGCGTGGCCCGACCGCCGTCTGCTGCTGTTCCTGCCGCTGAGCCACGTGTTCGCGCGGTTCATGGAGCTGCTGAGCTTCTGCGGCACGCTGACGTTGGGACTGAGTTCCGACATGAAGACGATCGTCAAGGATTTCGAGTCGTTCGGCCCGACGCTGCTGCTGGCGGTGCCTCGCGTGTTCGAGAAGGTGTATAACGCAGCGTCGCAGCGCGCCGGCAAGGGCATCGCCGGCAAGATGTTCCTGCGTGCGGCGGACGTGGCGCGGGATTGGTCGAAGGCCGAGCAGGCCGGCGAGAAACTGCCGTGGCGGGGGCGCCTCGCCCACGGGTTCTACGAGTTGGTGGTGTACAAGAAGATCCGCACGATTTTCGGCCCGAACGCCGACTTCGCCATCACCGGCGGCGCCCCGATGGACGCCAACCTTTCGCACTTCTTCAACGGCATCGGCATGCCGCTGCTTGAGGGCTACGGCATGACGGAGACCTGCGGGCCGGTGTGCGTGAGCCTGCCGGAGAACAATCGGATCGGCACGATCGGCATGCCGATGAGCGGCGTCACCGCGGGTATCGCGGACGACGGCGAACTGTGCGTACGCGGCCATCTGGTCTGCCGCGGATACCACAACCATCCCGATGTGACCGCCGAGCAGATCGTCGACGGCTGGCTGCATACCGGCGATCTGGGCGACATCGACGAGGACGGCTTCATTTCGATCACCGGCCGCAAGAAGGATCTGATCATCACCGCCGGCGGCAAGAACGTCTCCCCCGGCCTGTTGGAGGCCGCCGTGATGACATCGCCGGTTGTGAACCAGTGCCTGGTCATCGGCGACCGGAAGCCGTTCGTGGCCGCGCTGGTCACGTTGGATCTCGCCGATGCGAACGCGTGGCTGAAATCGCAGGGCGCTCAGGAGGAGTCCGACCTGGCGTCGCTGGCCCGCAATCCGATCGTGCACACCGAAGTCGAGCGTGCGGTGAATCAGGCCAATGAGGGCGTGTCTCGCGCCGAGTCGATCCGCAAGTTCGAGATTCTGCCCGACGAGTTCACACAAGACAACGGCATGCTGACGGCCAGCCTGAAGACCCGCCGCGCGCAGATCGTCGCGCACCACCGAGAACTGATCGACACTGTGATCTACGTGCCGAAGAAGAAGTAGGCTCACCCGGCCTGCAGTCGCCACGTTGTTTCCTGTTTGCTTGTTCCAGTGTTCGCGCATGCGGTTGCTGTTGGCTGCTCCCGCTTTGCGGTTGCAGCTCGCGTGTTCGGGTCCGTTGTATCCATCGCGCCGGTCGTTATGTCCGAGGTCCCGTGCTTGGCCGCGGGTGACGGGCAGGTGGCAGTGGGTGTATGAGCATCCACGTAGTGCCATTTATTGTTTGCCTAGTCCTGCGGTCGTTAAGATTCGCTGCGTGTCGCGTGTTCTCGGGTTGCATATCTCTCGGCGTCAAGCAGGTCGCCGAACGCCTCGGCATAACCAGTGGCGGCCTGCTCAACCTCAAGCTCCCCGAACCCGACGCCATGATAGGCCGCACGCGCGGCTGGCTCCCGGAGACGATAGACGGATGGAACGCGAAGCGTCCCGGTCGGGGCGTCGGCGGAGGCAGACCCCGAAAAAAACAAGTGACTGGCATACGCGGTTGGCTTCGAACCAACGACCTGCGGTTTTGGAGACCGCCGCTCTACGTCTGGTGCGCATCAAGCGGTATATGCGGCGTTCGGCGCGCCGCGGCAACTGAAATCGTCTGCGCATCAACACTAACAACCGTTCGCGCGGTTCGCTAGAGGCCGTGAGGATTTTTTCGCCTTTCGCGCTCTTCCCGGGCATGCCGGCCACGCTTGGGCCGCGCAGCCGGCTTGGAATCCAGTCGGCACAGGGTATCCGCATGGGAAGCTGCGCTGCGTTTGCGCCGGCTGCTTTCACGCATCGGCATGACTCATTTCGCTCGCGACGCGCCGGCCGGGTACGGCGCGGATGCCGAATTACCGGCATCGCCGCGGCATCCGCAGGCGCGTTGACGCTGGCCACGTCGGCGTTCATGTTCCGATTTGTCCTTGACACGCAGGCGCCGCTTTCGATGATGAAACTGGTCAGGGCCGGTAAGGTTCCCGGCGCCAAGCTGGAGGGCGTGCGCCGTGATGCAGCCGAGGAGGCAAGGGCCGCATTGGTCGACGGTCGACCGATTCGTCAGCGATGCGCTGGCCGGATGAGCCGTAAAGCCCGACTGGCTGGGCCATTTACGGGCTGTGGAGGGCGAACAGAACGCGAAATTACGGGGTGAAATAGCCGAAATCCGCAATTCCCCGTGTGAAATCGCCGTTTTTCGAGCTCAAAACGGCGATTTCGCACGGGGAATTGCCCAGAACGGCTATTTCAACCCGTAATTTGACGAGGATGATGGGGGCAGATAGGGGGCAGACAGGGGGCAGCGATTGCGGTTGGACGCGATTGCGTTTGGACGCGGCTCATGGCTTACATTGTGGTCGCATCACTGCCGTCGGAGCTGTACGAGGAACCGGAACCGCTGGAGCTGCTGCCGGAGCCACTGGAACCACTGCCGAGCTGGCTGTCCGACTTCCCTGAGCCGCCATACTGCTGAAACTGCCCATTGCCGAATTGGCCGCCGCTGGGCGGCTGCCCCATGCCTCCGGGCATCTGCATCTGCTGGCTGCTGCCCGTGCCATCTTCGTCGTCGGTCAGCGCGTTCACCGCGAGCGCTCCACCGACGCCGCCCACGAGGCCGCAGACCAGAGACACCACGGCGAGCAATGCCCACGTCTTACCGCTCAACGCGTGTTCGCCGCCCTTCGAGCCTTTCGGTGTCGGGACCTGACCGCCCATTGATCCAGGCACCGGCTCCCGGCCGTTCCAATCCTCATACAACGGCATTCGGCCGCCCTGCGCGTTCGCATCTGGTGTATTCGCGCCCTGCATATTCGCGTCCTGCGCGTTCATGTTCTGGCCACTCACCGCTTGCATATTCCCCGGCTGCGGATTCATTGCCTGCGTCGGCGCATTCTGCGCGTACCACGCCGCACGCGATCCCTCGCCGTAGCTCCCCGGCATCGGACCGTTCGGCGCATAGCCGGAACTGCCCGGAGCTGCCGCGAGCCTATACCCAGCCGAGCCGTATCCGGCGGTTCCGCATCCAGCAGCCCCGGCCCCGGCAGCCCATTCGGCATCTCCCAGACCAGCCGCACGATTCCCCGCATACTCGTCTGTACCGCCGTTATCTGCCGCAGCCCGGTCACCATCAGCCACAGCGGCGTCATTCACAGCCGCTTGACGCTGCTCCGAACCGGTGAAGTTCGCCGCCGCCTCGATAGCGACGCCCTCGATGGCACCATCCGCGCCGTTGCCGCTCTCGCCGCCATTCGCATTGTTGACATTGTTGCTGTTGTTGCTGGTCATGATGACTCCTTTGAAAACTGACTGATGAAGTGATTGCTGATGTTGATGTCTGGCACGCCGCCATGGTTATGCCATCGTCCACGCTGTCGATGTGCCGAACCGGCTGTCGAACTCGCTGCGGTCGATGGTGTCGCTCGACAGCTCCGTGTCGCTCCCGGCCGAGACCGAGGTCGAATACGAGCCGGTCACCGTGACGGTCACGTCGCCGCTGCCGGAGACCACGGTCTTGCCGTTCGCCACGATGGTGACGGTGTTGCCGTCGCCGCCGCCGGAAGCGACGTTGAGCGCGGAAATGGTCGTATCCTTCGCCACCACCCACGTGGACGTGCCGTCGACATTCACAGTGATGGGGGCGTCGCTCGCCGTGCCCGTGCCGGAGCCGGCCGCCGCGTTGTCCGCGATCGTCGCCGCGCCGATCCATGCGGCGCCGTCCAGCAGGTACAGGTCCACACTGGAAATCGTGTCGGCGGTCACGCCGCCCGAGGTGGACTGGTAGATGATGATGCCGTGGCGATCGGGTCGGATGCGGTTTTGCCGGTGACCGTGCTTTCCAACGTCGAATCCTTGATCAGAATCGTATTGAGGCCTTCCATGCCGGCGATCTGGCTGCCGGATGAGGTTCCGGAGACGTTGTTCACCTGAATGTCGCCGGTGAAATACAGCAGCGGGGAGCCGGAGCCGGCGGTGCTCAGCGTCGCATCGGCGAGAGAGATCGATCCGCCGCCTCGATCGGTGGCGACGATGGCGCTGTGGCCGCCCTGCGTGTCCGCGGTGATCTTGTTCGCCAATATCGTGCCGCCGTAGGTCGCGTCCAGCCCGCGTGAATTGTCGGCCATGGTCTCAATCGATGTGTCGTTGACGAGCGCCGTTCCGGAATCGGTGGCGAAGACGCCGTTCGACCCGGAGCTGGAGGCGGTGATGTCGGTACCGTCGATGACGGCGGTGGAGTCTTCGCCGACGGTGAGCGACACCGAGTAGCTGCCGGAATAGTCGTACTGCATGGTGTTGGTGCCGCCACCGAAGTTGCCGCTCGGCGGCTGCATGGTTGAGGCGGAGCCAGCGGAACCGGCCGAGAGGTGCCGAATCAGCACCATGCCGCCGGCGCCCGCGCACAGGCCACCCGTGAGGGCGACCATCCGCCTCGTCGCGATTACCGGCGGTCGACGCCGCCGCGAGCCGCCGGGGCTCGCATGGGGTTGCATGTCATGGGGTTTCATGGTCGTCGTCCTTTCCTTGGATTGACTCCATTGAACGACGGCTTTCCTAGCGGCCCCTGCGCCTGACGTTGAACCGTCCTGCAACCTTGCGGAACGGTTTTCGAATGTTTTCTGATGCTTTCTGGATGCTCTTAGACGGAACGCGCTCTCAAAACTCGCAGATACAGCCCCAGAATCGACATTTTGGCGCTGTATCTGCGAGTTTTGGAGCGCGGTTTCACCTACAATCCGTATTCCTCGCGCACGAAGCGCTCCAGCACCGGAATCGACCGCTTCACCTTGTCGGTGTCGATGCAGTAGGCCATGCGGAAGTACCCGGACACGCCGAAGCTGTCGGACGGCACCAGGATCAGGTCGTATTCCTTGGCCTTCATGCAGAAGGCGTTCGCGTCGGCTTCCAGCGCCTTCGGGAAGATGTAGAACGTTCCGCCCGGGCGCACCACGTCGAAGCCGATCGAGGTCAGCGCATCGTACAGCAGGTTCATGTTCGTCTCGTACACGCTCAGGTCGCTGGTCTCGTCGATGATCTTCGCCACGGCGAGCTGCATGCTGGAGCTCGGGCAGTTGTGGCCGGTGCCGCGCGAGATCTGCCCGCACATCGGCACGATGAGTTCGGCGTCGGTCGCACGCGGGTTGACTGCCACGTAGCCGATGCGCTCGCCCGGCAGGCTCAGCGACTTCGACCAGGAGTAGCAGGTCAGCGTGTTGTCGTAGAACTTGGCCGGATACGGCTGCGTGCCGCCGTCGAACACGATCTCGCGGTAGGGCTCGTCGCTGATCAGGAAGATGTCGTGACCGTATTCAGCCTGCTTCGCCCGCAGGATACCCGCGAGCCGGTCGAGCGTTTCGGCCGAATACACCGCGCCGGAGGGATTGTTCGGCGTGTTGATGAGCACGACCGCCACCTCGGGGTTCAGCGCCGCCTCGAACGCCGCGAAGTTGATCTGGAAACTCTCGATGTCGGCGGGCACGACGGTCAGCCGTGCGCCCGCGCCTTCGACATACGGATGGTATTCGGGGAAGTATGGCGCGAACGTGAGCACTTCGTCGCCGGGCTTGGTGACGGCCCGCAGCGCGTGGGCGAGCGCACCGGCGGCACCCGTCGTCGGGAAGATGTGGCCGGCCGTGTAATCCATGCCGAAACGCCGGTTGAGGCTTTCGGCGATGGTGCGGCACGCCTCCGGGTTGCCCAGCGACGGGCTGTATCCGTGGAGCGCGACCGGATCGGCGGTCTCGTACATGTCGATCATCGCCTTGGTGAAGCTGGACGGGCACGGCACGCTCGGGTTGCCCAGCGAATAGTCGAACACGTTGTCGTATCCGATTTCGGTGCCCCTTGCGGTCGCGTATTCACTCAGGGTTCGAATGACCGATTTGCCGCCGAGCATGGCTTTGTATGTTTCGTTGATCATGGCACAACCTCCCCGTTGGACTCTGGTTTCGTTTTTACCACCGACCACGCACAACAGGGCATGTCGCCGGTTGTTGTTGGGTTCGCGCGGGTTGGGAACCGGGTATATTGACGGGTAACCGGTCACCCGCCCGGCCCTTAGCGGCTCCGGACGACAAGCATAGCCCCGCCGCGGCGGAAAGGAGGCGCACGACGCCCAACATCATCGATTATGCACGTTCCGAGACCCGCCCGTTCGGCGTCGACGCGCTGGTGCTGGCGTCGCTCGTCTATCAGGACATGCCGGCATGCGTGCGGACTCTGGCCGCTGTCGAGGCACGATCCGGCACATTCCGCAGACGTCTGAGCAGCATCGACGTGCGCCATCCGGTGCGCTCGATTCGCCATTTGGCCGCCCCGGAGTTCGGCGACGCAACGCTGGCTTCGGTGTCGGAGGCGCTGACCCCCGATGATTTTCATGTGGAGAGCGGCCATAACGGCCTCGCCGACCCGCGCCTGACGCAGGAGCTGTACGCCGCCATCGGAGTCAATCCGCGCTTTGCCTGCGTTCGCGTGGACGCATCCGACGAGCATTTCAGCGAGGAACAGCAAATGCAGTTGCGGGTTGTACGCTCCGACCAGAAGGGCGTGATGCAGCATCTGACGTTCTCCTGGCAGGTCTCGGGCAATGATTTCGAATATCTGCCGCAGGTGTCGCCGAGTTCCCAGCTGTTCAACCGGTCGTTGAACGGCTGGCTGGAATCGTTGAGCACCGAGGACCGCGAGCGCGCGGTGGACGCCCTGTTCTCCGTGCTGCGGTCGAGCCATGACGACAGCATTTCCGATCTCATGGCAGCCGGCCTGAAGGCCGTTCCCACGATGATCAACACGTTCGTGGGTCTGTCGGAGGCGGATCGCCGTCATCTGATCGAAGCGATGGGGCTGCTCATGGCCGCGGTCCGGTCCCGTTCCTCGCGGTAGCCGTCTCGTGGCCGAACCCTGTTTCGCCAACCGAGAAAAATGGGCAGTTCGCCTATTTTCCGATTCATCCGCCTCACAATCCGCCCTACAATAATCCATATCACACATATAGACATAGTGCCCAATAAACGATAGCCGCACGTCACGCAGGAAGGGAACCATCATGCCGCGCCCACGCAAGGATTCCGAGATACTCTCCGCGACCGAACGCCTCGAAAACGCGTTCTGGGAGCTGCTCGCAGACCACGAATACCGCAAGATCACCGTCACCGAAGTCGTACGCGAGGCGCATGTCAACCGCAACTCGTTCTACTACCATTACGCCAGCCTGCCGGAGCTGGCCGATTCGGCGATCATGCACGCCGTGGAGCACTCGACCGTGCAGGCGCCACGCGCCGACCTCAATCCCGACATCGAATGGAGGCGCCAATGCTCCCTGGTGATGAACGACCCAGTTCAGCGGCAGCGGCTCGACCGTCTGGCACTGCTCGCCGGCAGCCATAGCTCGCCCGAGCTCATCGAGTCGCTGAAGGACTTCGGCCGTCTGATGATCATCAACGACCTCCAGCTCGACGCCGACAACCTGGATCTGAAAACCGACCTGATGCTCGACTTCACCGTCGGCGGTATCCTCGCGGTGCTGCGGCGGTGGCCGGAGCTGAGCAAGAAACTCTCGGTCGACGACCTGCTCAACGAGGATGTCGCCGTACTCGCCATGGGAGTGTACCTGTCGATGTCGAAGGAGAACATGCTGGCCTACTGGAGCCGCATTTTCAAAGGCGACATTCCAGGAGATTTCAAAACCGCCCACTAAAGTGGCTTGCAGAGCAGTCGCCGCCGCGGGGTGCGCGACGCGGACGCGACCCTGGAGGCGACATGGATCAGATACTGCAATGGTTCGAGGCGAACGCCGGGAAAATCATCTTCCTGCTGGTGGCGATCGTCGCCGCGCTGTTGATCACCAAGGGACTGGCACGGGTGATGCGCAAGGTGCTGGATCGGACGGACATGCCGAGCGCGTCGATATTCATCAACATCATGCGCGTGCTGGTGTGGATACTGGCCGCGTCCATCGTGCTGCAGCCGGTGTTCGGCATCAGCCCGACAACACTGATGACCGCGCTCGGCGTCGGCGGCATCGCCGTGTCGCTGGGTCTGAAAGACACCGTGGCGAACGTGATCTCGGGCTTCGGGCTGATGCTCGGCAAGGTGATACAGCCGGGCGATCTGGTGTCGGTCGCAGGGACGGCCGGCGTGGTCAAGGACATCACGTGGCGGCAGACGGTGGTGCGCGAGCGCAATGGCAACGAGATGGTCATACCCAATTCCGTGCTCAACACCGCGTCGCTGGAGAAGCTCACGCCGTCCAATGAAGGATGCGTGACGATGACGTTCACCGCGAAGGCCGGCAGCGACCCGGCGCACGTGACGGAGGCAGTGAAGCGCGCGGTGGCCACGGCCACCGCCGAATTCGCGCAACCCGGCAGTGAACCACTCGTCAAGCTCACCGGTTTTTCGCCGTACGGCATCGAGGTGCAGGTGCTGGCGTTCACGCGCGACGGCGTGTTCCTGTCCACCATGCGCGACGCCATGGCCCGCGCGATAGCTGGATGCGAGTTCGTGGAGCAGCGCGCCGCGGTCGGCGAATAGGGGTCGCGGCGCGTTCGGACTTACGCGCGAATCCGGGCACCACAGCGCCTACACACGCACCATGCAGCGTCACGCTGTGCGGGTCACGTCACGCAGAGCGAACGCACAGAGTGACGCATACTCCAAAAACGTTGAAAAATAAGGCTTCTCACGAACCGTCACGCTGTGCGAGCGCTCGCCGCGTGACGCGACCCGCACAGCGTGACGCACTTATGACGCATTGAGGGGAGACCAGGTATTGAGCCCGGCCTCCCCTCATCGCGACTCGGCCATTATGCGGCCATCACCCGGCCATCATTTGGCTTCGGTGACGTCTTCGACCGTGACGTCGGTATCGGAGCCGGCATCCGGATCCTCGGGCATGGTACCGAGTTCCAGATGCTCGCCACCGGTCTGGTCGACGAGCACGGTGTCGCCGTCGTGTACCTTGCCGGCGAGCAGCATGCGCGCCAGCTGGTCGCCGACCTCGGTCTGCACCAGACGGCGCAGCGGACGAGCGCCGTACGCCGGGTCATAGCCGGTGTTGGCGAGCCATTCGCGAGCCGCGTCGGTGACGTCGAGCTTGATGCGGCGATCCGTCAGACGCGAGGCCACCTGAGCGACCTGGATGTTGACGATGCCGCCCAGCTCCTCACGGGTCAGCGGATGGAACATCACGATCTCGTCCAGACGGTTCAGGAACTCCGGCTTGAAGTTCATGTGCACCGCGTCCATCACGGCCTTCTTCTTGGCGTCCGCGTCCATGTCCTGGTTCACCAGGAACTGCGAGCCGAGGTTCGAGGTCATGATCAGGATCGTGTTCTTGAAGTC
>OLRS01003383.1_pt1 | contig 10192 bp, 9 predicted proteins | sample 1673171 | NCBI WGS metagenome assembly OLRS01 (sample SAMEA3136762, study PRJEB25190) | human gut metagenome | biome: human gut; feature: human-associated habitat; material: faeces | place: Austria | collected 2013
TGTTAACGAAATAATCATCCAACGGGAGTGGAATAAATGATAAAAAAGAAATTCAGAAACATCTGCCTGGTATCAGTACTTGGAATAGCTGCATTTGCCGGCGTCTGTTCTTACGATGCCGGTGCAGGTTCAAACATACATATCATCAATGTTTCTTATGATCCGACAAGAGAACTTTACGAGTCCTATAATGAGATTTTTAAGGAACACTGGAAAGAAAAAACAGGACAGGATGTGGATATCACGCAGTCCCATGGAGGCTCCGGCAAGCAGGCACTTGAAGTTGCCAACGGACTGGAAGCAGATGTGGTAACACTGGCACTGGAGTATGATGTGGATGCGATCCAGGATGCAGGACTTATCGATGACGGATGGGTAGATGAGTTTCCGGAAGACAGTTCCCCTTACACTTCAACCATCGTATTCCTTGTAAGAAAAGGAAATCCCAAGAACATCAAAGACTGGGATGATCTGGTAAAAAAAGACGTAGGTGTGATCACACCAAACCCGAAAACCTCCGGCGGAGCAAGATGGAATTACCTGGCAGCCTGGGCGTACGCAAAAGACAAATATAACGGAGACGAAGACAAGATCAAAGAATTCATCGGAGACCTTTACAAAAACGTACTTGTCCTTGACACCGGAGCCAGAGGCGCAACGACCTCTTTCGTGGAAAACGGACAGGGTGATGTACTGATCGCCTGGGAAAATGAAGCCTATCTTTCCGTAAAGGATTATCCGGACGACTACGAGATCGTAACACCAAGCATCAGCATCCTTGCACAGCCATCTGTAGCAGTAGTCGATAAAGTCGTAGACAAAAGAGGCACCAGAGATGTGGCAGAGGAATATCTGAATTATCTCTATTCCGATGAAGCACAGCGGATCGCCGGTGATAATTATTACCGTCCGTCAAACCAGGATATTCTGAAGGAATACTCCGATGTGTTTGACCTGGACATCAATCTTGTCACCATTGATGATTTCGGCGGATGGAAAAAGGCACAGGAAACACATTTCTCAGATGGAGGGATTTTTGATCAGATTTACGAAGGATAGACAGCAGAAGATATAGTTGGACATAATAACACAAAGAAGCTGCAGAACAGTGAAAAAACAGAGTCTGCAGCTTCTTTTATGTAAATATGATGTGCCTTTTGCGACTGGAAAATCTGTACCTGATATATAGCAGCTGTCAATATCACATGCAGCTATGGATCTTCCGGTCTGCAAAATAACGGCAGAGGGGGCAATGTGAATCACAAGGGATCAGGCATGGCTTCCTTCGGTCAGGGAACAGCCGTCCATTATACGGATCCCGTTTATGACATCCAGATAAGTGTCATACATTTCCTTCCATTCATCAGAGGCGTCCCTGGAGTACTGGCTGATGGTGGACAGAAGATCGTATTTTTTGCCATCGACTGTTTCGATACGGCCGAGATAGCCCTGCCATACACTGTCCAGAGGCTGGTCTTCGCCATCGTAATATCTGGCTTCCAGGGTCAGCACAGGAACATCCTCATTGTAATAAGTCAGTTTATATCCACCATTTTCGGTTTCGGTTGTTTCATAATGGCAGAGATATTTCCAGCGCTCCGGAGTGAGGACCTGGAAGTAATCCGTCATGGCCATATCCACACGCTCTGCGTAAACGAAATCTATGGATTTGATCAGCTCTGTGGCTTCCTTTTCGGCGGCCTTATCATAGGTGTCTGACGGAGTCAGGATAAAAAGTCCAAATGTATAATCGTCAGTCTGGCATACAAGCGCATCTACATTTTTTTCTTCTTCGTTGACTGCGGTTAAGTATTGATATTTCGTAGCAGGATAAGATTCAAAGGTAAGATCCTTTTGAGTGATGATCTCACCCTTTACCGGATAGTATTCTGCCAGAAAACCCTTCAGGGAAGAATCCTCCAGAGAAGAATTAGCTACTTTTAAAGCAAAGGCAGTACTTTTTCCCTCATTTACGGAACGCTGCTCGAAATAACCTTCTTTTTCGGGCATGGATTCTCTGATCGTATCATCGGCAGGGAATCCAACCCGCATATGAAGCTCGCCACGCTTTTCTGATTTAGAGTATTCTTCTGAAGAATCCCCGGAGGAGGAAGCAGCTTCTGATTCGGAATATTCCTGAAGATTGCCGTAGTCATCAATATAGTATTTATCTCTGGAGCCAATATAAGTGGTTCCGGTAGCGTCCTCCAGCCACACACTGCCATCCTCATAATAATAATGAGGTTCAAAATAACCGTCCTGCTCGGTCCAGCCGGCATCGTTGCCTTCCATCAGTTCACCGGAATCCGGGTCAGGGGCATAATTACCTTCCCCGATATATTCATCCTCGGAACCATTGCGGTACCAGTAATCTCCGTTTTCATCCTGCCAGATATACTGACCATCATCGGTTGGAGGGTCAGAAGCGAGGACTGGGACTGCAGATATGGAAAGAGCGATCGAGCCTGTTAAAAGAACTAAGAATTTTTTATGCATAGGCACCTCCTGATAAAAAGAACCTGTCTGTTAAGTATATTGTAACAGACAGATTCTGATATTCAGAAATGTGAAGAAAAAGAGACATTTACCGGCAGGTAAAAAGATATCCCTTCCCATAAACCGAGACAATGTCATATTCATCGGTATCCTCGGCACCGATCTTGACACGAAGATTAAAGATATGCCGCCGTACCGTGCTGGTATCTGTTCCCGCACAGCTGCCCCATACTGCTTCATAGAGCTCCTTTGCAGAAAAAATCTTCTCCTGGTTTTCGGCAAGGAGACGCAGCAGGGAGAATTCGGTACGGGTAAGACCTGTGTCGGCATTATTGAGATATGCATGGCCGTCCGAAAGATCCAGCCGCAGGCTGCCGATGGTGATCTGACGGGAGGACTGAAATTTTTCTTTTATTTTTTCTTCCATTCGTTTCTGGCGTTCCAGAAGCATCTGGATCACGGCCAGAAATTCGTCGAAATTATAAGGTTTGGTGAGATAATAGTCGCCTCCCTGCTGAAGCCCTTCTACCTTATCGCGGATATCGCTTTTTCCTGTGAGAAAAAGAACAGGGTTCATGGTTTTTTCGCGGAAGTGGCGGCAGATATCCAAGCCGTTTCCGTCCGGAAGCATAATGTCCAGGATGAGAAGATCCGGCAGCTGTTCTTCAAGCTGATGACAGACTTCGGAGACTGTCTGTGCAGTGCGGACATCGTAGCCACGGCGCCGTAGCATCCGGCAGTTGGTATTCAGCACCTGTTCTTCATCCTCAACCATAAGGATAAGCGATTTCTTTTCATTCATTTATGATACCTCCTCCGGAAGTGAGAAGAACACCTGAGTTCCCTCGCCTTCTTTGCTTTTCAGCCATATTTTGCCGCCGTGGGCAGTGATGATCTGATGACAGACATAGAGGCCTATGCCGTGTCGCCAGTAATCTTTATCTGCGGAAACATAACCCTTAAGTGCGTTTTTTCGCATTTCTTCTGACATGCCGGTTCCGGTGTCGGAGACGCAGATGGTCTGCCAGCCCGGTTCGCCTGTAAGGGAAATGGTGATGGTTCCGTTTTGAGTGTGACGATCTGCATTGGAGATCAGATTGGTGATAACCTGGATCAGCCGTTCCGGGTCTGCAGAGATTTCCGGGAGGTCGGGTTGTATCATAAGGACCAGCTGGTTATTCCCGGAACTTGGATGACTGCTGAAATCTTTTTCTACAGAATGTAAAAGTGCTCCCAGATCTGATGGTACAAGGGAAAGGGCCAGCCGTCCCTGCTCAATGGAAACGGTATCCATCAAATCCAGCACGATCCGGTCGATCCGCATTACCGACTGTTCAATGGTACGGAGATTTTCCTGCATAAGAGAGAAATCCAGAGGTTCTTCCTCAAGGAGCTCGGAGGTGTCCCGGGCATGGAGGGAGATGGAACTCAGAGGATTTTTGATCTCGTGGGCAACGGTGGTCAGAAAGGTAGACTTGGCATTGTCAAGGGAGCGCAGCCGCCGGTTCTGTTCCTCCAGAAGGAGCTGCTGCTGGTTGTATTCCTTCAGATGAAAATAGAGAACAATACCGCAGACAGTACTTACAGAGACAAATGCCAGAAGAATATCTGCCAGCCGATCTGCTTCCGTGGCAAAAGGAGTTACAAAGTGCGGAAAATGGTATGCGACCAGACACAGTCCTATATATAGGACAATCTCCAGCAGAGAAACGATCAGAGCCCGTCTTTTTTCCAGCATCAGCACGGTAAAAATAATGGCAAACACGAAGAAGGCCGGCATACCGCCATGATATCCGCCGCTGGTAAAAAACATCACCGGAAAAACAATCAGAAAAATTAGGACAATGGAGATCAGATAGCATCGCTGATATTTCCCACTGTAATAGGAATAAAGAAAAAGTCCTCCTGAGACTGCGACCAGCAATAGGTTGATCAGGACATTTCCAAAGGAACCAGTTCCGAGACTGAGAAAGGCCATAATCAGGCTGATCACAGTGCCTCCTAAAGCCAGGATATTAAACAGCCGGACACGAAAATCAAGGGTGAGACTGAATAATGAGTGAAAAAAATGATGTATTTCCTGCATTGAAAAATCCTCCGGTAAAAAGAAAACAATGGGAAAGTTTCTGAAGTTACTGTGATTTTATCACAAACAGAGTAAGAAAAACAGTCTGGTTATGTGAAATCGGAGGAGGCGTGAAATGTAATGGAAACTGGATTGGAAAAAATATGGAAAACTGGATAACCGTTAGAGTGAAGGATTAAGATGATTGTAAAACATGCACTTTGTAGGCTATGATTCCTGCCCGATATTTTGTATAATATTACCATAAAATATACGGCAGGAGGTAAGTGTTATGGCATTTTCACTTGACAGCAAAGTAAAGGATATCCTGAAAAATCCGGAAGCGGCAGCAGTTCTGGATAAGTACAGCCCTGACGCTTCAAAAAATCCACAGATGAAACTGGTTGGTGGTCTGACCTTACGGAAACTGGCATCTTTCCCGCAGTCGGCATTTTTGAAACCACATCTGGAAGAACTGGAAAAAGAGCTTCAGGCAATCGAATAATCTTCAAAAAAGAAGCAGTCTCCAATTTGGAGACTGTTTCTTTTTTTGAACTCAAATCTGGAAATATTTTTCTGTGTGAAGTAGATCACAAACTTTTTAGACATGGCATAGGCCAGACCAGCGCGGAAAAACTCACCTTTGACCATATTGACGGTTCCAATTGCATTGATGCGGATGATATTTTCTGTTGTTGTGTCGCTCGGTGAGACTCATATATATCCTCCCTTATTTTTTAGAAACATGTCCAGCCGCCGTCACATTTAAGTTCTTCACCGTTAACATAGCGGGACTGGTCGCTTGCGAGAAACAGGATTGCGTCAGCCAAGTCCTCCGGCATAGCAAGCTCACCGGAGAAGTTCAGCAGCATGCTGGTTCGGCCAAAGCCGAACTCGTCGGAAGGAGGCATGACCAGAGGAATGTCAGTTACGACACCACCGGGTGAAAGTGCATTACAGCGGATGCCTTCTTCCATGTACATGAATGCTGTGTTTTTTGTTGCTGCCAGCACAGCACCCTTGCTTGCACAGTAGGCAGCACCGGAAGTCTGGTGTGTTGCGCCGACGGAGCAGATGTTGACGATTACGCCACCGTTGCCCTGTGCAAGATACTGTCTGCATTCTTCACGCATTCCATACATGAGACCAAATGTGTTGATGCGGAATGTTTCCATAAGCATTGTGTCAGACATGTCCGCAATAGCGGTGTTGTCATCCATGATACCGGCATCGTTTACGGCGATATCCAGTTTTCCGAATGTCTCCACTGCTTTTTTTACCATGTTTACAGCAGTTGCCGGATCACCGACATCACCTGCATGCCAGATTATCTCGCCAGGTAGTTCGCTGCATTCTTCGGCCAGGTCTCTAAGACGATCTTCGCGGCGAGCAACCGCCACGACCTTGGCACCTTCACGGCAGAACAGTTCTGCTGTGGCACGGCCGATACCTGCAGATGCACCTGTTACGATACAGACTTTTCCATCTAATCTTCCCATAATGTCCTCCTTTCTCAGCAGAAAACTTTGTTTACCACGATGGCCGGAGAATCATTGCAGCCAACGGTCAGCTCCGCACCATCGGGTATGTCAGCGCGGACGGTGGCAAAACCAATGTTTTTGTCGACTGTATAGCCGTAGATTGTCTGTGCACAGCGGCCGACTTCCACACCGTACCAGTATACACGCTCCCAGATGGAGATATCTTCTGTTGATTCACGTGAAAATTCAAGACCGACCATACGATATTTCGGATGTTCTTTACGCGCCAGTGCTGCCTCTTTACCAATGAAATCTTTATCAGCGGCAACGGCCCATCCGAGTCCACACTCATATGGACTCAGGTGCTTAAAGTCCTGTTTGAGCGCGAAGCCTTTTTCCATTGGGATAGATCGGACATAGACTTCAAGAGTTTGAAGTTCACGTCCTCCGACAGCTTCGACAGCTTTCAGTGCTAAATTGTGAATTTCTGCACTCTTATCAAATGCAGAATAGATTTCATAGCCATTTTCACCGGTGAAGCCGGAACGGTGAATATAGACAGGAATATCGCCAATCTTACGCTCGCAGATGCCAAACCGTTTGAGTTCGTCAATCGGTTTATCTAACATGGCATTCATCGCATTGATACTATCAGGTCCCTGTATGGCATACATATCCCAGTCATAGGTGATGATTTTTGTCTGAATATCAGCTGTACCTTTGTGCTTCTCAATCCACGGTAGCAAACGTGGTCCATAGAGATCGGAGACCCAGTACAGACCATCTGCCATGTGCATGACGATCACATCGTCAATGATTTCACCGTTTTCATCCAGCGATGCAGTGTATTTTGAACGTCCGACAGCAACTTTGGAAATGTTGCTGATATAAATCTTTTGAAGAACCTCCAGTGCGTCTTTGCCGGTAATCTCTACGATATCGTGTGTCCAGCGGTAAAATCCCACACCCTTACGTATAGCATCAGCGTCTGCACGTGCGACGTTATCTTCTCTAAATAGCATATTTTGTCCTCCTCCTTTACAGCATTCGCGAGTCTTCCTTGCGGATGACCTTGATGTACATTTCTTCTTCGTCACGATTTTCGATTACACAGGACCATTCCGTGCTGACCAGCGTTTTAGCTGCACCATTCCACTGTGCCTCGTAGGCATCTACCAGTTCATCCAGAGGTGCCATCTCATAACGGGCAGTAAAGTCCTCTGATTTGACCTTGATCCAGGTTTCATCCTTGGTCCAGCGAACCATCTCATAGGGGACCTGTTGTACGTCCAGCATATAGCGGATATATCCGCCGAGAATACGGCCGTCGTTCTCGTCCATATCATGAGGAATGCCCAGAAAACTCCGCAGACCTTCTTTTGCAAAGGGATCGATAAACTGATTTTTACCGGCAGTAGCAAAGATAATGCGGAATACTCGCATGAATTCATCTTCATCAGGCGCCATCTCTTTAATAGCCATCATTGGGAACTGGATAGACCATACCCAGCCCATTTGCGCAACCCAGTGATATGCTTTTTCCAGCGATGTTTCCTCGCCGAAGTTCTGTGTGTATTGACCATTACGCAGACACTGACCATCTTTGACCATGCGTTCTCGAGGCGTATCATGAATAGGATCTACAGGTTGCTGCATATGTTCCAGCCAATCCTGCTTCGGCAGTCCATAGACATCCCGTCGTTCTGCCACGACACGACAGTGCTTGTTACCACAGCCTCGTGCCTGGCACATATTCAGTGCCACTTCGTTTTCTGTTCCGTTGGAAGAAGCCAGATCGAAGTTTGCAGTGAACATACTGGTGGTCATATTGCACAGTTCGCTGCCCACAATATCCCAGGGACAGGTATCCAGCTCTTTTTCCACTCGATTTCGGGTAAACTGTATTACTCGACCGGCCATATTTTCCCATTCATCGCCGGAGTCACCGGTAATGCCACCAAGCCAGCTGGATTTTTCACAAAGCTCCGGGATGTTAAATGCTTCATAGAGAGCAGCATTAACATAGTTTTTCTGTTCATCGGGGCTTCCTGCAACTGCCATATTCATCATATTGGCAATATTGCAGATGGCTGCGGTGCGTTTTTCCCAGTTAGGTTCAAAAATGCGCATGACCTGAAAAAGATTGGCAGTCATAGCGGCAATTTGGCGATTCAGCTGTCGATAGGCTTCTTCCTCCGTAATTAGTCTGCCCCAGGCAGTTGAAAAGCATTTTTTCGTCTCCAGTTTTTCTTTTAGCATGGTATACCTCCTGTCTACTTTTGTTTTGATTTATTATAGTCAAAAAATACTGCATCGAACATTCTACAAAAAGATGGTTTTTATCTTCTTCTTTACATACAATTTGTATTCTAAAAAACCATACAATTTATATGGCCATTATTTGTGAATAATGCATATAAAACAGATGCCACCCATACAAAACGTATGGGTGATATCTTGACAGCTTTTTTTTGAAAAATTATAATATTTTTAGAATAATTTGGGAGGCTGGTTATGAAGTTATGCGCGGATATTCTTTATTGGAGGCTGAAAGAAGAACTGACAGGAGTTTTGTTTTATGGCAGGAAGAACAGTACACTGATCTTGAACCGACCGGAATTTTATCTGGATCGATCTCAGTCCTTTGAGGAAAATAGTGTCTATGTCTGTTCTGCAGATCATTTACCACAGACACCAGAGTTGGGAGAAAATGTCTGTCTGGTATGTTTGGGAGAACACTGGAATCTTAATGCCTACTATGAGCGGTGCAGCGTTATTCTTATACATGGCAGCCAGGACATTTTTCAAATATTCAATTTGGTGCAGGAAGTGTTCAATCAATATGATACCTGGGAGGAAAGGCTCTGGTTCATCCTGCGCCATGGTGCAGCTTTGTCTCAAATGCTGGATGCCAGTAGAGGCATCTTTGAAAATCCAATGCTGCTTATAGGCTCGGATTTTCGCTATCTGGGAGTGACGGAGGAAGAGTACCTGAAAAAACAATTGGGATTGCAATTGGACACGCAATCTTTCGATGTTGAGAAAATGGCAACATTTCTGTCTCTGCATGATATGTCCAACTATGTTCGCGAACCTCTGTTGCTGGAATTACAGGGAAGGCGTTCTCTCTCTGTAAATATTTTCGATCAGGAAGAATACTTAGGATGTCTGACTGTTTTTGAAGGATCTCGTCCATTCAGGTCCTCTGACAGGGCATTGGCAGTTTTCTTTTCCAAACTTCTGCGACAGGCTATTCAGCAGAATCCGATTTTGTCCAGTACCCGTACCGCTGTACGACGAGCCTTGCGCAGCGTCATTTCCGGGCAGCGTATTGATTTTGAATATCGTCGTGCTTTGAGTATGGAAAATGGAAAGCATGATTGGATCTGTATGAAGCTGATTCCGGAATCCAGCGGTAGTCATCTTTCAGGAACCTATCTTTCTGCTGCTTTGGAGGAGCGACATCCAGGATCATTTGCATTTGAATTTGAGGATGCTGTTGTAGAATTTCTGCCTGCTGATCAGGTTCAAAAGGAATCAATGGATTCGCTGACTTCCGTTTTGGAAAAACTTGGAGCCATTTGTGGTGTTTCCTCCTCATTTACCAATCTCTACGATGGAAATCATGCCTGGTTTCAGGCTTCTGCGGCGTTGCAGAACGGACTTTCTCAGGAAGATAATTCTATCATATTCTATTTTCAGGACTATTTGCTTCCGCAGCTTCTCAACAGTGCTCTGGCGGGACGGCCAAGCTGGGTTTATTATACGGAAGGCCTGAAACGCCTGAAGAAACATGATGACAGTTCACAGGTTTCTTATTTACATACTCTGAGGGTGTATTTGGACAATAATCTTTCTGTTACAAAAACTGCTGCGGCGCTTTATCTGCATCGTTCTACTCTGCTCGATCGGTTATCTCATATTACTGCCATGCTTGGCAGTGATCTGAGGGATCCGGACTATTGTCTGACACTTGGGATTATTCTTAGGGCCGAGTTGGAGCAACGACGAATAGAGAAAATTTATCTGAAATAACTTATCACATAAGACTGTAAAATGTCACATTAAAGATATAGATGATGTCTGGGACGCAATATGATAGAATGGTTACAAGAAAAATTTGTAGGAATATAAAGATATGGAATTAAGA
>OLRS01003386.1_pt1 | contig 10157 bp, 10 predicted proteins | sample 1673171 | NCBI WGS metagenome assembly OLRS01 (sample SAMEA3136762, study PRJEB25190) | human gut metagenome | biome: human gut; feature: human-associated habitat; material: faeces | place: Austria | collected 2013
ATATGCTGGATGGAAAAATTGCCAGAAAGTATAATCTGGTCACAAACTTTGGAAAATTTATGGATCCGCTGGCAGATAAGCTGTTGGTGTGTTCCGCTATGATCTGTCTGGTAGACTTAAAATTGCTGCCGGCATGGATTGTGATCATTATCATTGCCCGTGAATTTATCATCAGTGGATTCCGTCTCATTGCAGCAGAGCATCAGATTGTTATCGCTGCAAGTATGTGGGGCAAATTTAAGACTACATTCCAGATGGCAATGATTATTTTACTGATTCTGAGCATGAATGCTGATGTGTATGTGGCAGGCGTTGGAATTATTCATGTACTGGCTCTGATTGCAACTTATGTGGCATTGGTACTGACCATTGTATCACTCCTTGATTACCTGTATAAAAACAAAGCTGTTTTAAAAGAGCAGGATTGATCAGATGCAGGACACAGCTTTTCATTTATTATCATTAGGAGGCCAACTATGAGGATTATAGCAGGAACGGCCCGCAGTATGCCTTTAAAGACGATTGAAGGCAAAGATACGCGGCCAACAACCGATCGAATTAAAGAGACTTTATTTAATATTTTACAGATGGATGTGCCGGGGGCTGTATTTCTGGATCTGTTTGCCGGAAGCGGCGGCATCGGTCTGGAAGCAGTCAGCCGTGGTGCAAAAAAAGCAGTATTTGTTGAAAACAGCAAGAAAGCAGCGGCATGTATCCAGGAAAACATCCGTTTTACCAAATTTACATCCAGCTGTGATTTGAAGTGTATGGATGCATTATCCGCACTGCGTATGCTGGAGCGCCGATATGTATTTGATATCATTTTTATGGATCCGCCTTACGGGCTTGGACTGGAATATGAGGTGTTAGAACATCTGAAAACTTCCTCCATTCTGACAGAGGATACTCTCATTATTGTGGAAGAATCTCTGGATACCGATCCATATGAAATGGAAAAATATGGCTTTCAGGTTACACGTGTGAAAGAGTATAAATCCAATCAGCACGTGTTCTTGAAAAGAATTGAATTTAGTAAAGGGGTATGCGATCACAGGAATCGCTGACACACAAAATGAAAAAAGCAATCTATCCCGGCAGTTTTGATCCGATGACGCTGGGGCATCTTGATATTATTGAGCGCTCATCTAGAATTGTGGATGAACTGAATGTTGCAGTTTTAAAGAATAATGCGAAAAATCCGTTGTTTTCTGCGGACGAACGTGTTAGTATGATAAAAGAATTTACGTCACATCTTCCGAATGTTACCGTGACTGCATATGATGGACTTCTGGCAGATTATGCAGATCAGATCGGAGCAAATATTATTGTGCGTGGGTTACGTGCGGTGACAGATTTTGAGTATGAGTTACAGATTGCACAGACCAATCATGCCGTCACTCGGTAGAGAGCGCCTGCGGCGTTGAGCTGCCGGAGCATTCGCTCGAAGTTCGGATCATCTGGTTCCAGAATGCCGTCCCGAATGTCGTGACTGCTGGCCCCGCCCATGGTAAAGATTTTCTTTCCGCAGATCTCGTAGAGCTGCCCTCGCATCAGGTGCAGAACGCTGGGACGGATCGGCTGCACCAGCCCGCCGTGCCACACACTTGTCGGGTAGCTGCGGAGCAGATCATAGTTTTCGTGATTCCCACTGACGAACAGGGTGGTGAATGACCTGTCTTCCAGCCAGTCGAGCCATTGTTGTTCAATCTCACTGCCATCCCAGACGCCGCCAAAGTCGCCACAGATGATGAGGTAATCGTCTTTGGTCAGGCCCCCTTGCTCGCGGAATGCCACAGGGCGGAGCCTGCTGAAATCACCGTGGGTGTCACCGGTCATAAAAATTGCCATCTTTTTTCGCCTTTCCTTTTTATTGTAATCCTTGCTCGAGCACCACATTGGAGTCTCTAAACTGGATACCGCAGCTGAAAAAGCAGAATATTATTCATTCTTGCTGGGGTTGTTCATGTCTGTTTCGCGCTCACACCGCAATGACACTCGTTACCGACAGCCTTTTCAGCTTAATGCCATGATCACGTTCGAGACCTTCTAAAAATTCATCAATTTTTGGATTGGCTACTATATGACCTTTGTACTTTTCCCGCATGCACTTGAGAACGGTTTCTTTTTCTTCATCTGACAATGTATCATAGAAAAAGAAGATGTCACCTTGAATGCTGAATTCCATTAGCGTGTCCATATCGCTATCCACTCCTGTTCTTTTGTTGCTTCCAGTATAGCAGGCTGCAGATCCACAGTCTATCAAAAGGAAGCATCAAAAGCATTCTTCTACCTTTCCAACAGATCCGCTACATCCGTGGGCCGTTATCCGGTTTTCTACTCTGTCGAAACTTATTGATGGCAACTGCCAAATAACCTTTTCACTGGCTCATTTTGCCGTTTTTGTCGCAAAGCAGTAAAGGAAAAAGCGGCGCTGCGCCGCTCTTTCCTTTACTGCCTGCCTGTAGGGATATTGGCAGATCTGCACGATCCGCAGGATGGGCTTGACTTTGCTCACGCGGTTGTCTCGGTAGTGTCCGAACAAGCGACAGCGACAATCGTCTTTGCTCAGGTCGCCTTGCTCACGGAATGCCGCAGGGCGGAGCCTACCAAAATACCCGTGGGTGTCGGTCATAAAAATTGCCATCTTTTTTCGCCTTTCCTTTTTATTGTAATCCTTGCTCGAGCACCACATCGGAGTCTCTAAACTGGATGCGGATCGTGTCGGCGTCCTCGACCGTGATCTTCTGAATGATCTGCCGGATGAACTCATCGTCGAACTCCGTGTAGCCCTCGCTGCATTCGATCAGGCTATCCCACATCTGCTGGCGCTTGGCAACTTGTTCTTCCAAACCGACTTCTTCCTGCTGGGCCTCTAAAATTTGTTCCTTGAGAGATGCCTTCTCATCTGTCAGGGCTTTCATCCTGGCGTTCAGATCGGTGTCGGCCATGTTGGCCAGCAGCATGTCCAGCAGATCAGCCTGCTCATGGCTGACTTCGTCGAGGCGGCGCTTCAGCGTCAGCAGTTTTGTACCGGCCTGAGTCAGCGCCTGCTTGGCTTCCTCCACCATCGCCAGCACATCGGGGCAAACCTCCTGCCGGATGGCCGCATATTCGTTCATGGCATCGAGGATGGCGTGGTGGAGTTTGCCCTCATCCAACGTAGGTGAGACATGGCAGTATTTTGTGCCAAACTCCAACCGCGAAACGCACCGCCAGACGATACGCTTTTTCCCATCTCTGGCCCAGGTCACCCGCTTGTATGGGGAGCCACACTCACCGCAAACCAGCAGCTCCGTCAGGGCGTATTTGCCGGAGTATTTTCCAAGCTCCGTTTTTCCGCTTTTCTGCAGCACCTTTCGCTTGCTGGAGCGACGTGTCATTTCTTTCCGTACCAGGTCGAACGTCTCTCTTGAGACGATGGCGGGGTGGTTGTTCTCAACGTAATACATGACACGCTCACCGCGGTTTTTTCGAACTTTTTGAGAGATGCAGTCAGTGACATAGGTTTTCAGCAGCAGGGCATCCCCGATGTATTTTTCATTGGTCAGAATGTTATGGATGATGGCAGGGGACCAGCACTCCACGCCCTGGGCCGTGGGAATGCCGTCCTCGTCCAGCTCTCGCTTGATCTTGCCTAACGTGCAGCCGTCCAGATACCTGCGATAGATGCGGCGGACGATTGCGGCTTCCTCCGGCATGATCTCCGGCTGGCCGTCCTCGCCCTTGCGGTAGCCCAGCATTTTCTTATATTGAAAGTGGACATTGCCTGCCTTTGCGCTTTTCTCTTTGCCCCATGCAACATTTTTGCTGAGTGACTCAGACTCTGCCTGGGCAAAGCCGCTGAACAGGGTGACCAGGAACTCACTGGATTCCGTAAGAGTATTGATATTCTCCTTTTCAAAGTACACGCCAATGCCATTGGCTTTAAGAAGTCGGACCGTATCCAGACAATCCACCGTGTTTCGGGCAAAGCGGGAGAGGGACTTCGTGATGATGAAGTCGATGCGGCCACGCTTGCAGGCGGTGATCATCTTATTGAACTCCGCTCTCTTTTTGAGGCTGGTTCCGGAGATGCCCTCATCTGCGTAAATGCCCGCCATCTCCCAATCAGGGTTGTCCTGAATCTTCTGGGTGTAGTAGGTCTTTTGGGCTTCATAGCTGTTGAGCTGTTCCTCGCTGTCGGTGGATACGCGGCAGTAGGCCGCCACACGCATCTTGCCATCGTAGTTTCTAAGTAATTCTTCCGGCTTCCTGGTCGGTGGGATCTCCCGCACACGCCGTTCTAAAGTGGTTGTTGCTGCTTCCATGGTTATTTGTCCTTTCCAGTGAAGTTATCATCCGTAAATGTGAGGCTCACCGTAGCGTCAGACGCGACGGTGATATAAGAGACCACCCGGCGAAAGCGGAGCCAATCCACTTCCACTGGGCAGTCTGAGGGTTCACATTCAGAAATAGGCTGGGGGCAGCAGTCATATCGTGCGGCTGCCCCCTGTAAAATGAGAGCCATGACTGCTTCGGGTGAGTCAGGCTGTTCGAGCCCTCGGTTGATGGCGTTGTTCAGCCGAATGACCTCCGCAGAGGGAACATAAGCGTCCGCCTCCTGGCATTCATGCGTCTGCATTTGGTGGGCAACTTCTTGGAACGTCTCATCCGTATCCAGAGAAACGGAAATGCCGCAGTGTTCGCATTTGAGATACACCTTGCTGCGATCCTGCCAGCGTCCACCCAGACGAACCATCTTTCCACCGCAGGTACATCGAAAGTAGGGCTTTAACCGGTCAACGACCGTCACCTCTTCGGACACCTGCCGCCTGTCATTCTTTTCTGAGATCTTGTCCTGCACAGCTTGGAAATCGGTTTCCGCGATCATCACAGGATAACCATCTTTTCCGGTGTAACGGGCATTTTCCAACATGCGCTTTATCTTATGCTTGTTCCAAAGCGGTATTTCGGAGCTGTATGGAACGCCCTGCCGATTCAACGCATCGGAGATGTCCTGGTAAGATGCTCCGGCACTGTAGAGGGCGAACAGCATCTGAACGACCCGCTGCTCTTCCGGAACGATCTCCAATGCGCCGCCACGGATCTGGTATCCATATAAAATCTTGCGTTTTGTCATCTTACCGCCACCTCCAATCGCTCCCTCAGTTCCAGCCCGCCATAGAGTCGGAAACGAATCTCTGTTTGAGATTCCGCGATGATCTTTTCCACGAGACTTTCGAAGAGATCATCGTCGAAGTCATCCATCTGTTCCGGCCCGTCAAGAATCGTCTGCCGCACCTTCCGAAGCGCGTCCATGACCTCGTCCAATGCTTCATTCTCCGCCAGCCTGCGCCGTTCCCTGCGGAGCTGCGCCAGCTTGGCGCTGATCACATTCATGCGAGCCGTGCAGGTATCGGCGTCCAGCAGGCCATTGACACGCAGGGTGCTGATTTTATGGCTTTCCTCTGTGGCTTCCGCGATGGCCCGGTTGATGGTCAGGGTTTTCGGGTTATTCTGCTGCAGGATGGCGTCAAGGGCGTTCATCTGCTCCATAGCGGGCTTTAGGATCATGTCGGCATTGCACTTGAGCTTGCGGTACATCCGTAGGAATGCAGCGCGGATCTCGCTCTCCGGAATGCGTCCTACGTGGCAGGCATCGGCACTGCGGTCATGGGTTCGGCAGACCCATGTTACATATCCGTTTTTGCTGGTTCGGCGCAGAAACATCGTCCCACAGTTCCCACATAGGATTTTCAGGGCGAATGGACTTCTCTCTCGACGCCTTTTCTCTTTTTGTGCTTTCTTGCGCAGCAGCTCCTGCACTTTTTCAAAGGTATCACGGTCAATGATGGCCGGATGACTGTTTTCGACATAGTATTGCATCCGCTCCCCCCGATTGCGCTTTTGCACGAACGGGAAGCCGCAGCTATAGGATTTCTGGCAGAGCGTGTCTCCAATATACTTCTCGTTGGTCAGCAGATATCGGATGCTTGTCTCCTGCCATTTCTCGGCGCCATTCTGCGTCGGAATGCCTTTTGCCGTCAGTTGCTCCGCGATCCATTTGGAGCTGTTTCCTTTGAGATATGCATCAAAGGCCCAGCGTACCGCAGCCGCTTCTTCCGGCAGAATCTCAAGGTTTTTCTTGTCTTTAATCCGGTATCCGTAGGGAGCGCTGCAGGTGATGAATTCTCCGCATTCCATGCGGTGCTGATAGCTCAGACGCTGGTTTGCCGAGATGGATAGGGACTCCTGCTGGGCCAGAGAACCGGAAACGCTCACCATCAGTTCGGTGGTGAGCGTTCCTGTGTCGATATTTTCTTTTTCGAATCGGACAGTGACGCCCATACCGGAGAGTTCTCGCAGGGAGGCGAGACACTCTTTGGTGTTGCGGGCGAAACGGGCTACTGACTTCACCAGAATGCGGTCGATCTTGCCTTTTCGGCAGTCCCGCATCATCCGGTTAAAGTCATCACGCTTGTCCATGCGCGTGCCGGTGAGGCCCTCGTCGGCGTACACATCCACCAGCTCCCAGCCGTCGTGCTGAGCGATCACCTCGGTGTAGTTGCGGATCTGGGCTGCGTAGGAATGCAGCTGATCCTCAGAGTCTGAGCTGACACGGCAGTAGGCGGCGACACGCAGGTGCTCCGGCACAAGCGCGTTTGGTTCAATCACTTTCACCGTAGCCATCAGCGTTCCTCCCGCTGGTGGGCAGCCATCGCTTCGCTGCGGTTCACGCAGCCATGCAGGTCTTCGATAAAGGTGTTCAGGGCAGACGGGCTGTCAAACCCGTTGATGTAAACAACGCCGTCATTCTGCGTGTACTTGTCACCGTCTTGATACCCCAGCTTTTCCGCCTGCGCCGCCTCAAGGATGTCGATCCAAACAGAACCGTCTTTGCGGTAAATTTGTCTCAAATAATACTGGTATTCCACACTGTGTCCTCCTTGCATCTTTTTGGGCAACACACAAGCTACCACACTATCCGCGGAATAGCCAGCACTATTCCCGAACAGTCTGCGGGGCGTATTTTTCTCTGGCGAGTCCCTTGGCATAAGCCAATTCCTTTGCTGACAGAAGGCCCTTCTCGGATAAGTGTTCCAGCATCCGGATGGCCAGCCGGTACTGCAATTCCTTCTTGGCGTCGATCATGCGCACACCTCAAAATAGCTTTCCGGCTTCAGCTCCCGCAGGAACTTCGTTACAGCCCGCAGGCTGCTCGTGGTGCGCATGTCCGGCAGAGCCTCCCGCATGGCTGCGTAGTAGCGGCGGCCATGGCTTGCGCGCTCATCCAGAATGGCAATGACGCAGGTATCGGACTCCGTTCGGATAGCCCGCCCAAAGCCCTGACGCAGCTTAATCTGCATTTCCGGAACGGCCACATTCTGAATAAATTGGCGAAGGGAAGCGTATTCCTCCCGCTCTTTTTCCTTCAGTGCGTCAGGATAGGCGAAGGGCAGGCGGGGAATCACCAGCAGGGATACGCAGTCGCCGGGGAAATCAAAGCCTTCCCATGCCGCGCCTGTGGCCAGCAGTACAGCCCCCGGTGTTTGCCGAAACAGCTCCGTCATGTGCATGGCGTTTCTGCCCAAGGTAAATAACGGGAAGCTGAGTTCCCGCTCCCGCAGCCTATCCTTTACCGCTGACATGGCGGCGTAGGAGGTGAACAGCACCAGCGCATGGCCCCAGGCCGCGCGGATGAGTTCCGCGATTTCATCTGCCAATTCATCATAGTACGTTTCCGAGCTTTGACTCGGTGGAAGCTGCGGCAAGTACAGCAGACAATTCCGCTTATAGTCAAAGGGAGAAAGAGAAACTGACTCCGTTACGCGCCGCCCGTCCATCAGTCCAGTCTGCGAACGAAAACGGTGAAAGTCATCCCCTACAGCCAAAGTCCCAGAGGCCAGCACAAAAGCGTGTTCCGGCCTCCACAGGACTTGGCGCATCTGTTCCGTCAAATCTGAAACGGTGGCGCACAGCATGGTTCCGCCATCGCCGTCATCCGCTGTGTAGAGGATCATATTCGTTCTCGGACTACTCAAGAGGGACACCGTGCCACGCAGCTTTTCCAACTGCCTGCGCCCCTGCGCCGACAGCAGCCTGCCGACCTGTTTCTCAATAACAAGAAGAGATCGGCTGGGGATCGTCAGTAAGCGAAGGTACGCATCCAGGGGTTCGGTTTCCTCTCTGGGCTGCGTGAGCTTGCGGAGCAGCGACCCCATCGTGTCTGTCAGTACATCTGCTGCCAGCAGATATCGTTCCGCGCGGAGCTGGTTGATCATGCTTTGGATGTCACTGGCAGTCAGCGTCATGCCGAACATCTCCCGTGCCGCTTCCGGCAGCTTATGGGCTTCATCTACGATGATGACGCTATGCTCCGGGAAAATGGGTCGTTTGCCCTGACTGCGGTGGATGGCGTCCGCCAACAACAGATTGTGGTTGCAGATCTGGAACACATATCGATCCGCGTCGCAGCGTTTCAGGAAGCGCTTGTACCGGCAGTCCTGATGATCGCAGTCACAGAACTGTGGAACGCAGACACGTTCCCGGTCATACCCGCTGAGATGGGGGACATTGTCCATGTCCAGCGTTCCCTTCAGCGTGCGAAGGGCGTCGGCGGCTGCCGGATCTTTCTTTTGAAAGTTCACCTGACGAAGCCGCCTTTGCAGGCGTTCGTCGCAAACATAATGACCTTTTCCTTTTCGGATCACAGAGAACAGCGGGCGGTCAATCTGTCCGTCTGCCAGCAGGATGCAGGACAGCAGCGGAAGGTATTCCGTCTGCACGGCGTTCTGCAAGGCGATGCTGGAGGTTGAGATAATGACGGGCTTGCGCAGCGCCTCCGTGTCGGATCGGTTGGCCGCTGCGGCAGCTACCAGATAAGCGTAGGTCTTGCCGATGCCGGTGCCTGCGTCGCACAGGGCGATGCCACCGTTCAGCATGGTATCCAGCATCCGGTGGCTGAGCTTGATCTGCTCGGAACGCTCCGCCATGCCCTGGGCAGGCAGCAGGTCTTTGAAAATATGGTCGATCATGGCGTGGGCTTTCTGCCTGTTTGTATCATTTGTATTCATCCGTGGATTTCCCCTATCATGATAAAAAGTATTTTTGTCATTCGTTTCACCGTATTTGCAGCTCGCGCCCCGGTGGATAAAGGGAACAGTACGGACAGAAGGCGGCTACCTTCTCACGGGCGTATTCCTGGGGTCTCTACTGCTTTCAACCCCAGGGCAGCCCAGCCTCATCATGCTGGCCAGTGCTTTGTGTCTCATTATCAGCCCGAACAGAGTCAATGCCAGCCGACTTTGCCAAAGTCGGCCCGTCACAGGTTTTATCGCTCGCCGAAGATATCTCCTCCGGGTCATGGCGCACACTGCGCGAACGCTCATCCGTCCGGGCGGTTGCCCGTACTGCTGGTATGCACTTTTCAAGGAACAGTGAGGGATCTCCTTTTGGGTCCCTCACTGTCCTCCCGAAAAAGCCCTCGGGTGAATACCCTTAATTTGAAAAATTCTCAAAACATTTCTTCAGATCCCGCAGAATACGGTCCCGGCGTTTGATGACCGCCCTCTGGGTAATTCCGATCCGCGCCGCGTAGTCTCTGGTGGACACGCCATCGAAGAACAGCGCGTTGATCAACTCCCGATCCGCGTCATTCAGAGACAGCATGGCCAGCAGCAACATCTCCTTTCGTTCCGCAAGGCTCTGTGCCTGCTCTCGTTCCAGCGCTTCTTCCTCCGCGCTTGGGGCTGCTTCCGCGCCGACATAGTCCGAAAGCAGGTCGTCCTCCGCCATCTGCTCCAGCGAGAGGATCTTCCCAGAAAACTGTTCCTCCCGCACATACCGCTCCCGGCGGTCCGCCTGGGAGTAGGCCAGATACACATCCTCCGCCACTTCCACATCCACACCATCCACGGTGATGATATTGGCGATCACTTCACCGGCTTCGTTGTAAATGCGTCTATAATTGCGTTCTTCCTGCCATTTTTTCATTTTTCATGACTCCAATCTCAGATTTTTTTGAAAGTTCTGAGATCGGGTCACGGGTATTGGGCGACATAGGTCTGCCAACGATGGAGCATACAAGTCCTTTCCGCCATTCAACAATGCGAAAAGGGCGCAAAAAAAAAGAGCCTTACGCATAGCTGAAAAGCTACTTGTAAGGCTCCTAACTCAAT
>OLRS01003389.1_pt1 | contig 10141 bp, 8 predicted proteins | sample 1673171 | NCBI WGS metagenome assembly OLRS01 (sample SAMEA3136762, study PRJEB25190) | human gut metagenome | biome: human gut; feature: human-associated habitat; material: faeces | place: Austria | collected 2013
ATCTATATTTATTTGGAACTTGTTTTCATTTTATATATGTCTTTATGATTATTGGTAAGTAATGGGTGCTAAACAAAACAGACATGTTAACTATATGTACACAAACAGTCATCACCATACTACATGCCATTACTTTGAATAATGACCTGCAACCTGTCAATCGCCTCCTTTCGGAAGGAGAATAAATCCTAATGTTTCATCAACAAAACACATCTATCATCATGAATATACTTAAATATATAAAGTCTATCAAACGGGGAGCTGTCTATTGCATATTATTATTTATCCCTCTTCCGTACTGCCATGCCGTACAAGGAACGATTGAGGAGGTATCCGGCAAGCCGATGACGCTTTATTTCCGTTTTAGCAAATCACTGATGGATAGCGGATACATGGATAACGGCAGAATGCTTCGCCATCTTGACGAACTGCTCACCGACTGCAATCTGTGCGCACGTATCGATTCTATCAATATTTATTCTTTCGCTTCACCTGACGGCAACCGTACTTACAATGAACAACTGGCACGTCAGCGTTCGATAACGATAAAAAGTTATCTGACATGGAAATATCCTCACCTTGACCAATACCGCATCCATTCGCATCCACAAGGGGAAAATTGGAAGGAGCTCAGGCAGTTGATCATAAGCGACAAGAAGCTTCCATACAAGAAGGAAGTGCTGCAAATAATTGATTGCTATAAAAACTCCGAACAATGTAAAGCATTACTAAAAAAACTGCATAACGGCATTCCTTACCGCTACATTCATGACCATCTGTTGCATTATCTGCGCAATGCCACCATTTGTGTGGCATGGATAAAGCCGGACACCCTGCCAGCACTTCCCAAAACTGCCCGTATAAAATTCGACAGCCTAAAAAAAGAATCACACCGAATACCGCAATTTACAAGCGGGACAACAGAGAGAAACATCAGTCTTTCCAGATTACCGGGAAAAACGAAACGCCCACTTTTCGCACTAAAAACAAACCTGTTATTCAATATCGCCTTGATGCCAAACGTGGAAATCGAAGTACCGATAGGTAAACGCTGGTCGGTTAATGGAGAATACATGTTCCCATGGTGGTTGCTGAAGGATAATCGGTATTGTTTAGAAATCCTTTCGGGAGGACTGGAAGGTCGGTATTGGTTGGGAAATTCTCAAAACCGGGAACAGCGCGAAGTGCTGACAGGACATTTTGTCGGGCTTTATGCCGGAGGGGGCAAATATGATTTACAATGGAAAGAGAACGGCTATCAAGGCGAATTTTTCATTGCGGCTGGTATCAGCTACGGATGGGCGACACGCATTGCCCGCAACCTGCATTTGGAATTGAACATCGGGATAGGTTTGCTGCGCACAGATTACCGTCACTATCATGCTCAAAATAATTACCAAACCTTATTATGGCAGGAGAACGGAAACTACACATGGTTCGGCCCTACGAAAGCAAAAATATCATTGGTGTGGCTGCTGAACCGCAAGGTAAAGAAAGGAGATACTAAATGAGTTACAAGGAGTCAATGATAAATAACAAGCAGATTGTGCCGGCATTTGCCCAAATGCAAAAATGGATGCTCCTTTGTCTGTTGTTCTTTTGCATAGGTTGCAATCGCCGCGACCTTACCTATTATGAGACAGCAGAAATCACCCTAACCGTCGATTGGAGCCAATCCGGCCTGAATGGAATGGATGAGGCGGCACACGGTGCCACTGCCATATTCTATCCTATTGATGGCGGAAAGCCTAAAATCGTCCTAATGGGCAACTACTCACAGGAAACTGTTCGACTACAGCAAGGAGTTTACAACGTAATCCTTTTCAACCGCTCCTTTACCGATTTCAGCAATATCGCATTCCGGGGCAACGACGGGTATGAAACGCTGGAAGCATATAACAAGAATATAGAAACACAGATAGACAGAAATACGGATACACGCATCATCATCGGTTCTCCCGAAAAGCTGGCAGCCGCAACGTTGACAGGCTTCGCAGTAACAGAAGATATGCTTGGTAACTATACCCAAACAACCTACGGCAAGGCGGCACACTCCGCTACGGCAGGAAATGAACGTTATGCCCTACACTTCGTACCGCAAAAACGGTCGCACGAAGTAATAGCCGTGATTCGTGTGGAAGGGTTGAACAACATCCGTTCCGCCATCTGTCGGCTGGATGGCATCTCGGAATCTATCTTTCTTGCCACAGGCAAGACGTCAGGACAGAGTATAACACAGGAGTTTCCGCTCTCCCATCCGGTGTTCGATGAAAATTCACCTTTTAATGGAACGCTGACAGCCACGTTTAACGTGTTCGGCATCGACTTCTCCGAAAATCACCGTTTGCATCTGGAAGCAAAGCTGGTAGACGGGAAAACTGTTTTCACAGGAGATTATGACAACGTGAAAGTGACGGAGAAAGACAACGGCAAGGGAGTTATCACTATCTACGTGGAAGCCACGACTGACAAAATCCCCGAAGTGAAGCCCGAAGGAGGTTCCGGCTCGGGATTTGATGTGGACGTGGACGGTTGGGGCGATGAGGTAGATACGGATATACCGATTGAATGATGAATCAATGACAAACAATTAGAAAGAGACAAGAGATTTAAAATAAAACTAATTTAAAAATTTAAGAAAATGAAAACTATCAATGTGATGACAGTATCGCTTGCCGCCTTGCTGATAGCAGGCTGCTCGCAGAATGAAGTGACAGAAGTCAACCCGGACGCACACCCGCAGATGACGTTCGGAGTGTACACAGGAACCTCTACCCGCGGAGTAGACACGGACAATAACAGTATCAAAGAAGACCCGGATGTAAGCGGGAAATATGGCGGTTTCGGTATCATGGGGTATTTTACAGGTAGCAAAACGTGGGAAGAAGCCAAGGCTTCGACCGCCCCCGGCTTTATGCACAACCAAATGGTGAAATGGGACGAGACATTGAACAGTAAGGCAGGCGGATGGACCTACACTCCAATCAAGTATTGGCCAAACAACCCAAATGACAAAATTTCTTTCTTCGCCTACGCTCCGTATGAAAATGATTGGAAAACGGGAAAAAAAACAGGTGTGACAGTCTGTGATGCCACAACGGTGGGGGTTCCCTATATCAACTTTAAGCTCAAAGAAGAAAAGGATCTGCGCGAAATGGTCGATCTCGTAGTTGCCGATAAGACCGATCAGAAATATGATGCCAACACCGGTGGCAAAATAAGTTTCAACTTCAATCACACACTCTCCCGCGTCTCTTTCAAGGCAAAACTGGGAACCGGCGAATTCAGCGATATGGACGGCGATGAAAATTTTGTCTATATCACAGAGATGTGGATTGTGGGAAGCAATCATGGTACATTGGCTACAGACGGTAACATGTCTCTGATCAACTCTTCAGCCCCCAGCAATGAAAATTCCAAGTTCTATACCGCCGCCACATGGAAAGACTTGCATTGGGATTACACTGAAGCTGTTATTCCCGAGAAAGATTTCAGCTTGAAGTCCATACTGAATACAGACAGTGGTATTACGGAATCAAACCCGACAGCAGGGCACAGCAGCACCATATCAGGTGTAAAAATAACCAAAGACTCGCAAACCACCCCTGTTTCCCTGTTCCCTGACAAGCAATACCTTTACCTGATTCCCGTAGGCGACACAAATGTTGATGCAACCCAAGGAACCGGTTGTGGAGACAGAGAAATCCAGATTGGTTTCCATTACGACATTGTGACCAAAGACAAGACGAATGATAAACAATACATTGCCAGCCATGCTGAATCCGTTATCAAGCTTCCCGCAGGGCACTTGAAACGGCAAAAAACATATCAATACACACTCACCATCAACCTGCATGCCATTGTCATTGATGAGGTTAAAGTAAACGACTGGGGTACTGAAACAACAGAATCTCCAGTGGAATAACCCCTCCGGCTTCTTAGGAAGATACGGATATAACCCAACAGACCGGACGGGGTTGAATGTCCCTTTCCGGCCACCCAGATAAAGAAGACGTACAACGAAATAGAAAAAAGAAGCATGAATGGAAAAACAGGAAGCATAAGTACAAAGCGGTTGTATGGCATCCTCCTTGCATTGCCCTTGTTGGTAGGAGCTTGCAATGGGGAAGAAAACACATACGAACTTCCACAAGGGAATACCCCTATAGGCTTTTCAGGAGATGTTCCGGAAACAAGGGCTACAAAGGAATATACTGCCACAGACAACCTTGAGAATATCGGTGTTTTTGCATATTTCACACATGGGAATTTCAATGAAAGCACCGCGACACCGAATTTCATGTATAACCAGCTTGTTGCAAAGCAACCGGACGGCAAATGGACTTATAGTCCGGTCAAATTCTGGCCGGACAATTCAACAACAGACAAAATCAGTTTCTTTGCTTACGCCCCCTATGTGAAGGAGGCAGAAAGCTGCAATCCCTCTTTTCAGGATAAAGAAACGACAAGCGGATTTCCGGTGCTGAGTTATACTGTGCCCACAGCCGAAAACCAACAGATAGATTTTCTTGCCTCAACTCCGGTAATGAACCAAAACAATGGAAATGTAAGTTTCAAACTGCGCCATACACTGACCAAGGTCAATATCTACGTAAAAAGTAATGATAATACGGATGGAAAGTCTGTGACTTCTTTCTCTCTTACAGGAATAAAAAGCGGAATACTAACCTACCATGCTCCTGCAACCGATAGCGACAAAGGGTGGAAGTGGACATATCCATCTTCTGGCGAGAAGGAAGTCTTTACCGCAAGCAAAACAAATTTCTCCGTACCGAATACTATTGCGGAAGGAAAGAAATTGCTTGCCACTTTTTTTCTGCTTCCCGATGGAAAAGAGAGCAAGTTCAGCATTACTTATCAGTATACTACAAAAGACAGCAACAATGCTCTTATCACTCAATCCATTAGCATAAAAGACCAGTCTTTACCTTTGACCGGTAATTGGACCTCTGGCGCTACTGTGGGTTATGCCATTGGCATTGCCAAAAAGGCAATTACCGTAATGCCGGATAATAGTCCTTCACCATGGGAAGGAGCCACCGAAGATGAAACGGTAAACGGAACGGAAGATACGACAGAGGGCTGACGGATCTGAGCGGTAAGCATAAACTTCACAAAGAAATATCAACTGATTTGAAACAATAATAATTATTAAAAGAGGTATGAAATCTTTCATCAGCATCATTTTTTTGAGCATACTTTTGATTTGTAGCGCATGCACTGACGAAAATAAAACAAACAATGGAGGAATAACGGGCTGCTATGATGGTGTACCCCTCACCGTCCAGGCTATAGCAACTGATTTTGAAAATCCTTCCGGCTCCGGGCAACCTTCTACACGTGTAGCCGTAAAAGACGGACATCTTAAAACGGAGTTCATCGACGGTGATTCAATCGGCATTTTCGCCGTGAAAGACGGTGCAATAATAGATAACGTAGATAATACCCCTTTGATTTTCGATACATCAAGCGGAAGTTGGAGCCCGGTTAAGGACGGTAAGACGCTTTATTGGTATGATGGCGTGAGCTACGTTGCATACTATCCATACAGAGAAAATATCACGATAAATGCCAATGCCTTAAAAAACATAAATGAGGTTATTGCTTCGCTGACAGAGAATGAAAAACTGCAACCGGCAAAAGACCAGTCCACAGCAGAAAAACATACTGCCAGCGACCTGATGATTGCTATCGGCGTGCTTGATATCAGCAATTCTTCGAAGATAATCCTAAGTTTGCAGTTTCAACATCAGTTTACATTGCTGGTATTGCAGCCACAAGCATACGTAGGTTGTTTCCCACCCAAAGATGCGAGTTTTGTTTACCACAAAGAATCGAGAATTTTAGGTACCGACTCAGCGACTACAAATGTGGCTCTAAACGGTATTACTGCTTACCGGATAGACTCTATGAAATACTGTGCCATTGTTACGCCACAACAAGATGCAAAGATTACCGGAAACTATACGACCACTAATGGCAGAGATAATAAGGAAGCAAAGATAAACTATTCCGGCAGTACTACCACTTTTGCTTCCGGAAAGTGCTATACGCTGAAAGTAATCAGTCCTGTGCCCGGCAAAGGCAGCACGGAAAGAGGGCTTTATCCCGGAGATTTTATCTTTCAGAATGATAATGAGAAACGGATAGAGGTACATCCCAGAGATGGGCTGTTGGAAGAAAATGGGAAAATCTTTGATTATGAAAATGCTATCGGAATGGTAATCACTTGCAATCCTGACAAGATGACGGACAAAGGGTGCAGTGATAATGGATGGACACATGCCTATGTAATGAAATTGGATAGTATCGGATTGGGAAGATGGGGACAACCAGGTATAGATGAGAAAATTAAGAATGTACCGAAAACCACCCAAATCAAAGAGTATATGGATGGTTATTCTGATACAAAAACAATAATTGAAGCGTATGGAAACGGTAGCAATTTCAAAAGTATATACACTGCTTTTTATATCATCCAGCAACTTCAGGAGAAAGAGCAGGATAAGATACCTCAAAAAGATGGTCTGCCAATTCGTAGTCCGTGGTTTCTTCCGAGTATTGGTCAGTTGATAGACTTGCTGGTAAATATATGCGACTATGACCCGACAGCGTATGGCTGGGATAATTATTATGACGGCTACGGGCAGATAACGCTGGATGCATATAATGCCCAGTTGGCTAAGGTGGATAAGAAGTCAAATCATCTACACGAATCTCGGCGAATTTTGACAAGTAGTACTGAATATAGTAATAATGCCAATTGGATTCTTATTTGGGGATTTTTAAAAGAAGAGGGGGAAGTGCCATGGGATAGAATTGGTATAAAATACTTTAATAAAGATGCCTACGCCAACTATTTGATCTATCCCTTTTTCGCCTTTTAGCAACGCTTAAAAAAGAAGTTGGTACATAAATGATAATTTAGCGGGCTGAATTTTAAGCCTGAAAGGCTTGCATTATATAGCGTAGGGCATCGCCCTACGTAATGTGCATCCCCATTTCTAAGCCCTGAAAGGGCGATATAAAGGTTGATGCTTAATTGCGCCCTTTCAGGGCTTAAATTAAAGATATACATAATCACGTAGGGCGTTGCCCTACGCTATGTAATATCAGGCTTTCAGCCTGTCTTGATTTCAGGTATTCAGTTCCCTAAATTATCATTTATAAGCTTACTCATCGCACTTACTTATGTACCAACTTATTTTTTAAGCGTTACTTAGGTAGAAAGTTTTTGTTAGAAGATACAGTTTTGGACAAATACAAAAAAGACCGTTCTCATTGAGACGGTCTTTCAATTCTTTCAGTAAGCGTGCTTATTATTTAGCAGCTTCCAAAGATGCTTTACGGAATGCTTTCATTGATTTTTCGATTTCCAAAGAAGCCTTACGTGCACGAGTACCGGCAGCTTTGTTACCATTTTCAATCTGAGCTTTTGCATCTTTCTCGAATGCTGCATACAATTCAGCAACTTTTTCAACTAATTCTTTCATAATCCTTTTCTTATTAATATTACTTCGTTAATAATGTCTGGCAAAAATACACTCTTTCTTGAAATAAATGCAGAAAAACAATATTTTTTTTGAAATAATCCGCAAAAATTGCACAAAAAGGCGTCCTCTGGCGTTTTTTACCTACTTTTGCATGCATGAAACCCCTTACAGATACGGAATACATACACATGCTCATAGCTGAAGGCGAACACCAAAGGCAGGATTTTAAGTTTGAAATTTCCGATGCCCGTAAGATCGCAAAAACGCTCTCCGCCTTTGCCAATACGGACGGCGGGCGATTGCTGATCGGGGTAAAAGATAACGGAAAGATCGCCGGAGTTCGCTCTGACGAGGAACAATATATGATAGAGGCGGCAGCGCAAATGTACTGTCAGCCGGAAGTGAATTATACCATGCAGACCTTTCAGGCGGAAGGGCGCAGCGTGCTGGTAGTGCAGATTGAGGAAAGTCTGCAAAAACCCGTATATGCCAAGGATGAAACAGGAAAACCGCTGGCTTATCTGCGCATCAAGGATGAGAATATACTCGCCACACCGGTGCATCTGCGTGTATGGCAGCAAAGTGGCAGTCCACGGGGAGAACTGATAACTTATACTGAGCGCGAACAGTTGTTGCTTGACTTGTTGGAAGAAAATGATAGTCTATCGCTGAACAGGTATTGTAGGCTGGCACACCTTTCCCGACGTGCAGCGGAACATTTACTTGCCAAGTTCATCCGGTTTGATATTGTAGAACCGGTATTTGAAGGTCATAAGTTTCACTTCAGGTTAAAGTAAATGATCATTCTTCAATCCAGACTTTTACTTTTTGGGTATGAGGAAAAAGTTGTTTACAGAAAAACAAAAGCCAAAAACAGTTGTTATTTTAGGGTACCTCAGTATGATACTTAGGGTACCTCAGTATGATACTTAGGGTATCTCAGTATGATACTTAGGGTACCTCAGTTGCAGTCTTAGAACACCTCAACACAACACAGTAATATTCAATCAGTTACAAAATATATCTTTTGCGACCTTTATAATCAATAAATTCAGACAGAAGAATCGACAGTTTATCATTAAACAAGTAAATATTAAACAATATAGCATGAATATAATCAATTCAATCAACGATATTCTCTGGACCTATATCCTTATCGCTCTGCTTTTGGGATGTGCCTTTTGGTTCACGCTGAAAACCCGCTTCGTACAGTTCCGCATGATAGGTGAAATGGTACGTTTACTGGGTGACTCAGCAGGAACAAACGGTAAGCCAGGTGAAAAGCATATCTCTTCATTTCAGGCATTTGCCATCTCCATTGCCAGCCGCGTAGGTACGGGCAATCTGGCGGGTGTGGCCACCGCCATCGCTGTAGGCGGACCGGGAGCAGTGTTCTGGATGTGGGTCATTGCCCTGTTTGGTGCTGCCAGTTCATTCGTAGAGTCCACACTGGCACAATTATATAAGGTGAGAGGCAAAGACTCTTTCATTGGCGGTCCCGCCTATTATATGCGGAAAGGATTGAAAAAACCGTGGATGGGTACTGTGTTTGCCGTACTCATTACGATAACTTTCGGCTTCGCTTTCAACTCCGTGCAAAGCAATACACTGTGTGCAGCTTTTGAACATGCGTTCGGTTTCGATCATGCCATTGTAGGAGGGCTTATTACCATAGCTACGCTGCTTATTATCTTTGGTGGTGTACAGCGCATTGCTAAAGTGAGCAGTATCATTGTCCCCATCATGGCATTGGGATATATTGCTTTGGCACTGATTATTGTAGCTATTAATATCACTGAACTTCCTGCCGTTATCAAACTCATCGTCAGTCATGCCTTCGGCTGGCAACAGGCATTGGGTGGCGGCGTAGGCATTGCATTGATGCAGGGAATCAAGCGGGGGCTGTTCAGCAATGAAGCCGGTATGGGTTCCGCTCCCAATGTGGCAGCCACCGCACACGTCACACATCCCGTAAAGCAGGGGCTGATACAGACGTTGGGCGTCTTCACCGATACATTGATTATATGTACCTGCACCGCGTTCATTATACTTTTCAGCGGTGCGCCACTGGACGGCTCTACCAACGGGGTACAACTTACGCAACAAGCATTGACGAACGAGATTGGTTCAGCAGGAAGCATTTTTGTTGCTATTGCTTTGTTCTTCTTCGCCTTCAGCAGCATTCTGGGTAATTATTATTATGGAGAAGCCAATGTACGTTATCTTACCCGTAAGAAATGGATATTGAACATTTACCGTATCCTAGTAGGTGGTATGGTGCTGTTTGGTGCCCTCGCTGCACTGGATGTGGCCTGGAGTCTGGCAGATGTCACCATGGGATTGATGGCGCTCTGCAACCTGATTGCCATCAGTCTGCTCGGTAAATACGCTTTCAAACTACTAGAAGACTACCGTGCACAGAAACAAGCGGGTATCAAAGACCCTGTTTTCACAAAAGACCACCTCAAAGAGATAGAAAATGATGTGGAGTGCTGGTAGGAAATTTATGATTTATCAGTAGTTGAAACAGATTCATAACGGGAAAGAAAGGAATAAAAGTGATTAGTGTTTAGTGATAAGTGATTAGCGCCATTCGGTATATTATTTTTTAGACGCGGATGACACGG
>OLRS01003393.1_pt1 | contig 10125 bp, 9 predicted proteins | sample 1673171 | NCBI WGS metagenome assembly OLRS01 (sample SAMEA3136762, study PRJEB25190) | human gut metagenome | biome: human gut; feature: human-associated habitat; material: faeces | place: Austria | collected 2013
CGCTGACCTCTTGACTGCCAGTCAAGCGCTCTCCCAGCTGAGCTATACCCCCATGTAAGGGGTGCGCTGAGTAATTTCTTATTCAATTAGTGCGGGGGTTGTTTACCGCTTCAACCGGGCTCCCAGCTGAGCTAAACCCCCAGATGTTTGTCCTCGTGCCTGACGACGTGTGTAATTATACCAGCCGGAGGGGTGCTTGTCAACAGGTTTTTGAAAATTTTTTGCAGCAAAAGATCCCCGCAGGGCGTGTGCCCGGCGGGGATCGAAAAGCGGGAAAGTGCTCTTTTTTGGAAAACTACGCCTTAGCGTGCCTGACGGTCAAAGATCTGCGGAGCCACGCGGCACAGCAGCACAGCGGCCACCATGGTGAGCAGGGTCTCGGGCAGCATATAACTGCCGTTGTAGGTCAGGCTGTAAGTCCATGCGGCCAGACCATCATTCAGGTTGCCCCACACCAGCACGCCGGACAAAAAGCTGCACATAAAGCGCAGAAAACCGGCGGCAAAGGTGCCCACGGCTACGCCCACGGTGCGGTTTTTGAAGGGACGGGCGAACAGCTCGGCCAGACCCAGTGCCATAAAGGCCAGCACATAGTCCAGCAGCACCTCACCGAGGAAGTAGAGGAAGGTGGAAGCGGGAGGAGGGTAGAAGCCCATGATCATTTGCAGGCAGGAGTTCACGAAACCGGTGAACAGGCCCCACTTTGCGCCGTGGCGGAAGGACACCAGCACAAAGGGCAGCATGCTCAGCAGGGTAATGCTGCCGCCATTGGGCATGGTGAAGAACTTGATGTTGGAAAGCACCGTGCCAATGGCGATCATCAGGGCGCATTCCACCAGAATACGGGTCTTGGAATAGGTTTTGGACATGATGAAAAGATTCCTCTCTCGTAGTAGTACACAAAAACAAAATGCGCCTACCGACAGCAGACGCATGGAGGTTTGTTGAACGTACCGGACAGTTCCGCAAACTCCCTACGCCGGCATTGCCCGAATCAGGTAAAGGGTACTCCGCGCGATGCGGATCTCAGCCTTACGGCACCCCTGTTTTTATGTCCGCCCACAGTATACGCGCCGTGGGACAAAATGTCAAGCCCGCAGACATATTCCGCCCCGGCGGCGCGTATGTTATACCATTGCAAAGCTGGAACGCAGGGAGGCGGGATATGAAAGCCGATCCGGAACAGCGCGCCGTGCAGCTGGGCGAGTACATTGCCGCCCACAACGCCACGGTGCGGGCAGCGGCGGCTGCGTTCGGGTGCAGCAAGTCCACCGTGCACAAGGATGTTGCCGTGCGGCTGCGCAGCATCAGCCCTGCGCTGTACGGGCAGGTGCGTGCCGTGCTGGCGCGCAACAAGGCCGAGCGTCACCTGCGGGGCGGGGCTGCCACCCGGCGCAGATACAGCCGCCGCTAAACCCCAAAAAGACCGCTGCATTGTGCAGCGGTCTTTTTTGAGCCACTTTTCATGAAGGGCGCAGCGAAAAGCGGCTGCTTTTATCCCCCGGTGTGGAACTGCTGCAATGCGCCTTTTTCCAGCCGGCTTACCTGTGCCTGACTGATGCCGATCTCCTGCGCCACCTCCATCTGGGTCTTACCGCGCAGATACCGCAGCTCCATAATGCGCTTTTCCCGGGGCGTAAGGGCGGCTACCGTGTCCCGGAACTGCAACCCGCTGATCCAGCTTTCCTCGCTGTCCGGGTCGCGCACCTGATCGATGACATACATCGCATCGCCGCCGTCGGTGTACACCGGCTCGTCAAGGCTGAGCGGCTCCACCACCGATTCCAGCGCGGCGGTCACCTCGCGCCGGGCAAGGCCCGCTGCTGCGGCGATCTCGTCCATGGTGGGCTCGCGCCCCAGCTGCTTTTCTAGCGCTTCCCGCGCCTGCATGGCGCGATAGGCGGTGTCCCGCAGGGTACGGCTTACCCGCAGGGTGTTGTTGTCCCGCAGGAATCGCCGTATCTCCCCGATGATCATCGGCACGCCGTAGGTGGAGAAACGCACCGGCTGCGCGGGGTCAAAATTGTCGATGGCTTTGATCAGCCCGATGCACCCCACCTGAAACAGATCGTCCAGATTTTCGCCCCGCTGGGCAAACCGCTGCACCACGCTGAGCACCAGCCGCAGGTTGCCCTCCACCATCCGCGCCCGGGCAGCTTTGTCCCCGGCGTGGGCAAGGGTGAGCAGCTGACGCTTTTCCGCTTCGGTCAGCACAGGCAGCTGCCCCGTGTTTACACCGCATAGCTCCACCTTGTTGTACATCCAAACGCCCCCGGTCTTTTAGCTTTACCGGAAGTATGGCTCTGTGCGCCGGGCGCTATGCGTGGAAAAAATTGAGCGCCCCTCCGCAAAAGAGGGGCGCTTTATAGACAAATCTGTAATTTTATGGTATGCTGTGACTGGCGGCGCAAGCCGTCCATCAGGCGCTGTGCCCACAAACGCAGGCGGCTAGCTCCTTACCGGTACCTGAGTGCCGGGTAAGAGCGAATTTTTTTCTTTGAAATCTCGATTCTCCCCGGACGCTTAAGGGCGGGAAGGGGGGATGCGTCATGACATTTGAACAGGTCGTATTGCTGCTCACGCTGCTCGGCGGAGCAATCTACATCACCTTTCAGATCACATGGACTGTATCACACAGTGATGATAAAAAGAAAAAATGACCGCCTCACTGACTACCAATCATGAACGGTCATTTTTCTTTTGATCTAACATGGTAAGGAGTTAGCCGTTTGCCGGGCCAGCGCCTCTTGTGTTTTTATTATACACGTTCCCACGCGGAATGTCAAGCGCTGTACCTGCGGCTACTCGCTTTCAAGGCGGGTTTTCAGGGTGTGGATGATGCGCTTTTCCAGCCGGGAGATATAGCTCTGGCTGATGCCAAGGGCGTCGGCGGCTTCCTTCTGGGTGCGCTCCACGCCGTCGGTAAGGCCGAAGCGCAGCTCCATGATCTGCCGCTCCCGTGCCGAAAGCGCTGCCACGGCGCGGCGCAGCACCGCGCGCTCGGCGTCCTGCTCCAGCTGCTGGCTTACCGCGTTGGCATCGCTGCCAAGGATGTCCGAAAGCAGCAGCTCGTTGCCGTCGCCGTCCACGTTCAAAGGCTCGTCGATGCTGGCTTCCTGCCGGCGGTTGGAGCTTTTGCGCAGGTACATCAGGATCTCGTTGCCGATGCAGCGGCTGGCGTAGGTGGCAAGCTTGATGCTGCGGGCAGGGGTGAAGGTGTTTACCGCCTTGATCAGCCCGATGGTGCCAATGCTTACCAAGTCCTCGGCGGGCACGCCGCTGTTTTCGTACTTTTTTGCCAGATACACCACCAGCCGCAGGTTGTGGGTGATCAGCTCCTCGCGGGCGGCGGCGTCCCCGGCGGCCATGCGGTCAAGCAGGTTTTTTTCCTGCTCGGGGGTCAGGGGCGGGGGCAGGCTGGGCCCGCCCGCCAGATAATGCACCGCGCCGCAGTAGCGCAAACGCCCCCACAGCCGCTGCCACATCTGCCGGAAAAACTGCAACATGGATATCCCTCCTGTGCAATAATTATTATATGTACTATAAGAGGAGCGTGCTCGCCCTCTCAGGCGCTAACGCGCCAGCTCTCCCAAAGGGAGAGCCCTTGGCATAGCGGAAAAGTTTTCAGTTACACCGTAAAGCATGTAGGTACAAAAACTTCATCTGAAAGTGACTCTTTACAAAGGGAAGCACTCTTGTCAAAAGATGAATCAAGCGGGGACTGCCAAGGCCTCTCCCTTTGGGAGAGGTGGATGCGAACGTAGTGAGCAGACGGAGAGGGCGAGCTTGCTGCCCGCAGCGCTGCACTTTCGCAGAAAGCGGCGCTGCAAATGCCGCCCCCCTTTACGACCCTTCCTGCGAAAATGCATTTGTAGCGTTCCGCAGAGCGCTACACCCCCACATCCTCCGCTACATCGTCCCCCAGCAGCAGCGTCCATGCGCCGGCGGGGGCGTCCGGGGCGCAAAAAGCCGCCAGCAGGCCGGGCACGCGGCGCTGCCCGCAGCACAGTGCGGCGGGCACGGCGGGCAGCAGGCAGCGGCCGGTAACGGCGGCGCAGGGCACAAACTGTACCCCAAGCCCGGGGGGCGGGGCAGCGCCGGCGGCAAACCAGCTGTCTAAGGTTTCCCGCAGCGGCGCGGGCAGCCGGCTGCGCACCGGCGGGTACTGCACCAGCACCACCCGCCGCCCGGCAAGGGGGTCCTGCAGGGTAAAGCCGGTGTCGTGGTAAGCCTGCACCGACACAGCCGCCCCTGCCAGATACAGCACGGCGGCAAAGCAGCCCCGCTGCGGGCGTCCAAACACCGCCAGCAGCCCGCGCAGCAGCGCATACACCCCGGCGCAGCAGAGCAAAAGCTGCCCCGGGCGCACCGGCAAAAGCACGCTCAGGTTGTTGGCCTGCGCCCCGGGCAGCAACACCGCGCCGCACAGCACGCCGTTCAGCGCCGCGTACCACCCGCACAGGCGGGCAAAGCTGCGCGCCCCGGGCACGCCGTAGCACACCGCTACCACGCAGCAGCAGCTGACTATTTTATATAGTACCGCCAGCGGGGCGCACCACGGCGGCGCAAGCAGGGCAAGGGTGCTTACGGCAGCCGCCGCGCTGCCCGCGCACAGCCGCAGCCCGGTGCAGCTGCGCCCGCACAAAAGCCCCGCGCCCAGCAGCAGCGCGGCGGCTGCGGCAAAGTTTACCAGCAGCAATTCGTCCACAAAAACAACTGTTTTCATTGCAAAGCACCGCCTTATGGTTCTGAGAGCCAGTTTTTCATAAAATTGCGAAAAAAACTGTCACACCAGAAAAACCCGCATGAACAGTGCATATTTGCTACAAAAGCCGGGACTGGGTTTCACAGTTTTTACACTTTTTTCAAAAAAGTACTTGAACATTTCTGGAAAGTGTGGTATATTATTGCCATCCTAGTAAGGATTGAGCCGGAAACACCGGTTCGAAAATATTTTTTCTATTTTTGAAGGGAGTAATTCATTATGATGATGCCTGCAAATTTCTCTGCTGTGTCTGAGAACGAAATGACCTACGTTATCGGTGGCGGCGTTGCTGACTACCTGGCCCCCGTGATGGAGTCTGCTCAGTGGCAGAACTTCAGCAAGAACATGGTGACTGTGGTCGGTAACAAGTACCTGAGCGGTTTCCTGACCAACACCGTTGGCGCTATGTTCAGCGGCACCTGGAAGCCCGGCGTTGGCATGGCTGGCTTCGGCAAGCAGTTCGGCGACATCTGGGCTACCAACTACACCAACAAGCTGGGCGATGACACCACCGGCTTCCAGAAGTTCAAGTGGGGCCTGAAGGGTGCTGGCAACATCGCTCTGAACGTTGTTGGCAACCTGGCTGCTATCTACAACCTGGGCTTCGGCACCGTGAAGAACGCTGCTTCCGAGAGCACCTTCGTTAAGAATGGCGATTTCGCTTTCTAATCAGTTTTAACTGACTAGATCATGCTTGCGTGACTGTACCCCTAGGGGTGCAGGGAACATAACAGCATAATAACACCCCCGTGGACGTAAGCCTGCGGGGGTGTTTTTTTACTCCTTCAGTCTCGCTGCGCTCGCCAGATTCCCCCTTTTGTCACCTACGGTGACATTTTCCCCCGGCCGGGGGAAATCTGTCCTCAAGGGGGCACCTTTTGGCAATGCCGGAAAGTTTGCCGCTACCGCTGAAGCCGTCCCCTTGGACAGACTCTCCCCGGCCGGGGAGAGATGTCGCGTTAACGACAGAGTGGGGAGCGGGTGGCTGCGAACGAAGTGAGCAGACGGAAGGGGTGCACTCCGGGAAGTCGCTAACCGGAAAAACGAGACTGAGAGGGTTTTCCCACGTTCACACTTCTTTTACCAGACTGTTACTTTCCGTTTTATGCGGTTTGTGGTATACTATGGTCAACATGGGTCACCATGGCTACACTGAAACAGACAGGATGTGAAATCCTCTTATGAAAGATGGTTTTTTAAAGGCAGCTGCTTTTTCGCCCGCCTTGCGGGTGGCAGACTGCACCTATAACGCGCAGCAGATTCTGGAGCAGCTGCAAGCTGCCGCGCAGCGTGGGGTAAAGCTGGCGGTTTTCCCGGAGTTTTGCCTTACCGGCTACACCTGCGGCGATTTGTTTTTGCAGCGCACTTTGCAGCAGGGCGCACTGGATGCGCTGGAATGGCTGCTTGCGCAGACCCGCACGCTGGATACCGTGGCGCTGGTGGGCCTGCCGCTTTTGGTACACGGCAAGCTGTACAACTGTGCCGCCGTGCTGTGCCGCGGGCAGCTGCTGGGCATCGTGCCCAAGACCTACCTGCCCAACTACGGCGAGTTCTACGAAAAACGGCAGTTCACCCCCGGCAGCACCGAGGTGCAGACGGTGACCGTCTGCGGGCAGCAGGTGCCCTTTGGCATATCGTTGCTGTTCCGCTGCCGCCAGATGCCCAGCTTTGTGCTGGGCGTGGAGCTGTGCGAGGACTTGTGGAGCGCGCTGCCGCCTTCCACCTTCCACGCGCTGGCGGGCGCTACTGTCATTGCAAACCTTTCTGCCAGTGATGAGACCGTGGGCAAAGCCGAGTACCGCCGTGCGCTGGTGGCAAACCAGTCCGCCCGGCTGCTGTGCGGCTACCTGTACGCCTCGGCAGGGCACGGTGAAAGCACCACCGACATGGTGTTTGCCGGCCACGACCTCATCGCCGAGGACGGCAGCATTCTTGCCGAGACTGCGCCCTTTGCGGGCGACCATGCCGAGACCGAGCTGGACTGCCAGCGCATGGAAGCCGAGCGTGCCCGCAACACCAGCTTTGAGCCCAGCGCCGAGGGCTACGTCACGGTGGAATTTGACCTTGCACCGGAGGAAACGGTGCTCACCCGCCGCATTGACCCTGCGCCCTTTGTGCCGGGCGACCCGCAGCGCCGCGCCGCCCGGTGCGAGCTGATTTTAAAGATGCAGGCCGACGGCCTTGCCAAGCGGCTGGAGCACGCCCGCGCAAAAACGGCGGTCATTGGCATTTCCGGCGGCTTGGACAGCTGCCTTGCCCTGCTGGTGGCAGTGCGCGCCATGAAGCAGCTGCACCGCCCCGCCGCCGATGTGCTGGCGGTGACAATGCCCTGCTTTGGCACCACCAAGCGCACCCGCAGCAACGCCGAAATTTTGTGCGGGGAGCTGGGCGTGAGCTTTCAGGAGATCCGCATTGCCAACACTGTGCGCAGCCACTTTGCGGATATCGGGCAGGACGAAAAGGTGCTGGACGTCACCTTTGAAAACGGGCAGGCGCGTGTGCGCACGCTGGAGCTGATGGATCTTGCCAACCGCACCGGCGGCCTTGTGGTGGGCACGGGCGACCTTTCGGAGCTGGCGCTGGGCTGGGCGACCTACAACGGCGACCACATGAGTATGTACGGCGTAAATGCCGGTGTGCCCAAAACGCTGGTGCGCTATCTGGTGCAGTACGAAGCCGAGACTGCCGCCACCGCCGCTTTGCACGATGTGCTGCTGGATATTCTGGCTACCCCGGTCTCGCCGGAGCTGCTGCCCGCCAAGGACGGCGAAATTGCACAGATCACCGAGGATCTGGTGGGCCCCTACGAGCTGCACGATTTTTACTTGTATTATGTGCTGCGCTGCGGCTTTGGCCCGGCAAAGATCTACCGGCTGGCAAAGGCTGCCTTTGCGGGCAGGGCAGAGTACACGGACGCCGTGCTGTACAAGTGGCTGCGCAACTTCTACTGGCGCTTTTTTGCCCAGCAGTTCAAACGCAGCTGCCTGCCGGATGGCCCCAAGGTGGGCAGCGTGACCCTTTCGCCCCGGGGCGACTGGCGGATGCCCAGCGATGCCTGCGCCACCCTTTGGCTGGCAGAGCTGGAGCAGCTCAAGCCCGGGGAGCAGTAAGCTATGAAGAACAAAAAGCTTTTGACCAATATCCTGTTTGCAGCGGTGGTGCTGGCCATCGCAGCGGTACTGCTGGCTGTGCGCAGCCGCAGCGCCACCGGCGGAAAACTGGCTGCCCAGCTGATCTACGGCGACGACAATGCCGTGCTGGACATTCCGCTGGACAAGGACGAGACTTACAGTGTGGACACCGGTTATTATACGGTGCATATAGAGGTAAAAGACGGCAGCGCGCGGTTTATTGAATCGCCCTGCCCGGATCACATCTGCGAGGGCTTTGGCTGGCTGTCGGCGGAGGATCAGACCGCCACCTGCCTGCCCGCCCGCGCCGTGCTGACCATCGTTCCGGTGGGCTAAAAAAGGAGTATTCTCATGTTGGACGAAAACGAGCATTCCCGCAAGGAGGACGGCCGCTCCCTGCACCGTCTTTTGCACAAGACTGAGCAGCAGGACGCCACCGTGGAGGTGGACAGCGCCGCGTTTTTCTCGGAGCTGCCGCCGGAGCAATCTGCTCCGCCGCCCCGCCGCCCGCAGCAAAACACCCCCCGCACCACGGTGTCCGGGGGAAATGGGGCATACCAGCCCCCGAAACGAGGGAAGATCTTGCTGATCGTACAGGCAATTTTAAGCGTTCTGGCGCTGGTGCAGCTATGGCGCACCCAGATGCTGCCGGTGCTGTATCTGGTGGTGCTGGCGGCGCTGCTTGCACTGCTGTGGCTGCTGGTCAAGCGCTGTCAGGAGTACAAAACTGCAGGCGCGGTGTCCCGGGCATTCTCGGTGGTGCTGTGTGCTGCTATGGCGCTGGGCTGCGTGTGGGCGCAGCAGGGTCTGACGGCGCTGGGCGATATGACCACCGGCTTTTTGAGCGACGCCGAGGCGAAAAAGATCACCAAAGAGCCTTTTGTGGTGTACCTGAGCGGCGTGGATACCCGCGGCGAGCTGACCGAAAAAGCCCGCAGCGATGTGAATATCCTTGCCGCCGTGAACCCCGAGACCAAGCAGGTGGTGCTGATCAACACCCCGCGCGATTACTATGTGGATCTTGCCGGAACAAACAGCAAGGATAAGCTGACCCATGCCGGCCTTTACGGCGTGCAGACCAGCATGGACACCCTTGGCAACCTTTACGGGGTGGATGTGCAGCACTACATCCGCATCAATTTTGCAGGCTTTATCAACATCGTTGATGCGCTGGGCGGCGTGGACGTGTACTCCGATCAGGCGTTCACCTCGGTGGGCAGCCCCGGCTACTACGACCCCACCACCTTTGCCGAGGGCTGGAACCATCTGGACGGCAAGGCTGCGCTGGCCTTTGCCCGCGAGCGCCACGCCTTTAAGACCGGCGATGTGCAGCGCGGCATCAACCAGATGAAGGTGATCGATGCCATGCTGAACAAGATCAAGTCCCCGGCGCTGCTGATGGGATTTTCCAAGATCATGGATTCTGCCGCCGATTGCTTCGTCACCAGCCTTTCCCAGAACCAGATCAGCGCACTGGTGCGGATGCAGCTGAGCGATTTTGCAGAGTGGAACATTGAAAGCTACACCGTTACCGGCTCCTCCGGCAGCAGCACCAAGTGCTACTCTGCCAAGGGGCAGAAGCTCTATGTCATGAAGCCGGACGAAAATTCCGTGGCAAAGGCTAAGGAGATGGTCGCGGCGGTGCTGGGCGGCGAGGGCGCGGTAAGCTCCACCACCCAGACCCCGGAAAAGACGGACGTGTACACCCCCACCGCCGACCCCGATGCCGCTGTCTCTGTGCCTGAGACGCCCGCCGACAGCGTGATCGTGGAAGAACCGGCGGAAAGCGTGCCCGAACAGTCTGGTGAGCAGCCTGCGGAGCAGCCCGCCGAACAGCCGGCAGAGCAGCCTGCGGAAATGCCCGCCGAGCAGCCCGCTGCCACCGAGACGCCCCAGCCGGAGACCCCCGCCGAGGGCGGCAGCACCGAGACGCCCGCCGTCAGCCTGCCCACGCAGGAGCAGGTAGAGCAGACCGCAGGCTCGCTGTACAGTGCCGCTTCCACCGTGCTGGACGCCATCCTTGGCGGCAGCGGGAACTGAGCATCCCTTTTGCGTAAACAACAAAGAGGTCACTGCACAAATCCTGTGCGGTGGCCTCTTTTTACGTTGCTGCAACAAAAAAGCTGCCTGCATAGCAGCAGACAGCGCAAAAACACAAAAGGGAAAACGAGATAGACCGTAAGCCGGGTTCTGTATTAAACGACGATCTGTCTAGGCCTGCCATTGCTG
>OLRS01003394.1_pt1 | contig 10125 bp, 10 predicted proteins | sample 1673171 | NCBI WGS metagenome assembly OLRS01 (sample SAMEA3136762, study PRJEB25190) | human gut metagenome | biome: human gut; feature: human-associated habitat; material: faeces | place: Austria | collected 2013
ATAAAGGCATCAACAATAAAAATTTGTTGGAGGTCCTACATGAAACAGGAAATTTCTAAATTCCCATCTTTTAATCACTTTGGGAAAGAACATATAATAAACACATTTACATCTAATGAATGTAACAAGTCTATTGAAAATAGAAATGTATTAAACAATCTCCTTATGGAGGAAAAAATAAATAATATGTTGCGGAAACAAATAGAAACTGAAATTGATGGCTACAAAATCATATTAGATTTTCCACAGCAGAATGATTGTAAGATGGAAGAAACATCGCTGAAAGAAGTAAAGCAAATCATGTTAACGCTTTTAAAAGAACAAACAATTCAAGATATGTGAAAATTTACAGAGGGGACAGACTCTTCTGCCCTCTCCCAATTAGGAGGATAATTAAATGAGAGATGTGAAAGAAGATACCAAAAAGATAGTAAGAATTTTACTTCGTGTAAGTTCTGACCAACAGTTAGAAGCAGATGGGGATTTATCTATTCAACGACAGCTTGTTGTAGAGGAGGTTAAGAAACATGAAGAATGGATTTTAGATTCTAAAGAATATTTTGAGGGAAGTAATAGTGGCTATAAAAATTCAGTAGTCGACAGAGATGTTTTGCAGGAAGCTTTGCGTGATGCTGAAAACAAAGAATATGACATTTTATTGGCATATAAAGATGACCGACTTGGGAGAAGAATGTTGGAGATTCCAATGTATATTATGTCTTTGAAACAGTTTGGAGTAGATGTGTATACCGTTAAAGATGGACTGCTGACTCCTGACATTGGAGATGTTATGGGAATGCTAAGGTTAACCATGCAATATGGAATGGCAGAAAAAAGCAGTTCTGATACTGGTATACGGGTAAAAGATACCGCAAAGAAACTTGTGCAACAGGGAAAATTTATGGGTGGTAAAGCTCCTTATGGATATAAACTAGAATATTCGGGAGAGTATAGTAAGCATCAGAGGGCGTTGAAGCATTTAGTTATTGTTCCAGAACATGCAGAAGTAGTGAAATATATCTATAAACTTTCATTATATAAAGAGTATGGTTCAGGGAAAATAGCAACAACATTAAATTTAGATAATAGATATAAGAATTTAGCTCCCAATGATGTGTGGAAAAGTGGTACAATTACAAGTATTCTTACTAATCCGATTTATACGGGATATACTGCATATAGAAGAAGAGAACATATTGGCGGTAGATATCGTTCTCTGTCACAAGAGGATTGGATTATTGCAGAAAAGCCAAATGATGAAATTACTATCATTGATCGAGATATGTGGGAAAAAGTTCAAATCAGTCGTCAGAAACGCGGCAGAAAGTATCAAAAACAGTCATGGAATGAAAAGGCAACTGTTATTTCACGAAATGATGGACAACTGGCTTTGATTGATGTCGCCTACTGCGGTTACTGTGGGCGAAAACTGACCAACGGTACAAAGTATGATTACTGGACAATAAAAGGAACTGGGGAACGCAGAAGTTCTCAGAAAAGTATTTATAAGTGCCAAAATGTATGGCAAGGTGTTCCGCATGAAAAAATGAAGCAGATTCGCGCTGATAAAATAGAACCTATCGTATTTAAAAAATTGTCTGAGTATGTCGGACGATTACAGGAAGATGAAAATATATTTGAACAGATTTTAGAAAATCAATCCTTTGAAAAAAAACAACAGGAGCAGATTCTTGTACGTGAAAAAAGAAAGTTGCAGGAAATTGAAAAAGATATGGATATTCTAAATGATGCAATTCCAAAAGCAATTACAGGTACATATCCATTGCCGTTGGAAGACCTTGCAAAGAATATTGAAAGGCAAAAAGACAAAGCAGCGAAACAGAAAGCAGTTGTTGATGAATTGGAAATAAATATAAAAAATCTTTCAGTGAGTCAGGAGGATTGGGAGAATTTATATCATAATCTGCCAACGTGGCAAGATATCTTTATGAATGCAGATGTTGCAACAAAACGGGTACTGGTAAATAAGTTGATTGAACGGATTGATATCACAGATGATACAGTTGTAATTCATTTCAAAGTGGATTTAGACCACTTTTGTTCCCAGCCCAGAGAGACCATAAACGAAAGGGTACAGAGGAAAAGGATATGACTTTACCATTACATCATCTACTGCTTATGATCAGAAATGGTCTTTCGGGCGCACGATTTTCAGCAATATTTCCCGGATCGTGGATGAGATTTTCAATCATTATCTGTCCAGACCGAATGTACAGCAGCCGATTCTGACGCAGTATTGTGATGGGAAAAATGTAACCTGCAGTGGTTGGATGACACAATGGGGATCTCGTTATCTGGGAGAGCAGGGGTACAGCCCCATCGAAATTCTGCGTTATTATTATGGCAGCAGTATTTACATTAATTCTGCAGAGGAGATTGCCGGAATTCCATCTTCCTGGCCGGGTGCAGATCTTACAGTGGGATCCTCCGGTACAAAGGTGCGGCAGATTCAGCAGCAGTTAGCCCGGATTTCTCAGGCATATCCGGCGATCCCGACCATTGCGGCGGACGGGATATTCGGGGAACGTACCCGGGAAGCCGTAGAAGCATTTCAGCGGATCTTTGATCTGCCGGTGAGTGGTGTGGTGGATTTCCCGACCTGGTATAAAATTTCACAGATTTATGTGGGGGTGACACGGATCGCGGAGTTGAATTAACTGCAATTCAAGTCGAACGCACGTGAGACTTGGCGCGTGTGAACAGTAACGTAAGATGAGATAAAATGCCGGAGAAATCATAATTACTCTGGCATTTTTCTTTGATTTCATGTAGAATAGGGCATAAATGGCAGAAAATATAGAAAGATGAGAGGATAAATGATGGAAGAGAAAAAAAACATCGACTTCCAGCGTGAAGTCGTGCGCATTCATACCATTCTGGGCGGCAAGAACCCGCATCCGAACTATCTCGTGGGCGGCGTCGCCTGCCCGATCAACGTCCACGATACGGGCGCTCAGGGCACGATGGTGAACGAAGTGACGCTGAACTATATGCGTCAGGTCGCCAAGCACGCCGTTGATATCGTCTCGAACGTCTATATTCCGGACATCAAGGCCATTGCATCCTTCTACCCGGATTGGTTCAAGTACGGCAAGGGGCTCGCCGGCATCAACATGATGTCTTACGGCGACTTCCCTGAAATCGCGAACGACTATTCTGACAAGTCGATCCAGATTCCTCGCGGCGCCATCATCAACGGCAACCTCAATGAAGTCTTTGATGTTGACACGCGCGATCCCGAACAGGTTCAGGAATTTGTTGACCACTCCTGGTACAAGTATCCGGAAGCCGACAAAGGTCTGCATCCCTGGGACGGCATCACTGACCAGCATTACGAACTCCCGCCGGGAAGCGACGGTACGGAAACGAAGTTCAACTGGCTCGCTCCGGACGGCAAGTACTCCTGGATCAAGAGCCCGCGCTGGCGCGGCCACATGATGGAAGTGGGTCCGCTTGCCCGTATGGTGATCGGCATTGCGAAGAACGTACCGCACTATAAGGAACCGGCTCTTGAGCTCCTGAAGGAATTGAATCTTCCGCTCGAAGCCGCCTTCTCCACGCTCGGCCGTCATGCTGCCCGTGCGCTCGAGTGCGAGTGGATGACGCACAAGCTCGTGCAGTACATTGATGACCTCACGGCCAACATCAAGGCCGGCGACGAAACTGCGGCCAATATGGAGTTCTGGGAACCCAAGACTTGGCCGAAGGAATGCCGCGGCGTGGGTCCGTGCGAAGCTCCGCGCGGCGCACTCGCTCACTACTGCGTCATCAAGAACGGCCGCCTCGAAAACTGGCAGGCGGTGGTGCCCACGACCTGGAATGCTTCGCCGCGCTCCAGTGAAGGGCAGAAGGGTACCTATGAGCTTTCGCTTATTGGTACGCCGCTCGCTGATCCGAAGCGCCCGCTGGAGATCATCCGTACGATCCACAGCTTCGACCCGTGCCTTGCCTGCGCTACGCATCTCTACTCGCCCGAAGGCGAAGAGCTTACGTCCGTGCAGGTGTGCTGAGGTCAAGGAGGACCTATGAAAATCGATCCAGTCACCTACGAAGTAGACATGAGTGCGGGTACGCACCCGCTTTATGTCTGGGAGGCGCCGGTTCGAGTGTGGCACTGGGCCATGATGGTCTGCATGTTCGTGATGATTGTGACCGGGTTCCTCATTGGGGCGCCTTTGGTTTCCAATCTCGGCGATACATGGGCTACCTATGACTTCGCCTACATCCGCTTTGCGCACTTTGCGGCCGGCATTATCTACACGGTGCTTTTCATCTACCGTCTCTACTGGGCGGTCGTCGGGAACAAGTACTCGCGTCAGATCTTCATTCCGCCGCTTTGGTCGTGGAAGTGGTGGAAGGGCGTTTTCGGTCAGGTTGCCTATTACCTCTTCATGAAGAAGACGAGCGCAGAGTACGCGGGTCACAATCCGCTCGCGCAGCTCGCCATGTTCGGCTTCTTCGTGTTGGGCAGCATCCTCCTCATCATCACGGGTCTTGCGCTTTATGCTCAGGCCTGGGGTGCCGACACGAGCTGGATGGCCTGGTTCGGATGGGTGTTCACGCTCTTTGGCGATGCTCAGGCCGTGCGTACGGTGCACCATGCACTGATGTACGTGCTGATTATCTTCACCATCGCGCATATGTACATGTCCTTCCGTGAAGACATCATGGGCGGCTGCACCACGCTCTCGTCCATGACCACGGGTCTGCGCATGTTTAAGCACGCCGGCGGTGACGAACATTAATTCCAAATAAAAGTTAAACCATTGATAAACTCACCTAGAGCCAGTGCTTTAGGTGAGTTTTTTTCATTTGTGGCCCACTAGGACCACAACGTTTGAGGATATCTAGTGGGGAAGATTTCTTAGGTTTGAAGAGTGAAACGGCATTTAAAATGCGCGTTTATGATAGAAAAGTACTATTAAAATAAAACAATTCATAAATAGATTTAGCATCATTCCGCCTGTTGCTGCTTGGGAGGTACGTTGCTTAAATCTATGCATCTCTGGCGATTTATTGACAAATCATGCTGAGCTGGAATTTCATTCATTCAGACGCAGTGAGGAAATCATGAAAAAGAATACAGTTTTCATAACGAGAAAATAAATGAAAACATTATTATTTAACTTTTGTATAATAAATCTGCATGAAAACATACTGTTTTGAAGTATATTTGCTTAATTAATCGATAGGGTTATCCCGGCATAAAACTTGGCTGGTGATAATAATCAAACCTCCTAAGAGATCAAAATAAACATAATCATTTCACCTAGTTGGCTGTCAAACCGCAACTGGGAGCGCACATAAAGGAGAAATGTTTATGTTTTCAAAAACAACCGCAATCGTTGCTTCTCTTCTTCCTCTATCCGTTTTCGCCTCGGGTAGTAATTTGCCGGAATTTATTTCGGCCGACGATCTTAAAAACCCGGTTTTCGAGTGTCTCAATGCCAGCGATGCAACTGAGGCCTATACCCCTGCCGAACGAAAATTAATCGATCAGTTGTGGGACGAAACCTTGACCTACCTCCGCGCATATGCGCAAGCTGTTACGACTGATACGACCGGCCGGTGCAGAAATTCCGACACTGCTGTTTATGAAACAACTGACGGCATCAAATCTTTTTGCATTACGGATCGTCGTGACGTACAGCTGGCTGTAAAACACATTCATCAAATTCTTGCTAATCCGGATAAGGCTAAAGCCTGCTTCTCTCCTCGCCGCAGCGATAAGTCGCTGACTATGCCTTCAGGTGAACTTCTAAAGAAATCTCCGGTTGCCCAATGGCTGAAACGGACAACGCTTCACGATTTCTTCTCAAACGAAATTAAAAATAAGGAAGTTCAAAAATACGGTCTGAAGTTTGCTGAAAATTTCGACCAAATGGTGCTTGGGGAAGCTCTTCATACACCTTCGCAGTTTGGTGTTGACGTTACTGCTAATGCACTGCCAAATTTGTGGGCTGCAGCCGGCTGGCTTCCGATGTACGCCGCAGATTCAGACCGGAACCGCCGCAACTTCATGAATGTACGCGGCGGATATGCCTATGCAGAAGTCATGGGGCATTGGGGACTTCTCCGCATCAAATCGATTAATGGTGTCCCGGTAGGAGCTGAAATCGGTATGACGGTGCAGCAGGTAGGAACACTCTATCCGTACCACAATCATGCTATCTCAGAGATGTATTACACCTTGAGAGAGCCTGCATCGATCAATCAGCTGAAATCCTTTGCAGTCCGCGACAGCAACCCGCGTGTAAAGACTGTGGGTGAAAATAAAGACTATCGCAAGGTTGAAATTGACACCAGCGTTCCGGACGAAAAGTCGATGTGGGCGAACACGGCTTGGAACTTTGCGCCATTGGTGTATTTCCACGAAAATACGATTCATGCCTTCCAGATGGATGCTGACGGTGAAAAGGATCCTGACACCAAAGCTATGGTCGCTGTCTGGGCTCGCGGGAATGCTGACGATACTCGAAACGACTATGGCAACACGCGTCTTTGTGAAAATGCGGACCAACCTGATACGCCTGCTTTGAGAGGCGGCAAGATTAGGTGTGAACTCACCCACATGAAGTGGTAAGCCAAAATATCGATTCAGCAGAATCCGCCAGAAATCCTCGCCCGCAAGGGCGGGGAGGAATGGCGGCGGAATCTTCAGAGCTGCGCATCCTGCCGATGCTCAACGCTCCGTTTTGAACGCCTCAGGCGGCATACCGCCGGCAGCGGCGGCAAAGCAGGTGCGGGGCCAGCATCATCGTTATCTGTCCGAAGTTATAACTAGCCTTCTTTCGAGGGTTCTTCCGTGATGCAGCGCTGATAGGTGTGCCAAGGTGCCCGAGGTGCGTTTGGTGAAGCCTTGTACCAAAACAGAAAGGAATCAGTACTCAATCAAGATGAGATGCCAAGAGGAGGGCTTAATTGCAGTTCTCCCATCCGGCCTTGAGAACCCATGGACGATCTCTTGTATCTTTAAAGTGCTCTTCGGCGGCCGGAATGCTGTTTCTGGATCCAAGAACGACCTTGGTGGGTTTGCCTTTCCGCCATTGGATAACAAAAAATCCATCTTGGATAGTTCCCGTGACTTTGTAGGATTTAGACCAAGTCTGATCGATTCTTTGGTATTTTCCACAGGCTCTGATCGTTTCTGCATGAACTGCAACAGCACCCAGAGCCAGAAGGAGAATGATAGCTTGCTTCATATTCAGTTCCGTCCGCTTAAGCATTCACTCAATTTAAATAATCTTCGCAGTTGTGCTGAATCTATGAGATTGAGTTTCGAATTTTAGATGAATGTTGATCAGCAAAGCAATAAGGAAATTTGCGAATTATTTGTCACTGATGTGTTGAAAATGGAATGTGGTTTTAATTCGGGAAATTACACAAAAATTGATTGTTTGTGTTTTGGAAGAATCTGGTAAATCAATAAGACGATAGGATGGCAGTGTTTGAGAGTCATACTCATTCGCAGCCATGAGCGGATGCGGACGCATGCTGAAGTTGAGTTCAAACCTTGGACAATGATCGGTTTAATCTATAAAATTTCGCACCTCAACCTCAAACCGCTCGGTGTGAGCGGGGACTTCCGCGGCTGATTCGAGAGCTGCTCTATTGCTACTGATGGACTTTCTTTTTGATCCCACCCTGTGGGTTGGACTTTTGACGCTTGTTGTGCTCGAGTTGGTGCTCGGCATCGACAATTTGGTTTTTATTGCCATCCTGGCCAAAAAACTGCCGGCAAAGCAGCAAGATCGTGCGCTTTATACCGGTTTAGGCATGGCTATTTTCCTGCGGCTGGCTTTGCTTTCGGTGATGAGCTGGCTGGTGGGGCTGACAGCGCCGCTTTTCACGCTCTGGGGGCACCCGTTTTCCCTGCGCGACCTCATTCTTTGCGCCGGCGGGCTCTTCTTGCTTTTTAAAGCCACTTCAGAACTTCATGAACGATTGGAAGCGCGTCCGCATGAAGAAAGCGCGGCGGGTTCTGCGACAAGTTTTTGGCTGGTGATCGTCCAGATTTTGATTTTGGATGCGATCTTCTCCTTGGATTCCATTATTACGGCCGTCGGCATGGTGGACAATCTGGGCGTGATGATGGCAGCGGTAGTAATTGCCATCGGCGTCATGATGCTCGCCAGCCGTCCGCTGACGGCCTTCGTCAACGCACATCCCACCGTGGTGGTTTTGTGTCTGTCGTTTTTGCTCATGATCGGCCTCTCACTCGTGGCAGATGGGTTCGGCTTCCATATACCGAAGGGCTATCTCTACGCCGCCATTGGCTTCTCGGTCATGATTGAGTTCTTCAACCAATTGGCTGCCCGCAACCTTCGTAAGCATACGGAGAAGCTCCCCTTTCGCGCACGCACGCTCTCGGCGATTGTGAATTTGATGGGCCGGCCCGGCGAAAAGGTTGACACGGCTGCCGAGGGCACTGCCGCAGACCGCAAGCCTGATGTTTTTGCTGAGGAGGAACGGCACATGGTTGAAGGCGTGCTTTCCTTGGCGGAACGTACGGTCAAAACCATCATGACGCCGCGCTGCGATGTGGTCTGGATCGATCTAGAACATCCCGCATCGGAAATTGCCGCGCTGATTAAGCGTGAGCCACACAGCTGCTACCCCGTCTGTGAGGGGTCGCTTGACAATGTGATCGGGATATTAAAAGCGAAGGATTTAGCTGGCGATACGCTCAATCCTGCTGCTATTGCCGACATTGCTCGGCGCCGTCGTGCATTGGTGGTGCCGGAAACGGTCAGTGTGATTGGATTGATGAGGAATTTCCAAGAGGGCAACCATCACATTATTTTGGTGGCTGACGAATTCGGCATTATCCAGGGCTTAGTGACGACGCATGATCTTTTGGAAGCGATTGCGGGTGATTTTCCGGATGAAAACGAGGGACGCTTTATCGAACCGATTGCGGGAGGCTGGTCGGCAGAAGGCGCTGCTGACCTCTTCTTGGTCGAACAGACCACACAGGTGAGCGGGCTGCGTCCCGAAAATGACAGCTGCGCAACGCTCGCCGGGCTGCTCTTGGAGAAGTTCGGGCGGATTCCGTCAGCCGGAGAGTCCATCACGTTCAGCGGACTGCGGTTCGAGGTGGTTAAAGCAACCCGCAGCCGTATCGAACGGGTGCGGATTTCCCGAACTGATGCGCACTGACTGTTTGTTCGCTCATAAAGTGAGGAGCCAGCAGGGGGTGGGTGAAACCGCTCTCCTCGAATTGTTCGAGCAGTTCAAAGGAGAGTATCTGTGTGTGCAGTGCGGTTTCGCTGACGATATGGACTACCAGAATTGCTCTGATTTGGCTCCAAAGTGCGTTGAGTACGGACAAATTTAGACTGAATACTGCCACGACGTCATACATATTTACGTATTACACATCGTTGTGCGGTTATTTGCAGGTACTGTCCGAATCGAAGAAAATCCCCAGTCTTATAATTCTTAAAATATTCATAACGAGCTGAAGTCCTTTTGAAATGCGACTGGCATTCAGCTGTCAACAATAAGAAGAGCCAATGAAGGAAGACCGTCCCATACTTGCTTACGCAGCCCGCATGCATGAAGAGGGCCGCCGTTTCCTGCTCACTGAGATGAAAAAGGCCGGCCTTGACGAATTGACGACGAGCTGCGGAGACATCTTCCAGGTGCTCTTTCAGCAGGAAGGTTTGAGCCTCACGGCGGTTGCGCAGAAGATTCGCCGTACGAAGTCGACGACCTGCGTCATGCTCGATCGACTTGCCAAGCAGGGCTACGTAGATCGGCTCCCCAGTGAATCCGACGGCCGAGCGAGCATCATCATGCTCACCGAAAAAGGCCGTGCGCTCAAACCCATCATGGCCGATATTTCAACCCGCATGAACGAACGCATTTTGGGGTCGCTCACAGAGGATGAGGCTGATCAGCTTGAAGCACTGCTCGCCAAAGCTGTCCGGACTTACGGTCCGGCTGCGGATGAAACCGGAAAGGAAGGCGGCGGCTGCACCTGCAGCCGAGTCCTTAAGGGCTGATTGGCTGACTGCGCCATGGTCGGCATGAACACGTCTGCCGGCCAAACGTACAAACAGCGTTTGGTTCCACTTCAACTCCACAACAAGCGCCGGATAG
>OLRS01003397.1_pt1 | contig 10119 bp, 10 predicted proteins | sample 1673171 | NCBI WGS metagenome assembly OLRS01 (sample SAMEA3136762, study PRJEB25190) | human gut metagenome | biome: human gut; feature: human-associated habitat; material: faeces | place: Austria | collected 2013
CCACAGTTACATGTAACAGTTGCCTGATAATAATCTGGATGGATTCCTTCTCTCATGATTTTCACCTCTTCTATTCTTATCGTTGATTTGTTGCGCTTGTTCTATATTCTTTATGCCCGTATACCCGATTCGCATATGGCACTTACTGCAAGAATATACACGATATAAAAACTGTCCAGAATCTGTAAAAGATTCTTTATCCCGATAAACAGCTTTTAAAGTATAGCATACGCATCATAGTAAATCAAGATATTTTTTTAAATAATTCTATTTTTCTTTACCATTGCGATATATTCTTTATTATTCTTTGTGCGGGCGAACATATTTAAAATATTCTCCACTGCCTCATCTGCACGCATACCATTGTAAGCCTTGCGCATGATCTCCACTGCCTCTAACTCATCCGGGTCAAGCAGCAGGTCTTCTCTTCTGGTTCCTGACTTTACAATATCGATTGCCGGGAATACACGTTTTTCGGAAAGCTTGCGGTCGAGTACAAGTTCCATGTTACCGGTTCCCTTAAACTCCTCGAACACAACGTCGTCCATCTTACTTCCGGTATCTACCAGTGCTGTTGCAAGAACGGTAAGGCTTCCGCCCTCTCTCATATTTCTGGCTGCACCAAAGAAACGTTTTGGCATATGAAGGGCTGCCGGATCAAGACCACCGGATAACGTACGTCCACTTGGTGGAACTGTGAGGTTGTATGCCCTTGCAAGACGTGTGATACTGTCGAGCAGGATCATGACATCTTTATGATGCTCCACGAGACGTTTTGCACGCTCAATGACCATCTCAGATACTCTCTTATGATGTTCCGGTAATTCGTCAAATGTAGAATAAATAACTTCTACATTATCCCCTTCAATCGCTTCCTTGATATCGGTAACTTCCTCCGGTCTTTCATCGATCAGTAAAATGATCAGATGCATGTCCGGATTAGATGCTGTAACCGATTTTGCAATCTCTTTTAACAGAGTTGTCTTACCTGCTTTCGGCTGGGAAACGATCATACCACGCTGTCCTTTACCAATTGGCGAGATCAGATCCACGATTCTCATCGCAACACTGCTGCCCGGTCTCTCCAAACGGATTCTCTGATTTGGGAAAATCGGTGTAAGATCTTCAAAATTCTTTCTCTGCTGGATCACGCTTGGATGATAACCGTTGATCGTTGTAATATATAATAATGCAGAGAACTTCTCCTGCTGTGTTTTGATTCTTGTGTTACCACAGATAATATCACCTGTTTTCAGATTGAACTTACGGATCTGGGATGGAGACACATAAACGTCATTCTCCCCCGGCAGATAATTGTCGGAACGGATAAATCCGAATCCATCCTGCATAACCTCAAGAATTCCATTCACAGTGATTCCGCTGTCAAGATTCTTGATCGTATCATCCTGGCTTGCTTCCTCACGCTCTCCCTCTTTTGATCCCTCTTTGGCTGATTCTGCTGAATCTGCTCTTTTTCTCTCCGGTTTCTCGGAAGCAGCCGGCTGTTCCGTTTTTTTCTCTGATCCTTTTGCCGCTTTTTCTTTTTCTTTCTTTGCATCCTCTGCAAGCATCGCTTCTACAAGATCCGCTTTCTTCATTGTAGAAGTGCTTTTAATTCCTCTTGATTTTGCTAAATCACGCAAAACCGTTGCTGATAAGCTTTCATATTTTTCTCTCATTCAATGACTCCTTAATCATAATTGTATCATTTGGGAACAACGTCTGAATCGACTAAATGAATCTATAACTGCGATTTATTATACAACACTTTTTACGAAATAGGAAGTCCTAATTTTCTTGATTAATAAAAAAGGAAATGTTATCATTACTTTCAGAGTTTTAAAACAAACATTTACATAAAGGAGACAGTTCATATCATGGATTTAAAAGACAAAGCATTAGCCATGCATAAAGAGTGGAATGGTAAATTAGAAACTATCGCAAAATCAAAGGTCAATTCCAGAGAAGACCTTGCGATTGCATATACGCCGGGAGTCGCCGAGCCATGCAAAGTCATTGCAGAAGATAAAGAGGCTGCCTACACTTATACAATGAAAGCAAACACCGTTGCCGTCATTTCCGATGGAAGTGCCGTCTTAGGACTTGGCAATATCGGACCATATGCCGCTATGCCTGTCATGGAGGGAAAATGTGTGCTTTTCAAAGAGTTCGGCGATGTGAACGCTGTCCCGATCTGTTTAGACACCCAGGACACCGAAGAGATTATTGCAACCATCAAAAATATCGCTCCGGCATTCGGCGGAATCAATCTGGAGGACATCTCCGCTCCACGCTGTTTTGAGATTGAGGAACGCTTAAAGGAAATGCTCGATATCCCGGTATTCCATGATGACCAGCACGGCACCGCCATCGTTGTCCTTGCCGGGATCATCAACGGTCTGCGTGTCACAGGCAAGAACAAAGAAGACTGTAAAGTTGTTGTCAACGGTGCCGGTTCTGCGGGTATTGCCATCACAAAACTGCTCCTCACTTACGGTTTCAGACATGTGACCATGTGCGACCGCCAGGGTATCATCGGAAAAGATTACCCGGATTTAAACTGGATGCAGAAAAAGATGACCGAAGTGACAAATTTAGAAAATGCTTCCGGCACACTCGCAGATGCATTAAAGGGTGCTGATATTTTTGTCGGAGTTTCTGCTCCAAATATCGTAACTCCTGAAATGGTTGCCTCCATGAATAAGGACTCCATCCTTTTTGCAATGGCAAATCCGGTACCGGAAATCATGCCGGACGTTGCAAAGGCAGCCGGCGCAAGAGTTGTCGGAACCGGAAGAAGTGATTTCCCGAACCAGGTCAACAATGTGATCGCATTCCCTGGCATTTTCAAAGGTGCCCTGGAGGGACGCGCCACACAGATCACTGAGGAAATGAAGCTTGCCGCTGCCGAAGCTCTGGCACATCTTGTTTCCGACGAGGAATTAAACGATGAATTTATCATGCCGGAAGCTTTCGACCCGCGTGTTGCAGAGGTGGTAAGCCAGGCAGTAAAATCCCACATCGTAAAATAAACATGGATATGTCAGATAAAAAATTCTGGGGAGACAAACCATATTTTTCCCTTGACCATTATCTAAAACAGACGTTTGGCGAAAAAGTCTACCGCCTGTCCTTAAACGGCGGGATGACCTGTCCAAACCGTGACGGGACACTGGATTCGCGCGGCTGTATTTTTTGCAGCGCCGGTGGAAGCGGCGATTTTGCCACTGCCCCTTCCCTCTCTGTCACAGAACAGATCACGCAGGCGAAAGAACGTATCCGCAGGAAAAGTAACTGTAAAAAGTTTATCGCCTATTTTCAGGCATACACGAATACCTACGCTCCCGTTTCCTATTTAAGAGAACTTTTTACGGAGGCGATCGCACAGCCGGATATTGCTGCACTCTCCATCGCAACACGCTGTGACTGTCTCCCACACGAAGTGCTCGATCTGCTCTCCGAACTGAACTGCCAAAAACCTGTCTGGATAGAACTTGGTCTGCAATCCATTCACAACGATACGCTGCGGCAGATCCGGAGCGGTTTCACTTATGAGCAGTATTTATCTGCGGTGGACGCCCTGAAAGATCGTGGTCTTTCCGTTATCACGCATTTGATCCTCGGATTGCCCGGTGAGACGAAAAAATTGATGTTTGCATCGGTAGACGCTGTTGCACATCTTCCGATAGATGGCGTAAAACTGCAGCTTCTCCACATACTGAAAGATACCGATCTGGCTCTGCTCTATGAAACAGCGCCTTTTCCCGTTTTTTCTCTGGAGGAATACTGTGATTTTGTTGTGACCTGTATCGAACATCTCCCACCGGAAATGGTGATTCACCGCCTCACAGGCGACGGTCCACGTTCCCTTCTGATTGCACCGCTGTGGAGCACGGATAAGAAACGCGTCTTAAATACGATATACAAGCGCTTCCGGGAGCGTGATACATGGCAGGGAAAGCTATATCAATAACGGATATGGGCGATTGCAAAACTCATAATTAAAGTAGCGCCAATTGTGAAGAATTGACAAAAGCTTGAGAAGACATTGGGGAGCCGCCAGTCCTTAGAAATCAGATTCTGTATTTCATTCTGATTTATCAGGAATGAAATACAGGATATGAGTTCTTAGTACTGTTGCGAGCGACACATAGCGAAAGCGTGTCTTCGAAAATTTTGTTAATTCTTCACAATATTCTCAACTTGAATCAGAGTTTTGCAATCGTCTAATACCCACATAAAAGAAAGAGGTGTATATAAATGGCCGAACCATTTACCATATATAAATTAACGATTTTAAACATGTTGGATAAAGTTGATTTTCCATTGACCAATACACAGATTTCGAACTTTTTTCTCGAACAGGACTACACCGATTATTTCCGTGTCCAGCAGGTCATCAGCGATCTGGTCGACGCCGATCTGATCCGTACAGAATCCACGCACAGTAACACCCAGTACACCATCACTGCTGCCGGAAAAGAGACGCTGGAATTTTTCAAAGACAAGATTTCCGATGCGATTGAACACGACACGATGGCTTTTCTGGAAAAAAACAAGCTTCAGCTCCGAAATGACAATTCCATTCTGGCAGATTATTATAAAACGCCAAATCAGGACTACGCCGTGCGCTGCCAGTACCGAGAACACAACACAAACATCATTGATCTGACGTTAAGCGTCAAAAACCGTGCACAGGCAGAAGCAATCTGCAACAACTGGAAAAATCTGAATGAAGATGTATATGCGTATCTGATGGATATACTTTTGAAGTAGCAGAAAGGACTTAATATGGCAAAACAGAACTGGAAACCGGGAAATATGCTCTATCCACTCCCTGCGGTCATGGTGAGCTGCCAGAATTCCGCAGCGCACGATCCTCTGTGTGAGAGACCGGAATTAGATGGAAAACCGAATATTATTACTGTCGCATGGGCTGGGACAGTCTGCACCAATCCGCCGATGGTTTCGATCTCCGTCCGCCCGGAGCGCTACTCCTATCATCTGATTGAGGAATCTGGTGAATTTGTGATCAATTTAACAACCGAAAAACTGGTGAAAGCTACGGACTACTGTGGAGTCCGCTCCGGCCGTGATGTCGACAAATTTAAAGAAATGCATTTGACGCCGCTCGCCTCAAAACACATCCATGCACCCGGAATTGTGGAAAGCCCTGTGAATATCGAATGTAAAGTCCGCGAAATCAAGCCACTCGGAAGCCATTCCATGATCCTTGCTGATGTTGTAGGCGTTACCATTGACGACACCCTGCTCGATGAAAAAGGAAAATTTGAATTGAACAAAAGTGGACTTGTCACTTACTCCCACGGCGAATACTTCCTGCTCGGCAGGAAGCTTGGAACCTTTGGATACAGTGTAAAAAAAGAGAAAAAGCGAAGTCGTTAGACTTTGGCTTTTTCTCTAAGATCGTTTTCTTCACTTATTCTTTACAATTTCATTTTTCCTGAGTACCTTCTAAATCATTTTCTTTGTATATTGCATAAACAATGTCTATGATCACCCCTTCATCCGTTTGTTCCATTTCATTATAAACCACCTGAATACGCTCACCAGCTGCTAACTCTGGGACTCCATTCGCTGATACCACTTCTTTTGGAACTAATATATTATCACTGGTCTCCCTAATTGGTTCCGAATCATCCGGACTTACAATAAAATAATTATCTGTTATTTCCAAAATAGTCCCTATAAAATAATTTTGTGACTTTTCATTGCATCCACCAACCAGCAATAAAACAATAGCAAATAACATACATAATTTTTTCTTCATAAACTGTCTCCTGCCCAATTGAGACATACCTATATTTACCACTTCTGCATAAACGTTTATCAAATCAAAGCATATATTATCAATTCTTTATTCTGCCTTCTTGCATTTAAATCCCATTATACAACTCACAATAAAAAATACGATATTGCAAATGTTCAAAATAAACGTAATTGCACTGCCACTTAAATTATTTTCATCCACATAACAGCCTTCCGTCCAGACAATAAGATTTGATAACACAACAATACCAAGATTATTAACAAAATACATTATTTTATTAATAGGTTTCTGTTTTTTCATTGCAAAACTTACTGCAATAAGATTGCAAACAGATATTGCCAAGCAAATACATTCTGCTGCTTCTAAGTATTTAACCATTTCTAAATCCCCCACTTTCCGAAATCATTCAAATACCATCTTTGTATTTTCTTTTCAATAGATTTATTCTAACATAAGTATTTTTCCAATGCAACTCCCCTACTTAGTGCAAAGTAATTTTAAAGAATTTTACTTGATATTTTCTTTAAATATGTATATACTATAAATATAAAAGCTAATTTGCAAGACGAAATTCCAATTTGTAAACAAGTAGAAAGGAGTGTTGTATATGGCACAAGCAGTTAATGTTAATTTTAAATTGGATGCAGATGTAAAAAAAAGCATGGAGCAAGCATGTTCTGAACTAGGTCTTTCCATGAGTGCAGCATTTACTATATTTGCAAAAAAGGTAGGCAGAGAAAAACGTATTCCTTTTGAGGTATCGGTAGATCCATTTTATTCCGAGAGCAATATCCGTTATCTAGAAAATATTGTACACGACATAAAAAACGGTAAAGCCAACTTTGCAGAGCATGAATTGATAGAGGTAGAATAATGCGATTGTTATGGGAAGATAGAGCATGGAGCGATTATTTGTACTGGCAAACACAGGATAAGAAAACTCTAAAAAGAATTAATGGACTTATCAAAGATATCCAGCGAAATTCCTTTGAAGGCATTGGAAAGCCTGAACCTCTAAAGGAAAATTTAAGTGGTCTATGGAGCAGACGAATTGATGATACGAACAGAATTGTTTACTACGAAAAAGACGATATCATCTATATTGTTTCATGCAAAGGTCATTATGATGATTGAACAAATCAGGACTCTAAACATATAAAGCATCTCATAAAAAAACTGCTCTATTTTCAGAATTACAAGAAATCCAATCCTGAAAACAAACAGTTTTTTTTTATTTTTATGAAATTGTTATCCTATGTAATTTACATAATTTTCTTAAAAAGTAAAGCAATTATATACAAATACTAATTTAATCTTACTGCACCGACAAATAAGAATATCCCATCAGGCTTTCATCCACTTCCCTTGCAGCTTCGCGGCCTTCGCGGATCGCCCACACGACAAGCGACTGCCCTCTGTGCATATCACCTGCGGTGAAAACATTTTTCACATTGGTCGCATATGCGCCCTCTGCGGTTGCTACATTGGTTCTCGCATTCAGGTCTACCCCAAACGCATTCGCAATATAATTCTCAGTTCCTAAGAATCCGGCTGCGATCAGCACAAGGTCTGCATCCATTTTCTGTTCGGAACCCGGCACTTCTGCCATCATCATACGGCCTGTTTTCTCGTCTTTTTTGCTCTCTAATTTCACCGTGACAAGTCCACAGAGATTTCCATTTTTATCTTTCAGAAATTCTTTTACCGTGGTCTGATAGATACGTGGGTCATGTCCGAATACTGCGATCGCCTCCTCCTGACCATAATCTGTCTTGCAGACTTTTGGCCACTCCGGCCACGGATTGTTTTCCGCTCTTGTATCCGGCGCTTTCGGCATCATCTCAAGCTGTGTCACGCTTGCTGCACCATGTCGGATAGATGTACCCACACAGTCATTTCCGGTGTCACCACCACCGATGATGACGACTTTTTTTCCTTTTGCAGAAATGTACTGATTGTCTTTCAAGTCAGAATCCAAAAGGCTTTTTGTGGTAGCTTTTAAGAAATCCACTGCAAAATAGATGCCTTTTGCGTCTCTGCCCGGCGCCTTGATATCTCTTGGATTTTTAGCTCCACATGCAAGAACGACCCTGTCATATTCTTTTAACAGTTTGGCAGCTTTGACATCTTTGCCGACATTCGTATTTGTGACAAATGTAATGCCTTCCTCCTTCATAATGGAAACCTTGCGGTCGATCACCCATTTTTCCAGTTTCATATTCGGGATTCCATACATCAAAAGTCCGCCTACCCTGTCATCCCGCTCGTATACTGTTACCAAATGTCCACGCTTGTTCAGCTGGTCTGCCACTGCAAGTCCGGCAGGACCGGAACCGATGACTGCGACTTTCTTTCCAGTGCGGACTCTCGGTGGTTTTGCTGCGGCATAGCCCTGCTCATAAGCATTCTCGATAATCCCGTGCTCATTTTCCTTACAGGTAACGGCGTCACCCCAGTGTCCGCAGGTACATGCTGCTTCACATAAAGCAGGACATACCCTTGATGTAAATTCCGGGAAGTTGTTCGTCTTTTTCAGACGGTTGTATGCCTGCTCCCAGTTTCCTGTGTATACAAGATCATTCCACTCCGGGACAAGGTTATGTAACGGGCATCCGCTCGTCATTCCCATGATATTCATTCCCGCCTGACAGAAAGGAACGCCGCAGTTCATGCAGCGCGCACCCTGTATCTGCTGTTCTTCCTTTGACAGTGGTGTGTGGAATTCGTTAAAATTTCTGATACGCTCCAATGGTGCTTCACTCACCGATGTCTCTCTTTTATAATCCATAAATCCGGTTGGTTTTCCCATGATATTTCCTCCATTTTCTTTTCGTATTCCCTACTGACGATCAACCTCTCGTATTCGCATAGAATGCTTCGATCTGTGCCTGTTCGGATGAGAGACCTTTCTCCTCCATCTGAACGATAGCCATCAGCATACGGTTGTAATCATACGGGATTACTTTCTTAAATTTCGGCAGATACTCACTGAAGTTATCCAGAATTTCCTTACCTTTTTCGGAATTGGTAAATGCCACATGCTCTTTGATCATGTCTTTTAATTCCATAACATCGTATTTATTGGACACTTCCTCAGAAAATACCATCTCTTTGTTCATGCGGGTGTAAAGGTCGTTATCCTCATCTAACACATAAGCGATACCGCCGCTCATACCAGCCGCAAAGTTTTTGCCGGTTTTACCTAAAACTACGACACGTCCGCCTGTCATATACTCACAGCCATGGTCGCCGACACCTTCTACGACTGCGGAAGCGCCTGAGTTACGCACGCAGAAACGCTCGCCTGCCACACCGCTGATGAATGCTTTTCCGCTCGTTGCACCATAAAGGGCTACGTTACCAATGATGATATTCTCGTCTTTTTTGTATTTTACACCTGCCGGGGCATAAACCACTAGTTTTCCACCGGAAAGTCCCTTGCCAAAGTAGTCGTTGGAATCGCCTACAAGTTCTAAGGTCAGTCCTTTTGGAATGAACGCACCAAAACTCTGTCCACCTGCGCCGGTACATTTAACTACAAACGTATCTTCCTCTAAGCCGGTTCCATATTTTTTTGTTATCTCGGAACCAAAAATCGTACCGAAGGAACGGTCTGTGTTCGTCACTTCCACATCAATGCTTCTGCGCTGTTTGTTTGCAAGTGCAGAGCCAAGCTGTTTTAAAAGTACCGTCTCGTCTTTTGATTTTTCCAGCTCAAAATCATATACATGTTTTGGATCAAAGGTTACTTTCTCCTTCGGTCCTGCATATGGGTTGTTTAAAATTCTGGAAAGATCGATCTCTTTCTCACGTCCGGTCAGATCTTCCCGAACTTTTAAGAGGTCGCTTCGTCCAACCATCTCATCCACGGTTCTGCAGCCAAGTTTTGCCATGTATTCACGGAGTTCCTCTGCGATAAACTTCATAAAGTTTTCCACATATTCCGGTTTTCCTGCAAAGCGTTTTCTTAATTCCGGATTCTGTGTTGCGATACCTGCCGGACAGGTATCTAAGTTACAGACACGCATCATGACGCATCCCATGGTTACAAGCGGAGCCGTTGCAAATCCGTATTCCTCTGCTCCGAGAAGCGCTGCGATCGCAACATCACGGCCGCTCATTAATTTTCCGTCTGTCTCAATCCTTACTTTATTGCGGAGTCCGTTCATGATCAAAGTCTGGTGTGTCTCTGCAAGTCCAAGCTCCCAAGGAAGTCCTGCATTGTGGATGGAGCTTGCCGGAGCAGCACCTGTACCGCCATCGTAACCGGAGATCAGCACAACCTGTGCGCCAGCTTTTGCAACACCTGCTGCAACGGTTCCGACACC
>OLRS01003399.1_pt1 | contig 10114 bp, 9 predicted proteins | sample 1673171 | NCBI WGS metagenome assembly OLRS01 (sample SAMEA3136762, study PRJEB25190) | human gut metagenome | biome: human gut; feature: human-associated habitat; material: faeces | place: Austria | collected 2013
ATTTCAGTTCGGGGATAACGATATTGAGTGACATCGGCATGGACTGCGCGAAACGCACGTTGTACATCGTGAGCTTGAATAGGCCGCTGTTGTCTTCCGTAAGTTCGAAACTTATGTTGTTTGTCACAAAGGGTGTCGCCGACGGGGTCTGGTTGCTGGTAATGGTGAGCGTGCCCCCGAAAGTGGCTGTCTGCCGGTTATCGTTGTCGTCTTCGGTGTTGCATGCCGCACAGGCCGCGAGGGCGAGCAGGATAAGGAGTTTTTTCATTGTTTTATTGTCGTTATAGGTTAATATTCAGTGTTATGCCGAATGTCCTGGGACGTCCGCGCTGTACGAATTCGTTGCCGATGGACTTGAAATAAAATACGTTGTAACCCGCGTCCGCGAGGTTGCGCCCCCATATGTCGACCGAATAGTGTTTCTGTTCGAAACGCAGGGAGGCTTCGACCAGCGCATAAAATGGCTGCGAGAGCGAATTCTCCTCGTTCCACCAGATGCGCCCCGCGCAGCGGACACCGGCCTGCAGGACGATATTTCCGAGCCACTGCACCCCCGTGGGCCACCTTGGTGTAGGGCTGACGATGACCCTTGCGGACCATGCTGCCCTTCTTGGGACGATAGGTCAGGATGTTGAGCTTCTTGCCCTTGCCGGTCTTGACGACCTTGGCAACAACGGAAGCGCCCTCAACAACGGGAGCGCCGACCTTGACAGAGCCCTCCTCGCCAACGGCGAGAACCTGATCGAAGGTGACTTCGCTGTTGTCCTCAGCGTTCAGCTTCTCGACGTAGACGACGTCGCCGACCTTAACGCTGTACTGCTTGCCACCGGTTTTGATAACTGCGTACATAGTGGATAACCTCTTTCAATAAGTCTCGCTGGTCTGTAGGGCGTTGCACCGATAAAAGCACACACTTATAGAGCCCATACCATGCGGCTCTAGTATCATACCATATAGGAACAGGGCTTGTCAAGGGGTTTTCGGGCGTGGGAAGGTTAAAATTTTAGAATTTCTTTTGCCTTCCCCCCAAGGGGCTGCGCCCGCTGGCGCGTGTCGGAGCGCAACCGCCGTAGGCGGCTCTTAGCGCGTAGACTGAAGGTGGCCCCGCAGGGCCGGATGAGGGCCAAGTCTGCGGTTGTATCCCATCAGTGGGCTGCAATGGCAAGGCTGCCCCTCATCAGTCCGCTTCGCGGACAGCTTCCCCAAAAGGGGGGAAGCCTTTATTAGCGGCCCTGCCGCTCTGCCGCCTCCACCGTGTTCAGCATGAGCATGGCGCGGGTCATGGGGCCGACGCCGCCGGGGACGGGGGTGATGTAGGCGGCCTTTTCGGCAGCCTCGGCAAAGTTCACGTCACCGTGCAGCTTGCCGTCCGCACCGCGGTTGATGCCCACATCAATGACGACGGCACCGGGCTTGACCATGTCGCCGGTCACAAAGCCCTCGCGGCCCACGGCGGCCACGAGAATATCCGCGGCGGCGCAGACTTCTTTCAGGTTCTTCGTCCTGGAGTGGCAGATCGTGACCGTGGCATTCTTCGCCAGCAGCAGCAGCGCCGCGGGCTTGCCCACGATGTTCGAGCGGCCAATGACGACGGCGTTCTTGCCCGCAATGTCGGTGCCCGTGGACTCGATCATGCGGATGCAGCCCGCCGGGGTGCAGGGCAGGTAGCACGGCTCGCCGATCTGCATACGGCCCACGTTGACGGGCGAGAAGCCGTCCACGTCCTTCTCGGGCGGGATGGCGTCGATGACAGCCTTCTCGTCGATCTGGGCGGGCAGCGGCAGCTGCACCAGAATGCCGTGCACAGCGGAGTCATCCGCCAGCTTCTTCACCTCGGCCAGCAGGGCGTCCTGTGTGGTGTCGGCGGGCAGGTTGATGCTGCGGCTCTCGATGCCGCACTGCGCACAGTCGTTGATCTTGCCGCGGACGTAGACCTGGCTGGCGGGGTTCTCGCCCACCAGAATGACCGCCAGGCAGGGGTTGATGCCCCTGCTTTTCAGCTCCCTGACCTTTTCTGCGGCCTCGGCCTTCGTGGCGGCGGCCAACGCCTTGCCGTCAATGACAGTTGCTGGCATATAGGTTCTCCTCTCTATGTTAGGGTAGATTTCGGGTTTTGGTGAAGTTCTCTCCCCCTTCCGCTGCGGCGGGAGAGAGCCTTGCCATTATCCGAAACGGTTCCTTTTTTACTCCTTCGGATCCTCAATCTCCTCGATCTCGACCTCACTCAAATCCAGCGCATCCAGACGCGCATTCATGGCATCGGTGGCCTTGACAAACTCGGCGTGGGGTGTGCCGGCGGGCAGGGTGTCCGGCGTGAAGCGGTCCCCTGCCTCGGCCTGCTTTTTCAGGTCCTTCACAGCCAGCGGCACCATGAGCGGCTTGCCCTTGGCATTGCGCAGACCGATGGCCATAAGCGCGGCGGCCACGATGACCGACCCAATCGCCACCAGCTGACTGGCGCGCAGACCGGTATTGCCGATCAGCAGCGAGTCGGTGCGCAGCCCCTCGATCCAGGCGCGGCCCAGGCCGTACCAGATGATATAGCCCAGGAAGATTTGTCCGTTGAACCGCCGTTTTTTGTAAAGCGAAGCCAGCACGGCGAAGCCAACCAGACACCAGATGCTCTCATACAAAAACGTCGGGTGCACCGGCGCGGCGGGGTCCACGGTCACGCCCGCGGGCAGCGTGACCTGCACGGATTTGAGATACGCCTCCGTGCCCTCGCTGTACATGCCCCAGGGCAGCGTCGTGTTTGTACCGAAGGCCTCCTGATTGACGAAGTTGCCCCAGCGGCCAATGCCCTGCCCGATCAGAAAGCCCAGCGACACCAGATCAAACAGCGGCAGCAGCGGCACCTTGCGCCATTTGGCGGCCAGCCCGCCGAACACAAACGCGCCGATGACCGCGCCATAGATGGCGATGCCGCCCTTGCGGATGTCGATCATCTCCCAGAGGCTTTGATACGCAAAGGGTGCCATAGCTACGTAATAAACGCGCGCACAGACGATGGCCATGACCGTGCCGATGGCCACAACGTCCACCAGACGGTCCGAGTCGATGCCGTAGTCCACGGCATTGCGGAAGGCGTAGAGCATCGCCAGCAGCATGCCCGCCGCGATGATGACGCCGTACCAGTAAATGTTGAACCCGCCGATGGCCAGCGCCACGCGGTTGATCGTCAGATCCAGGCCCAACCCGGGAAATTGCACATGATAGACCATTTTCAACTTAACCTCGTTATTTTTCTGCCGGGTCGATCTGCACGTAGGCGCGGTTTTCCTCCCGCAGGGCCGTCTGCAGCAGGGCGTTGGCGTCCTCCACGGTCAGCGCGGCCAGCGCGGCGATCTCGTCCGCCAGCGTGCGGCCCTTCAGGCAGGCCGCGGCGGCCTCCTCGGCGGCATCGTCCACGGCCTCCACGTCGCCCAGCAGCTCGCCGTACATCTGGTTTTTCACAAGCATAAAGACCTCGGGGTCAACGCCCTCGCGGCGCATCCGCTCGATCTCCTCCTGTAAAAGGTCCACGACCTGGCGCGGGGTGTCGCTCTCGCCGGTAAAGGCCACGGTGCAGGCGCCGCGCACGGCGATAAAGTCACCGGAGAACTCGGGGTTGACCAGCGCTTCATCGTACAGACGGCGGTAGAGCTTCGTCAGGCCGCCGACGACCAGATCGCCCAGCATGTCCAGCAGCAGCTCACGCTTCAGGTCACCCTCGGCCAGCGGCTCCTCGCGGTAGGCCACGCCGAAGCAGGGCTTCGTGACAGGCATCGTGAAGAACGCTTCCTTGTGGGGCAGCGGGCCGGTCTGCGCCGGGATGTCCCACTCGACCTCATGCGGGGCGCGGGCGCGGTACAGGCCGTTGCGCTTGCAGGCGTCCACAGCCTGCGCCAGCGTGATCTTGCCCGCGACGCTCAGCACCATATTGGACGGCGCGTAGAACCCCCTGGTGCAGCTGTAGAGCATCTGGGGCGTCAGCTCGGCAATGCTCTCCACCGTGCCCGCGATGTCGTCGCGCAGCGGGTGGTCGGCGTAGAGGCAGCGGAACAGCGCGTTCAGCAGCCGCCAGTCGGGGCTGTCGTCGTACATTTTGATCTCCTGCCCGATGATGCCCTGCTCCTTGGCAATCGTGGCCTTGGTGAACCACGGCTTGCCGACCATGCCCAGCAGAATGTCAAGGTTCTCGTCAATTTTCTGGGTCGCCGAGAACAGGTAGCAGGTGCGGTCATAGCTGGTAAAGGCGTTGGCCGACGCGCCGGTCTTGGCGTAGAAGGTGAAGGAGTCGCCCTTGGGCGTCTCGCACATTTTGTGCTCCAGGAAATGCGCCGTACCGGCGGGCAGTGTGACCTGTTTGCCGTCCAGCCTGAACGCGCGGTGGACGGAGCCGAAGCCCGTGGCGTAAATCGCGTGGACGCTGCTGTAGCCCGGCATCGTGCGGCAGAGCACGGTCAGGCCGCTGGGCAGCACGACGCTTTCACAGCTGACGGCGGCAGCGGCGCGCGCCTGGGCAGCGGCGAAGCTCTCGTGATCGTTATTCAACATCCTCGCTGCCTCCCTTCCCCTGCGTGCCCGGCTCGGCGGTCACGGCGTAGCAGACCGAATAGCTGTAGCTCTGCAGCGTCTGGCGCACCTCGTCCAAGCTGACGGCGCTGGTCAGCACCTTGCCGTACTCCGGCGGGTAGAGCGGCTCGCCGCGTGTGATCTGGCCGTAGTACCAGTTTTCCAGCGCGGCCAGGCTGTCGCCGAGGGCGTCCATGCTGGACAAAAGACCGCGGCGGCAGTCGTCCACTTCTTCCTGGGTGATGGGGCCGTTTTTCAGGCCCTCCAGCTCGGCAATGATGGCAGCCTCGGCCTGCTGCTCCTTGCCCGGCTCGACGCCGGAGTCGATCATCATGACGCCGGTGGCGCGCTGGGCGGCAGAACCGCAGTAGTAGCAAAGGGACTGCTTCTCGCGCACGTTGCGGAACAAACGGCTGGTGGCAGAACCGCCCAGCACGCTCATGGCGACGCGCAGGATGCTGACACTGGGCGGGTTGGGATTGGCTTCGCCCGTGGTGAACAGCATACAGAGCTTGGCCTGGGTCAGGCCGGGGATCTCCTCTTTAAAATGGCGCAGCGGCGTGGCGGGCATGGCGATGGGCGCGGCAAACGGGTGCGGGTCGCGGCGGATGCCGTCGAGCTTTTTCAGCAGCATATCGGCCACGCGGGCCTCATCGACGCCCTGCACCATCACGTCGATGTACGCGGTGGAGAGGATGCGGTCATACTCGGCCTTGAGGCTCTGCGGCGTCACATTGACAAGCTCGCCGGGGTAGCCGCCCAGCTCGATGCCCGCGGGGGTGTCGCCGTAGAATTTGCGGCGGGCCTGCCGCACGCAGTAGAGACGCTTCGAGTTGAACTCGGCCTCAAGGCGGCGGGCCTGGGTCTCGGTCTCGATGCGCACGGCCTCGGGGTCGAACGCGCCGTCCACGAGATACGGGTCAAAGATCGTGCCGAGCACAATGTCGGCGTAGGCGGCGGTCAGGTTCTCCCCCGCCAGCGCGTAAGCGTCCTTGATGCCGCAGATATCGGCGGAGAGCACGCGGTCCGTGCCCGCGCTGGCCAGGTCAACGCCGAGGTCCGCGCCGTACAGCTCGGCCAGGCGGCGGGACAGCGCGGTCATATCGGGGCAGGCCGCGTAGCCGCGTTCCAGCACAAGGGCCAGCACCGCGGCGTCGGTGGCAGATTCCCGCTTTGCCGGAAAGCGCAGATGCAGCGTGATGCGGCAGCGGTTGAATTTAGAAGCATCCAGCGTTGTAATGCAAACGCCGGGCGCGAGTTGTTTACGTTCCAAATCGTTATTCCTTTCAAATATCAATAGATATTAGTATTATACCGCTTTAGCGACGTAAAGTAAATAAAAAACTTGCAACAGATGGGGTAGATTGTTTATAATAGAGAAGAAAAGCCTCCCTTGTCAAAGGGAGGTGGCCGAGCTTTGCGAGGCCGGAGGGATTCCAGGCGCCTACGGGTGTGCATTGCCTTTCCGGAAGGCCCGACAGGAATCCCTCAGTCCGCTTGCGCGGACAGCTCCCTTTGACAAGGGAGCCTTTACACTGCATAAGTGAGGTTACATCATGAACACTTTCACCCTGAAAGGCACCTTCCTCGACACCCCCGCCCCGGACACACTCCGCGTCCGCGAGGGCTATCTGCTGTGTGAAAACGGCCTGTGCGCCGGATTCAGCGAGACTGCCCCCGCCGGGGTGGAAGTTCTCGACTATACGGGTAAAATCATCACGCCGGGTCTTGTGGACCTGCATCTGCACGCGCCGCAGTACAGCTATTGCGGCACGGCGATGGATCTGGAGCTGCTGGACTGGCTGCAGCGGTACACCTACCCCGAGGAAGCCCACTATGCCGACCCGGCCTACGCCAAGCTGGGCTACTCCTATTTTGTGCGCGACCTGAAAAACAGCGCCACAACGCGCGCCTGCATCTTTGCGACGCTGCACACCGACGCAACGCTCGAACTGATGCACCAGCTGCGCGGCGCGGGGCTTTCCGCCTTTGTCGGCAAGCTGGGTATGGACCGCAACAGCCCTGACAGCTACCGTGAGCCGTCCGCCGCCGCGGGTCTGGCCGAGACGCGCCGCTGGCTGGATACCTGCCGCGCCGAAAACACCCTGCACGCGGGCCCGGTGCGCCCGATGATCACGCCGCGCTTCACCCCCAGCACGAGTGACGAGTATATGCGCGGTCTCGGCGAACTGGCAAGAGAATACAACGTACCTGCGCAGAGTCACCTGTCCGAGAATCCGGGTGAGATCGCGTGGGTCGCCGAGCTGTGCCCCGGCACAAAATTCTACGGCGAAAGCTACAGCCGGTACGGCCTGTTCGGCGGCGGCGTGCCCACCGTCATGGCGCACTGCATCTACAGCCCCGATGACGAGGTCGCGCTGATGAAGCAGAACCGCGTCATGATCGCCCACTGCCCCACCAGCAACGAGAATGTCATTGCGGGCATCGCCCCCGCGGCGCACTACCTGCGCGGCGGCTGGCGCGTCGGCCTGGGCAGCGACGTGGCCGGCGGTCAGACGCTGGACCTGTTCACGGTCATGGCTACCGCCGTGCAGGTCAGCAAGCTGCGCTGGCGGTATATCGACCAGAGTGAGAAGCCGCTGACGATGGTGGAAGCGCTGTATATGGCGACTGTCGGCGGCGGAGATTTCTGGGCCGATTTTGGCGAGAAGGTCGGCCTGTTTGAGGACGGCTATGCGTTTGACGCGCTGGTGCTGGATGATGACCCGCTTAAAAATATGCGGGCGTTCAGCGCTGCGGAGCGTTTGGAGCGGTATGCGTACCTTGGCAAGGGTAAGCTGACAGCGAAGTTTGCAGCAGGCGAGAAGCTTTTGTAATAAAGGGTAACGGGCAGAACCCCTCAGGCCTCGTAAACTCGGCCAGCTCCCCTGATGGGGTGCCTTTTTGCGCGGGCTGTGCCCGCGAGAAAGCCTCCCCATCAGGGGAGGTGGCCGCGCGTCAGCAAGGCCGGAAGGGTTCTGCCCGTTTACCCTAACAACAACGTCCCCCGTGCACCATCGTGTGCACGGGGGACGACCCATTTCCCTCTATATAAGACCTTACAATCAGTTGATGAATGCGTCGTGGATGGCGGCAACTGCCTTGTCGGCGTCGGCCTCGTCGATGATGACGCTGATCTTGATCTCACTGGTGGAGATCATCTTGATGTTGATGTTCTGGTTGAACAGGGCCTCGAACATCGTGGAGGCCACGCCGGAGTGGCTCTGCATACCCGCGCCGACGATGGAGACCTTCGCGCAGGTCTTGTCAACGGTGATGTCGCCGCCGCCGATGCGGTGCGTGGCGTTTTTCAGCGCGGCAACGGCGCTCTCGGCGTCGCCCAGGGGCACGGTGAAGCTCATGTCCTTCTTGCCGTCGCGGCCCGTGGTCTGCAGAATGATGTCAACGTTGATGTTCTTCTGGGCCAGTAGGCTGAAAATTTTGAACGACATACCGGGCACATCCGGCACGTCCTTCACGGTCAAAACGGCGACGTCGGTGTCCTTTGCAACACCCTTGATGAGCATACCTTCCACTTTGGTCTCCTCCTTAACAACGGTGCCGGGCACCGGATTGATGCTGGAGATGACCTCCAGCTCGACATTGTACTTTTTGGCCAGCTCGACGCTGCGGTTGTTCAACACCTGTGCGCCCAGGGACGCCAGCTCGAGCATCTCGTCAAACGTGATCTCCTTGAGCTTGGTTGCCTTGGGGATCTTGCGCGGGTCTGCGGTGTAGACGCCCTCGACGTCGGTGAAGATCTGGCAGCGGTCCGCGTGCAGCGCAGCGGCCAGCGCCACGGCGGAGGTATCGCTGCCGCCGCGGCCCAGCGTCGTGATGTCGTCGGAGCGGTTCAGGCCCTGGAAGCCTGCCACGACGACCACACGGTTGCGCGCCAGCTCACTCTCGACACGCTCGGTGTCCAGGCGCTTGATGCGCGCCTTGGAGTAGGCGCGGTCTGTATTGAAGCCCGCCTGCCAGCCCGTCAGGCTGATGGCGGAGACGCCCAGCTCCTGCAAGGCCATCGTCAGCAGGGAAATCGAAATCTCCTCGCCTGCGGCCAGCAGCATATCCATCTCGCGGTGGGACGGGTCGGAGGTGATCTCCGCCGCCTTGGCGATCAGGTCGTCGGTGGTGTCGCCCTGCGCCGAGACGACCACGACAACGTCGTTGCCGGCGTTGCGGGTGTTCATGACGATGCGCGCCACGTTGAAGATGCGGTCCCGGTCCTTGACCGAGGAGCCGCCGAATTTTTGTACGATCAAGCCCATTGGTGTACTCTCTCCCCTGTTCCTGTATCAGCTCACCACTGCGCCGACGTTGTCGGCCAGCAGACGATGCACGGTAAAATGGTGCAGCGGGCTGTCCGCAGCCAGCGCTGCCTCTGCACGGGTGAAAAACTCGGTGTCGTCCTTGTGCACAACGGCCATGATGGTCGGCCCGGCGCCCGAGATGTAAACGGCCTGCGCACCCAGGTCCTGCGCCAGCTCAAAGATGTCGTCGCCACCCTCGATCAGCGGCAGGCGGTACTTCTGGTGCAGCACGTCCTTGGTCGCCACACCCAGCAGCGCGTAGTTGCCCTCGCAGAAGGCCGCCGTGGCCAGCGCCGCGCGGGACAGGTTGTAGACGGCATCCTTATGGCTGACCATGGCGGGCAGCGCCGCGCGCGCCTTGCTGGTCAGCAGGCGGAAGTCCGGCACAAACGCCGCAAACGCCAGCTCGGGGTCAATGTCCTTCTTGACGCTGTAGACCTGGCCCTCGTCGATGACGCTGGTCACAAAGCCGCCCAGCATAGCGGGGGCGACGTTGTCGGGATGGCCCTCGATGGCCGTCGCCAGCGTCAGCATCTGGCGCTCGGTCAGCTTGTCGCCCAGCAGGGCGTTCGCGCCCATGATGCCCGCCACGATGCAGGCCGAGCTGGACCCGAGGCCGCGCGCCATCGGGATGTCGTTGCGCTGGGTGATGCGCAGCCCCTTCAGCGGGATGCCCAGCTGGTCATAGACGACCCGGGCCGAGCGGTAGACCAGGTTGTTGCTGCCCGCCGGGACGTGGGTCCCATCGACGGACGAAATCTGAATGCGGTCCGATTCCTCAAACGTAAAGACGTTGTGCATCGAAACGGCCAGACCCAGCGAGTCAAACCCGGCGCCGACGTTGGCGCTGGTGGCCGGGACGGTTACAGTTACCATATACCCTGCCCCCTCTCAGTCTTCCAGCTTCTTCATGGCCAGCGCGACCTTGCCGCCCAGCACTTCGATTTTCTCCGTGACAGCGGCAATATCCGCAGATGTGGCGGCATCGACCAGATAGGCGGCATCGCCGTTTTCCTCAAAGACCACATGGCCCGCACCGGCCACACTGGGCAGCAGCGCCGCCGCCACACCGGTCACGCGCAGATACCACGGGTAGGTGTTCCTGTCCTCAAGCAGGCCCTCCGGCTTCTCGGCTGGCTTCCAGAACAGCGAGTCGTGTACCTTGACGCCCTCTTTCAAAGCGTCAATGACGTCGGCCACAACGGCGCTGGCGGTGGGCAGCTTGCCCGCGCCCTTGCCGTAGAACA
>OLRS01003406.1_pt1 | contig 10100 bp, 6 predicted proteins | sample 1673171 | NCBI WGS metagenome assembly OLRS01 (sample SAMEA3136762, study PRJEB25190) | human gut metagenome | biome: human gut; feature: human-associated habitat; material: faeces | place: Austria | collected 2013
TCTTTAAAAACAGATTTGGAGTGCAAAGTTACGACAAATAATTTGTTAACATACAAAATTAAGTAACTTTTACACTATATTTTTCATCTAATAAAACAAAAAGAGATGCCGACAAGTTGATTGGCGGCATCCTTTTTCTATTTCATTAGCTTATCCTGCAATCTTCTTACCTTATTTTTATATATTACTCTTGAGTCAGATCGACAGCGAAATATCCGCGTTTACCTGATGGGAACACACCGGTCAGGAATAATACCTGGTTTGGAGACTTAACAGCAGCTTTCATTACTTCTTCCAGATCGCTGACTTTGCGCATCGGCTGGTCATTAGCTTTCAGGATAATGAAGCCTTTACGAACTCCTGCATCTGACATCTTACCGGAAGAAACTCCTGTCACTTGCAGACCGTAACCTAGATTCAATTGCTTCTTCAAGTCATCCGGCAACTCTTTGAAAGCAGCTCCCAGGATTTCCATGCCTGCATCCTTCACGATCTTGGTAGTACCTTGCTCGTTCTTCAACGTTACTTCAACGGTCTTTTCCTTCTTATCGCGCATCAGTTTTACTTTCACCTTATCACCCGGACGATGTTTAGCAAGTGCTTCCTGCAAGTCAGCCATATTGGATACTTTCTTATTATCCACACCGATAATTACGTCATCGACTTTGATATCAGCTCCGGCAGCAGAACCATTCTCTACGATTTCAGAAACCCATACTCCTTCTACAACACCCAGTTCTTTAGCTTTATCTGCCAATGTCTTACCGGATTTGTCAATCGGTTGACGGTCGTCCATCAAACTGCTACCGATAGAGCCACCACGAATACCGAGCAATGCACGTTGTACTGTTCCGTATTGTTTCAGGTCGGCAATTACTTTCGTCATAATGCTGGTCGGGATAGCAAAACCGTATCCTGCATAAGCACCTGTCGGAGAAGAAAGCACTGAATTGATACCAACCAATTCACCTTTGGCATTTACCAGTGCACCACCACTGTTACCCTGGTTGATGGCAGCATCCGTCTGGATGAATGATTCTATACCACCATTATATACTCCCAGAGAACGGGCTTTTGCACTTACGATGCCGGCAGTTACAGTAGAGTTCAAATTGAACGGGTTACCTACTGCCAATACCCACTCTCCTACTTTCAACGCTTCGGAGTCTCCTACCGGAATAGTCGGGAAATCATCACCCTCAATTTTCACCAGCGCAAGGTCGGTGCTAGGGTCAGTACCAATCACGCGTCCCTTAAACTCACGGTTATCATTCAGTTTCACACTGATTTCATCCGCACCTTCAATCACATGATTATTCGTTACGATATATCCATCCTTCGAGATGATTACTCCCGAACCAAAACCTACACGAGGTTGAGACTGTACCTGACGTTGCTGTCCGCGTCCATCACCAAAAAAGAAATCGAAAATGTCCGGCGCTTGCTGAACAGTTCTTGTTTTAGCTTCTTGAGTAGACCTTATATGTACGACAGCATGAAGTGAATTCTCGGCAGCCTGTGTCAAATCAACAGGTTGAGCGTTCACAGCGTCAAAAGCAGCCAATTTGACATTGGGATTCTGCTTGAACATCTCATTAAAAGATGTCTCTGTAGCAGCCTCGTTAGATTGCAACAATTTGTAAGTTGTCAATCCTGCAACTCCTGAGCTAAGAAGAATGATTGCTCCTACTCCCAGAATGTTCTTTGTTGTCTGTTTCATGATTTATAATTCTTTAAAATGTTAATATTCGACATTGTTTTAACTTTTACGACGTTAAAATAATAACAAATATCGTTCACTTATTCTACTTGTCACTCTTTTTTGTCCACTTTTAACAGAGAATATTTAGAGCTTAACAGCGGTTAACGACAACACCTGACAAATTTACATTCGTTGTATGTCAGATGGCTTTAACACTCTGACATTCATTCAGTAAAGTCAGATTTTCATGACACCGATTCCAGGTAAGTCATTCAGAGTGATCTTTCCTTTCACCACTTCCACCCCTTTAAAGCGATCATTAGAGATAAGCAGGTTGCCATCCAGGTCGGCAAAATCCACTAATGGCGAGAACTGTGAAGCTGCAGAAATAGCACAGGAAGTCTCTGTCATACAGCCCACCATGACACGCATGCCGAGTGCATGAGCCAATGTCACCATCTTCCATGCTTCACGCATACCGGTACACTTCATCAGCTTTATATTGATTCCCGTGAAAGCGCCTTTTAAAGCGGCTACATCTCCCAGACGCTGCAAGGATTCATCCGCAAATATCGGTAGCGGGCTCTGTTGCGTTATCCAGGCAATATCCTCTAGCTTCTCCTTAGGCATGGGCTGTTCTATCATCACAACGCCTTTTTCTTTCAGCCAATGAATCATATCGAGCGCGTATTGCCGGTCTGCCCATCCTTGATTGGCATCTATCGCTATCGGAAGGTCTGTTACCGAACGAATGGTTTCAATCATCTCCTTATCATTGTCCCGTCCCAGTTTCACCTTTAATATATTAAACTGATCGGCACACTCTTTTGTTTTCGCCCGCACTACATCCGGCGCATCGATGCCTATCGTAAAGGTAGTGGAAGGTGTCTTTTCTTTGTTCAATCCCCATATCTTATACCAGGGAGCGCCTAATAGTTTCCCTACCAGATCATGAAGGGCGATATCTACCGCAGCTTTCGCTGCCGTATCCTTTGGCGAGAGGCTGTCAACGTATGACAAAATGTCATCTAGCTGAAAAGGATCACTAAACTGTTCCAGATTCACTTTCCCAAGGAAATTCATCACAGACTCTACTGTTTCTCCCAAATAAGGAGGCATAGAGGCTTCTCCATATCCCGTCACGCCTTCATATTCTATTTCTACCTGCACATCGGGAGTTGTTGTACGCGAATAAGTGGCAACTGTAAACACGTGCCTCAACTTCAATTCATAAGGGAAAAAAGTCATTTTCATCTTCCCTCCCAAACCGAGCTTATTTATATGAATGGTAGAAAGCAACGATTCTCCGGCTAGTGCCTGACGGGCTACTAACCCCGAACCGAAAGCAGCCAAAGCTGCCGTTTTCAAAAAATCTCTCCTGTTCTGCATTCTTTTATTGATAAAAGGGGTTCTTATTTGTGGTATTCATTCCTTTCTCCTTATTTATATAAGGTAAGAAACGGACAGCAAAAAGTAAACGCTTCGTGTTGAATTCATCATAGTTTTGATCCGCAGGATTCATGCTGCTGACGTGCACATCTCCCAATGCGTGGATAAACTGCTTGTTTCCGAGGTAAATGCCGACGTGAGAAATACCTTCTTTACGTTCCGCAGTCGCTTTCCGGCCGAAAAACACCAGATCTCCCCGTTTGACATTAGAGAAGTCAGGAGCAATATCGATATGTTCGCCCACATAGGCCTGTTGAGAGGCATCTCTCGGGATAATAATGTCATGCATAAAAAGTACGGTCCGTACCAGTCCGCTACAATCCACTCCCTTGGAAGAGGTTCCTGCCCATAGATAAGGAATTCCCATCATCGAGTAAGCTGTTTCAATGATACTTTCAACATCTTGTTTCAGTGAAGCTCGCCATTCCGCTTCCGGTTGGGAAATGGATTTCGAAAGATATGCTTTCCGTCCGTCGGGATAAGACACTTGATAGAAATGTCCTTTGCTCCCCTCCCACTTCAAACGATTGCCCGCAACAACATCGGATACGGGTTGGGAACTCTCATCCGGTTTCTCATACGCAAATCCGTAGTGCGAGGTAACCACTATCTTTTCTGCCCGATTCCATTCATCATACCGTTCTTTCGACATGGGGGTAATTACCATCCGGTGCACCCATCCGGTATAATCATCCGGTGTTTGTATCTCGTACCAACCGTTATACTGAAGCACCTTGACCGGCATTCCCAACAATGCCTGCGTACTCATGCCGGAAGTAAATTTGCCTTCCTCGCGCAAATTGCAAACTGAAATATGTACTACCCCATAAGCCGAATCGGCAGGCATGGGACGTATTTCCTGTGCTTTCAGGCTAGCTGCCATCATCGCCAGAAAACAATAGAAAAGGAGGATATTCTTCTTCATTAAAATCCATTTTAATGATAGCAAAGTTAGAAATTATTTCTATTTGTGATACTTTCTTTGGCTAAAACAAAATAAATGACGTATTTTTGCAGTCTAAAGCAGTTGGCCGGTCTGTCGCGTGCATGTTTCGTGCAGGAGGAAAGTCCGGGCAACATAGAGCATCCTACTTCCTAACAGAAAGCTGTCCGCGAGGGTAGAGTAACGTAGAAGAAAATAACCGCCGCTCCTTTCGGGGAGAGGTAAGGGTGAGAAGGTAGGGTAAGAGCCTACCAGTCGTATGGTGACATACGGGCTGTACGTCTTAGGAGTTGTAAGGTCATGTAAACCGGCGTTATGAGAGCTGCTCGCTCCATGTCGGAGGGTAGACCGCTAAAGTGTCGTGGTGACACGCCACTCAGATAAATGACAGGCACCTGATATAATTAAAGATTAATAATTGGAAATTATATGGGTACAGAACTCGGCTTATAGGCTGACTGCTTTTTCTTTTAATTATCCATTTAATTACAAATGACTAATGGATGAGGATCGACTGTTCGAGCAAGTCTGTTGTAATCAGTAATTAGTTGCTTGCAATTAGTAATTAGCGAAGAACTATGAAGAAGAAAATCACCGATATATGGAAGTTTCTTACGTATGACATCTGGCGCATTACGGAAGACGAAGTGACCCGAACCAAGTTCTCACTCTACAATATTATAAAGACCGTCTATCTTTGTATCAATCGGTTTACCAAAGACCGGATGGCCAATAAAGCTTCTGCACTTACTTATAGCACATTGCTTGCCATTGTACCGATACTTGCCATCCTGTTTGCCGTAGCGCGTGGTTTCGGGTTCGACAACCTGATGGAACATCAGTTCCGCAACGGTTTTGGAGGAAATACAGAAACAACGGAGGCCATTCTCTCATTTGTCAATTCCTATCTTTCACAGACCAAAGGAGGTATTTTCATTGGAGTTGGTTTGGTAATGTTGTTATGGACGGTTATCAATCTGGTCAGTAATATTGAAATCACCTTCAACCGTATCTGGGAAGTGAAAAAAGCACGATCCATGTATCGCAAGATTACGGACTATTTCTCCATGTTCCTGCTGATGCCGATTCTGATCGTGGTATCCGGAGGACTTTCTCTGTTTATGAGCACCATTCTCAAGCAGATGGATGATTTCGTCCTGCTCGCTCCTGTTATGAAATTCATGATACGGCTTATTCCTTTTGTCCTGACATGGCTGATGTTCACCGGGCTGTACATCTTCATGCCGAACACGAAAGTGAAATTCAAACACGCTCTCATTGCAGGTATTCTGGCAGGGTCTGCTTATCAGGCTTTTCAGTTCCTGTACATCAACAGCCAGTTGTGGGTGTCAAAGTACAATGCCATTTATGGTAGTTTTGCCGCACTTCCCTTATTTCTGCTTTGGTTGCAGATATCCTGGACAATCTGTTTGTTTGGAGCCGAACTGACGTATGCCGGACAGAATATCCGCAGCTTTAGCTTTGACCAGGACACCCGGAACATCAGCAGACGATACCGGGATTTTATATCCATCCTGATTATGTCACTCATAGCCAAACGATTCGAAAAGAACGAACCGCCCTATACGGCTGCAGAAATATCGGAGGAGCATCAGATCCCCATCCGACTGACAAATCAGGTACTTTATCAGTTACAGGAAATAGAATTGATTCACGAGGTTGTTACCGACGAAAAAAGCGAAGAAATCGGTTACCAGCCTTCAATGGATATCAATCAACTGAATGTGGCTGTCCTGCTGGACCGTTTGGACACATACGGCTCCGAGAATTTCAAAATAGACAAAGACGAAGAATTCAACGACGAATGGAAGGTGCTGACCGAATCCAGAGAAGAATACTATAAAAAAGCAAGTAAAGTATTACTGAAGGATTTGTAGGAAAGTCAAACCTTAAATCGCGAGAATGAACTTAACACAATATTAGAAAAAATGAAAAAGCTACTGCTAAGTGCATTTGTCATCTGTCTAGCAGGGACAAGCATTGCACAAGAATCTCCTTTATGGATGCGCCACTGCGCTCTTTCTCCAGACGGAACCACCATTGCATTTACCTACAAAGGAGACATCTACACGGTACCGTCAACCGGCGGACGTGCCACACAAATCACCACCAATCCGGCTTTTGATACGGAACCGGTATGGAGTCCCGACAGTAAACAAATTGCCTTTGCATCGGATCGCATGGGAAGTCTCGACGTTTTCGTCGTATCCAGTGAAGGAGGAGCACCCCAGCGACTGACCACTCATTCAGGCAGTGAGAAACCTGTTGCCTACAAAGACAACAAACACATTTTATTCACAGCCAACATTGCTCCCTCTGCCGAAGATGCCGGGTTTCCTTCCGGCCAGTTCCAGCAAGTGTACGAGGTAGCCGTGACGGGAGGACGCCCCGCTATGTTCTCATCCATGCCAATGGAGTGCATCTCTATTAATAAGGAGGGAGTGATGCTCTATCAGGACAAGAAAGGATACGAAGACTATTGGCGCAAGCATCAGGTATCCCCTATTGCCCGTGACATCTGGACATACACTCCCGGGAAAAAACCTGTTTATCAAAAACAAACTACTTTCGGAGGTGAAGACCGCGAACCGGTATGGAGTCCTGATGGTAAATCATTCTATTATCTAAGTGAAGAGAAAGGTTCCTTCAATATATTCCAACGTACTCCCGGAACCACCACTTCCCAACAAATCACTTTCCATACAAAGCATCCCGTACGTTTTCTAAGCATTTCAACCACCGGCACACTCTGTTATGGTTATGACGGCGAGATTTATACACTTACTCCGGGCAAACAACCCCAAAAGGTAAATATAAGTATCCTGGCAGACAAGAATGACAAAGATATTATCCGCCAAATCAAATCCAACGGGGCTACCGACATCGCTGTATCTCCCAAAGGAAAAGAGGTCGCATTCATTATGCGCGGTGATGTTTACGTAACCTCCATTGACTACAAAACAACCAAACAAATCACCAACACACCCGATCAGGAACGTAACATCAGTTTCGCTCCCGACGGACGCACACTCGTCTATTCTTCAGAACGCGATGGATTGTGGCAGCTTTACACTTCCACCATCGTACGCAAAGAGGAGAAACAATTCACCTATGCCACAGAATTGAAAGAAGAACGTTTGACAAACTCCAAAGTCGCTTCTTTCCAACCACAATTCAGTCCTGACGGTAAAGAGGTTGCTTTCCTCGAGAACCGTACCGCTATCCGTGTCATCAATCTAAAAAGCAAGGCTGTGCGCACAGTGATGGATGCCAAATATCAATATTCTTATGCCGACGGTGACCAATGGTTCCAATGGAGCCCTGACAGCCAATGGATTCTATCAGACTTCATTGGCATAGGAGGCTGGAATAATAAAGACGTCGTTTTGCTGAAAGCCGACGGAAAAGGCGAAATGGTCAATCTTACCGAAAGCGGATACAGCGACAGCAATGCCAAATGGGTGTTGGGTGGAAAAGCAATGATATGGAACAGTGACCGTGCCGGATACCGTAGCCATGGTAGCTGGGGAAGTGAAGACGACACCTATATTATGTTTTTCGACGTCGATGCCTACAACCGCTTCCTGATGAGCAAAGAAGATATTGCCTTACTTGAAGAAGCGGAAAAGGCAGAGAAAGCAGAAAAAGAAAAAGCCAAGAAAGAAAAGGCAGAGAAGAAAGAAGACACTAAAGACAGTAAGAAGAAAACGAACCAGAATGAGAATGCGAAAAAAGACAGTACGGAAGTGAAACCTCTTACATTCGATTTGGAGAATCGTTTTGACCGCATCGTTCGTCTAACTGTAAATTCTTCCCGCCTGGGTGACGCTGTTATGAGTCCGAAGGGTGATATTCTTTATTACCTGGCAGCTTTTGAAGGAGACTATGACCTTTGGGAGCATAAACTGAAAGAAAATACGACTAAAATATTATTGAAAGGAGTTGGCGGCGGCTCACTCATACCGGATAAAGAAGGAAAGAATATCTTTATGTGCACAGGTGGCCGATTGAAGAAAATAGAGATTGCCGGTAGCAAAATTACACCGATAGAATTTGAAGCATTCTTCGATTACCGTCCTTATGATGAACGCGCATACATCTTCGACCACGTTTGCCAGCAAGTAAATGACAAATTCTATATTGCCGACTTGCATGGAGTGGACTGGAAAGGATATAAAAAAGCATACGAACGCTTCTTGCCCCACATCAGCAACAATTATGACTTCACGGAAATGTTGAGTGAATTGCTTGGCGAATTGAATGGTTCCCATACCGGAGCCCGGTTTGCAGCAGGAGGCAGCGCAATGCCTACCGCTACTCTGGGAGTCTTTTACGATGAGTCATACGACGGTGCCGGGTTAAAGATCAAGGAAATCATGAAGCAAAGTCCTTTCACCCAGAAAAAGACAGAAGTGAAGGCAGGTTGCATCATTGAAAAAGTAGACGGCACAGCGATTGAAGCCGGTGCTGATTACTTCCCGTTATTTGAAGGCAAAGTCGGACGCAAAGTAGTACTTACCGTATACGATCCTTCTACTAAAAAACGTTTTGAAGAAGCAGTAAAAGCAATCAGCTATGGAACCCAAAGCGACCTGCTTTACAAACGTTGGGTAGAGCGCTGCGCCAAGAAAGTGGAAGAGCTTTCCGGCGGACGCATTGCTTATGTACATATTAAAGGTATGGACAGCCCCAGCTTCCGCAAGATCTATTCCGAACTACTCGGCCGTTATCGTAATAAAGAAGCCGTAGTGGTAGATACCCGCCATAATGGTGGCGGATGGCTGCACGATGATGTAGTCACCTTACTTAGTGGAAAGGAATATCAACGTTTCGTGCCACGCGGACAATATATCGGCAGCGATCCATTCAACAAATGGCTGAAAGCCTCATGCATGCTAACTTGCGAAGACAATTACAGCAATGCTCATGGCACTCCTTACGTATATAAGACTCTAGGTATTGGTAAACTGGTAGGCGCCCCGGTGGCAGGCACAATGACCGCTGTGTGGTGGGAACGCCAGATAGATCCGTCTATTGTATTCGGTATCCCACAGGTGGGTTGTATGGATATGCAAGGCAACTATCTCGAAAATCAGACCTTGCAACCTGATATTCTAGTTTATAACGAACCGGCAGCCAGCCTGAAAGGAGAAGATGCACAACTGAAAGCAGCAGTAGACTACCTATTGAAAGATTTGTCAAAAAAGAAATAAATATAGCATTATTGATGCCGCCGGAAAAGCGGCATCAATAACGCGCTAACTATCAACACCTTAAAAAGCCATTTATTGGTTTTAAAGAAACAGGTCGTTCCTTTAAAAGGAAAGCATCGTTGGTTTAAAAGGAACGTCCCCTTCCTTTAAAACCAATGATGCTTTCTGTTATATGCTTATCCTAAAGGGCTAAGAATATAATTATTTTTCAATCAATAACGATTGTATGAAATCACCTTTTCTTTCGGCTTCCTTATCTTCTTACGTTTTTCCTTTGCCGGATAGCCAATGACAATATCCAGCAATAAACGTTTCGAAGCAGGAATACCGGCAAGCTGTTTCAGCTCTTTTTCATCGAACCAACCCAGAATACAAGAACCCAAACCTTCGGCTTCAGCTGCCAGAGAAATATGAGCAGCCGCTATTCCAATGTCGATCAACGGAAAATGCTTGCCTTTTACCTTTCCGCCAAGCAGGGAGGTTATATTAGCAGATTCTTCTACAACCAGAATATGCACGGGAGCATCTTTGGCAAACTTATTCATTCCCAAGCCAGCAGCAGCTTTCCCGGCTTTTTGAGCCAGTTCCTTGTCTGTGATGACCACAAACCTCCAAGGTTGTGCGTTGCAGGCTGAAGGCGCCAAACGTGCAGCTTCAAGTACCCGTTCCAACTTTTCCGGCTCCACCGGACGGTTCTGATATTGGCGCACCGAATAGCGCGCCCGAACCAATTTCAAAAAGTCCATCTCGGATGCTCCTTTACGAGGTTGTA
>OLRS01003409.1_pt1 | contig 10090 bp, 4 predicted proteins | sample 1673171 | NCBI WGS metagenome assembly OLRS01 (sample SAMEA3136762, study PRJEB25190) | human gut metagenome | biome: human gut; feature: human-associated habitat; material: faeces | place: Austria | collected 2013
ATAAACAGAACCTCCGTTCAATGTCGGTATCTTGTCGGAGCTGTGTCCGGTAGCCCGCCGCCACGACGGGTGACCTTGGGAACCGGGCAGCCGAAGTTCAGGTCCACATGGTCGGCCATGTCCTCATCGACGACGATGCGCGCGGCCTGCTCGACGATGGCCGGGTTCACGCCATACAGCTGCAGCGACCGGATGCGCTCGCTCGGCGCGAACCGGCACAGGCGCAGCGCCTTCGGATTGCGGGCAACCAACGCGCGCGCCGTAATCATCTCGGCCACGTACAGGCCGTCCGGGCCGTATTCCTCACACAGCACGCGGAACGGCCAGTTCGTGACGCCCGCCATCGGGGAGAGCACCACCGGCGTCGGCACGTGGATCGGCCCGAGATCGACTGGTGCCATCGTGACCGGTTCCTTCCCGGCCGGTGCGTCGGTGCGCGGGTCGAGCACGTCGGTCTCATGCGCGTCGACGGCGATGGTCTGTTCAACGGTGTCTGTCACAGCTCTCCCCCACGAATCGGCACGGCTCATGCCATACATGTCTTGAATGTACAAGAGCCCCCTTGGTGAAAAGGGGGCTGTCCGAATGATGTTCAGCACCCGGCCCGGTGTGGTCGGGCCGGATATCGATCAGTACAGGCCACCGGCCTCGGCGACCTTGACCGGGGCGGACTCGTCCACGCCGGTCTCCTTGGCGACGTCGGTGCCGCCGTCGGCGGCCTTGGTGCCGGTGATGCTGACGGGGCCCTCGGGGTAGCGCACGCGCTTCTCGGACACGCGGGCGGCCACGTAGTCGGCGACCTTGTCGAGCGCGACGCGCTCCTGCTGCATCGTGTCACGTTCGCGGATGGTGACGGCCTGGTCGTCGATCGTGTCGAAATCGACGGTGATGCACAGCGGCGTTCCGATCTCGTCCTCACGACGGTAACGGCGGCCGATGGCACCGGCCTCGTCGTAGTCGATCATCCACTCGTGCTGACGCAGGTCGGCGGCCAGATCGTGGGCGATGGACTGCAGCTCGGGCTTCTTGCTCAGCGGCAGCACGGCGGCCTTGACCGGAGCAAGACGCGGGTCGAGACGCAGCACGGTGCGCTTGTCGACGCCGCCCTTGGTGTTCGGCGCCTCGTCGACGTCGTAGGCGTCAACGAGGAACGCCATCAGGGAACGGGTCAGGCCGGCGGCCGGCTCGATGGCGTACGGCACGAACTTCTCGCCGGCGGCCTGGTTGAAGTAGCTCAGATCCTCGCCGGAGTGCTTGGAATGCGCGCTCAGGTCGTAGTCGGTGCGGTTGGCGATGCCTTCAAGCTCACCCCAGTCGGAGCCCTGGAAACCGAACTTGTATTCGATGTCGACCGTGCGCTTCGAGTAGTGGGAGAGCTTCTCCTTCGGGTGCTCGTAGTGACGCAGGTTCTCGGGGTTGATGCCCAGGTCGGTGTACCAGCGGGTGCGGGTGTCGATCCAGTACTGGTGCCATTCCTCGTCGGTGCCGGGCACCACGAAGAACTCCATCTCCATCTGCTCGAACTCACGGGTGCGGAAGATGAAGTTGCCGGGCGTGATCTCGTTGCGGAAGGACTTGCCCATGTTGGCGATGCCGAACGGCGGCTTGGAACGCGAGGAGGTCATCACGTTCTTGAAGTCGACGAAGATGCCCTGCGCGGTCTCGGGGCGCAGGTAGTGCAGGCTGTTCTCGTCCTCGACCGGCCCGAGGTGGGTGCGCAGCATCATGTTGAAGTCGCGCGGTTCGGTCCACTCGCCGCGGGTGCCGCACTCGGGGCAGACGATGTCCTTGAGACCGTTCTCGGGCAGCTTGTCGCCGTGCTTTTCGGCGTAGGACTCCTCCAGCTTGTCGGAACGCTGGCGCTTGTGGCACTTGAGGCATTCGATCAGCGGATCGTTGAACACTGAGACGTGACCCGAAGCGACCCATACGGCCGGCGGCAGGATGATGGATGTGTCCACGCCCACCACGTCGCCGCGGGTGACGACCATGGAGCGCCACCATTCGCGCTTGATATTGTCTTTCAGGGCGACGCCGAGGGGGCCGTAATCCCATGCGGAACGGGTGCCGCCATAGATTTCGCCGGCGGGGAACACGAATCCGCGCCGCTTGGCGAGGGATACGACTTCATCGAGTTTAGAAACAGCCACAATGCACCTTCTGGTTTGAACGGTTTGGGGACTTAGTATGCTCGCACGAGTCTAACGGCAGACGGTGACAGCATGCCGCCTTGTTCGGCAGCATCCAACCTGCGGATATGCGGGTGCCCCGCCGGCATGATCGTCGACGGGGCACCCGGGGAGACTCGCGAGAGTCTCGTGTGGGTCAGAAGCGCTTGCGGCGCAACGCCATGACGCCGGCACCGACCGCCAGCATCGCGGCCGCGACGGAGGCGATGATGGCGACGGATGCGCCGGTCTTGCTCAGTGCGCTGCCATCGATGATGGCGATGATGCGGCCGGGCTTCTCCTTGAGCGCGGCGCGGGCGTCGTTGAGCATCGACAGCGCGTTGTCGATGTCGAACTGCGTGGAGTTGGCGTTGCCGATGACGGCCTTGGCATGCGCCAGGGCGGTCTCGAACGCCTTCCACGACTCGGCCGTGTACTTCGACCCGTCCAGCTTCTCGGCCTCGATCGCCTTGATCTTCTTGTCCAGCTCGGACTTGCTGACGGGGGCGGGTTCGGGCGTCTTCTCGGTCAGCCCGGCGTAGGCGTCGGTCAGCGCCTTGAGCGCGTTATCGACGTCCTGCTGGGTGGCGGAATCATCCGCGATGATGGCCTTGGCATGCGCCATGGCGTCCGCGAAGGTCTTCCACGAGTCGGCCGTGTACTTGGATGAATCCGGGTTCTTGGCCTCGATCGCCTTGATGGCCTTGTCCAGATCCGTCTTGCTGACGGTCGGGGCGGGCTGCGAGACGGTGATGTCGATGACCGCGGACTTGCCCTGGTAGGTGACGGTGACGGTCTTGTCGGTGACCTTGAGCTTCGCGTCGAGCGCAGGCTTGAACGTGAAGTCGCCGGCCGTCTGCGTGTTCCAGGTCACGGTGCCGGTGCTGTCGTCGTCATAGTTGAGCTGCAGCACCAGTCCTGCCGGGTCGAACGCGTCGCCGACCACGTAGGTCAGCTTGGAAGGCTTGGTCTTGACGCTCACCGAGGTCAGCGTCGGTTCCGGCGCCGGGGCGTTCTTCAGTTCGATGGTGAACGTCTTGGCGACGGTGCCGGAGTACTTGTCGATGCCGCGCACGGTCACCGTGGCCTTGCCGACGGCGGTGTTGCCCGCGTAGTCGAGCAGGTAGTCCACGCCGTAGCGCAGCGTGGCGTCGCCCAACGTCACCGTCACGTCCTTCGTGGCGAAGGTGGCGGGATGGTCGGCGTCCACCCGGTCGACGGTCAGCTTGGCGGGCACGGTCACGGTCGCGCCGCTGATGTCGGTGGTGTCGACGGCCTTGCGCAGGCGGATTTCGGAGGCGGACATGAACTTGTCGTTGCCGGAATCCGCATAGGTGTGGACGGCCTTGAGCCGCACGTGCTTGGTGGTCACCGGCTGATTGAACTCGGCGAGCTTCCAGCCGTAATCGGTGGTCCATGTGCCGGAGCCCGCGTCGGTCCAGTTGGTGCCGTCATCGCTGACCTGAACCTTGTATTCGGTGACGGAGCCGTTCTTGCTGCCCGCGGGGCGCGGCAGGTAGCGCAGCGCGTCGAGCTTGGTGGGTTTCTGGAGCTCGAAGGCGATCCACAGGTCGTTCACGGTGGTGGGCGTCCAGTTGGAATGCCAGTACGTGCTGGTGTTGCCGTCGACCGCGAATTTCTTCGGGCCTTCGGTCGCGGTGCCGGACGTCTGTTCGCTACCCGCGGTGACCGTCATGTCGGCGGCCGGGTAGTCGCGTTCATCGGAGTCTGCGGGGAATTCCTGCTCCGTGCCCAGGTTGATAGTGAAGGTCTTGCGCGTGACGTGGTCCTCGGACTCGGTGATCACGCGGATCACGTTGTCGTGCGCGGGCAGCACGGTGACGCTGGCGTTGCCTTCGCCCTCGGCTTTGACGTCCGCGATGATCGCGGGCGTGTTGTAGGAGCCGGCGGCGAGCACGGAGTCGGAGACCTTCGTGCCGTTCACCGTCAGCGACGAGAGCGCGGCGGACGTGTTCGTGACGAACTTGCTGGTCGCGGTCTTCAGCTCGATCTCGGTCAGGCCGGCGCAGACCACGCCGCTGGGGGTTGTGGTGTCGGCGTTGGTGACCGTGACCTTGACGAACGTGGCTCCCACCGGAGCGAAGTCATAGGTGTACGGCTTGACTCGGTCGGACGACTCCTGGGCCGCGATGGTCTCCGTGGCAGCGAGATCCGTCCAGTTCTTGCCGTCCGCGGAGATCTGGATCTTCGTCTTGCCGGCGTCGGGGAACCTCACCGCGTTGCTGTCGCGGAAGAAGTACATGACAATCTGGCCGAGCTGCTGCTCGGTCGCGTACTCGAAGGTGATCTCGGCGGTGTTGTGGCCGGCCTTCGAGTACGCCCAGTTGGTCCATGCTGACGGGTTCGCGCCGCCGCCGGTATTGGCGTCGACGGTCGTGGAGCCGTCCTTGATGGCGTCCAGCGTGTCGGACTGCTTGTCGGCGGGGATGTTCTGAGTCAGGCGCAGCGCATTGCCGGAGACGCTGCTGCCGATGGTGACCTGCGACCGCTGCACGCGGATCGTCGCGGTGACCTTGAACTCCTTGCCGAAGACGGTGGCGGTGCCGGGGACCTTGACGGTGCCGGCCGTGTTGTACACGGTGTCGGCGGGCTTGGTCCAGTGGACGGCGAAGTTCGCGCTGGTCACGGTGCCGTCGGGCAGCACGGCCGGACGCGAGCCAGGCAGCACGGCGGGCGTGCCGACCGGTGTGCTGGCCGAATAGTTGAGCAGCGCACCGATCTCGTCGATCATCGTCACGCGCACGGAGATCTTCTGCCCGGCGAGCGTGCCGGCCACGCTGAACGAACCGGCCTTGGCGATCTGGTCGTCGCTGACTGCGTCCCATGTGACGTTCTGACGGTCCGACGTGCCGTCGGAGTAACGCACCTCGACATCACTCGGCAGAATCGGCTTGTTGCCGGTCTTGACGTAGTAGTTGCGCGAGTAGTAGAAGCTGCGGACCGTCTTCTCGGTGCTGGTGCCGGGGACGGCGGTGGTGGCGATCTTCACTGTGGATGATTGCAGACCGTCGGCCTTGGCGGTGACGGTGATCTCGCCCGCCTCCTTGGTGGACTGGACGATGGCGAGCACCTTGCCGCTGAACGCCTTGCGGTTGTCGGCCTGATAGGAGTCGTGATCCGGCGAGCTGCCGTTGTCGACGCCGACCAGTTTGCCGGCGCCCTTGACGTCGAAGGTGACGCGGTTGGCGGCATCGGGGACGATATGGCCGTTGGCGTCGGTCACGTCGACCTCGATGTACGACAGGTCCTTGCCGTCCGCGGTGATCGTCTTGCGGTCGGCATCGGCTTTAAGCTTCGCGGCCTTGCCGGTGGTGGTCACCGACGCGTTGCCCTCGGTGGACCCCTCGGGGATCAGCCTGTTGTTCTCGTCGTATGCTTCGGCGGAGATGGTGCCCTCGGCCCACGGCACGTTCCAGGTCAGGTACATGTTCTTGTGGGCGGTGGAGTCCTTGTCGGTGCCCTCATAGACCTGATAGGTGTATCCGGCCGCGGTGGTCTTCTTGGTGAAGGACTTCTCTCCGATCAGTCGCTTTTCGGTGCTGCCCTTCGGTGTGAAGTACAGCTTGACCTTGGCCGCGTCGGTGTAGACGACGACCGGCACGTTGTTGCCGGAGCCCTTGGCGACGACGTTCTCGTTCCATGCGGGGAGGATGTGCAGCGTGTGCACGTCGTCGTTCCACTGGCTCTGATAGAAGTAATAGGTGTCCTTCGGGAATCCTGCGGTGTCGACGATGCCGAAGTACGAGTTCTTCGGCGACGGCCAGGAGCCCACGGCGCCGGAGACGGTGCCGTTCCACGGGGTGGGTTCGCCGAGGTAGTCGAAGCCGGTCCACACGTATGTGCCGGCGACGAAATCGCGCTGGACCACGTCGTACCAGGCGGAGCTGGCGACGGCGCCCCAGCCGACTGCGGAATTGTCATAGCTGGTCAGCTGCTTGTCGCTTGACTGGGCGCCGCCGGTGGTGCGGTTGTAGATGCCTCGGCTGTTGATGGCGGACGCCGTCTCGGAACCGTAGATGGCCCATGAGGGGTGGTCCGTGCGGATCTTGTCGTAGTTCGCGCCGTTGGAGTAGTTGGTGCCGACCACGCCGCCGTTGGCGGTCAGGTTGTCGCCCATCGTGTTCGACTCTCTCCAGTTGGCCTTTATCTTGTTGTCGCCGTGGGTCATCGGGCGGGTGCTGTCCGCGGCCTTCGTCCATGCGACCAGCTTGGCGGAGGTAGCCGGGAAGTCCGAGACGCTGCCGCTGATGCCTTCCATCATCTCGTTGCCGAGCGACCACATGATGACGGACGGGGCGTTCCTGTCGCGGTTGATGGTGCTGGTCAGGTCGAACTTGGCCCAGGTCTCGTCCTTGTCGCCACCCAGGACGGCGTTGTCACCGGCGATGGTCTGGCCGAACCACTTGCCGTAATCCTCGGTGTTGCCGTTCTTCGACCGGTTCCACATGTCGAAGACCTCTTCGACCACGAGGACGCCCTTCTCGTTGCAGACGTCAATCAGCGCCTTGGCTGCGGGGTTGTGCGTGGTGCGGATCGAGTTGACGCCCATCTTCTGGAGAATCTCGACCTGGCGCTCGATGGCGCGGCGGTTGGCGACCGCACCGAGCGATCCCTGGTCATGATGCATTGAGACGCCCTTGAGCTTGACTTTCTCGCCGTTGAGCGAGAAACCGCTGGTCGCATCGAAGCCGGTCCAGCGGAAGCCGTATTCGGTGTCGTAAGTGTCGAGCACCGTGTCGCCGTTGAGCACTTCGGTGCGCACGGTGTACAGGTTCGGGTTCTTGATGCTCCACAGCTTGGGCGAAGCGGCGGTGATCGTGGAGGTCACGTCCGCGCTGGCACCGGCCGCGATGGACTTGGATGCGGTGGTGACGGTGCCGATGGCGGCGTCGGTCTTGCCTCCCTTGGGGAACACGGTCTGCTTGAGGGTGATGTTCGCCGCGGCCTTGGTGTCGTTGGCGACCTTGGTGGTGAGGTTCATCGTCACGTTGCCGCCGTTTTGGGTGGCGAGGCTCGGGGTCTTGATGGCCACGCCGTTATTGCCGACGTGCACGCCGTCGGTGACGGTGAGGGTGACGTCGCGGTAGATGCCGGAGCCGGAGTACCAGCGGCTGGACGGCAGCCTGTTCTCGACCTTGACGACGATGGTGTTCTCCCCACCGAACTTGGCGTTGCCGGTCAGGTCGAAGGAGAACGGCGAGTAGCCATACGGATGGGTGCCGAGCTTGACGCCGTTGAACCAGACGGTGGCGTTCATGTACACGCCGTCGAAGTTGATGGCGATGCGCTTGCCGGCGAGGTCCCGGTCGATGGTGAAGGACTTGCGGTACCAGCCGGTGCCGCCGGGGAGGTACGCGCTTTCGGCCTCATTACTCTGCGAATACTTCTGCGTGATGCTGTAGTCATGCGGCAGGTCGACCTGCTGCCAGGCCGAATCGTCGAACGCCGGATCCTGCGCCTGCACGGAATCGGACAGCATGAACTTCCAGTTGGCGTCGAAATCCGAGGTGCGATCCTGCTTGGAATCCACGGCGCTGGAGTAGACCACCTCCGGCGTGGAGCTCATCTGCGTGGTGGAGTCGGATCGGGTGGCGTCCTCGACCGCCCACGCTGAATTTGTTAACAACCCTAACGGTATTGACAAGGCCACTGTGGCGGCGAAAGCCACGATGCGGCCACCAAGTCTGCGAACTGCCATAAACGTTCCTTCTTCATTGAATCCACGAGCGCCTGCCGCGCCGCTCTGTTGCTGTTAGTGTATACGCACCAATGCGATATCCACACGGTGATCATGAGAATGATATCTCATTACCTGTATTTCATGTAAATGCCATTAACAAAAACGGCGTGTCGCCATCGCCAATCCTGTATCCCCCATACAGGGCCGGAAAAATCGCAACGCAACGCATGCCGGCAACGAAAGGGCGCCACTACCACGTACCTTCAAGAAACGCAAGACACAATGTCCATATTGGGCCATAGCGTTGAAGGGCACAATGCAGGGGAACCCGCAGCAGTACGCGAGTTGAGAAAGGCCACACGCCTGACCCTTTGAACCTGTTGGTCAAGACCATCGTAGGGAGCAATGATTATGAGCGAGGAATCGCCGAACACGCGGATATCGCCGCAGACACCGCCATCACTGCACGAGCAGATAGCGGACGCGGTGCGCACGGTACGCGAGACTACGCCGCTGGCACAGTCCTTCACCAATTTCGTCACCATCAACCTTGTCGCCAACGCGCAGCTCGCCGCCGGCGGCGCGGCGGCCATGAGCTTCCTGCCGGACGACATCATCGACACCGCCACGATCAGCGGCGCCGACTACATCAACGTCGGCACCCTGCTGCCGTTCTACAAGGACGCGCTGCCGCAAGTGGCGAGGGCGTTCCACAACACCGGCCATCCCTGGGTGCTCGACCCCGTCGCCGCCGGCATTGGAGAGACCAGAACCGCCATATTGCAGTCATTCAAGCGCTATCCGCCGACCGTGATCCGAGGCAACGCCTCGGAGATCATCGCGCTCGACGCCATGTGGGGGCTGAACGAGGAATCCGCGACCGCTACCGCATCCAAGCCCGCCGGCGTGGAATCCGTCGACGACGTGGAATCCGCCATCGCACCGGCGCAGCGGCTCGCACGGTTCATGGCGAGGCACGGCGCCAACGGCACGGCGGCGGTGGCCGTCTCCGGTGCGACGGACATGGTGACCGACGGCGAACACGTGTACCGGCTGGCGGGTGGCAGCGCCATGATGACGAAAATCACCGGCGCCGGATGCTCGCTCGGCGGCGTCACCGCCGTGTATCTCGCCGTCGCGCAGCCGCTGATCGCCGCGCTCGCCGCCACATCGCTGTACAACACGGCCGGCGAGATAGCCGAGAAACGAAGCAACGGCCCCGGTTCGTTCCAGGTGGCGCTGCTGGACGCGCTGTGGAACGTTACCGCCGAGGAGGTGGCAGACCGCGCGATCGACATGCGATAGCCGCCCCTCCCGGTGCTCCCGATGAGTGGCGCCGGCATCATATTCTTCCAATAACACAATTAAAGGAACAACAGATGAGCAATGAATACCCATTCGCGTCCATGCGCGATTCGTTCGACCTGAGCGCGTACTTCGTGGTCGGCCCCCAGGACTGCAAGGACCGGCCGCTGACCGAGGTGATCGATCAGGCCTTGCATGGCGGCGCCACCTTCATTCAATTGCGAGCCAAGGGCGCCGACGCCTCTGAGCTGACCGAGATGGCCCGCGACATCGCGCAGATCATCGAGGACAACGAGAAGTCCGACTCCGTGGCCTTCGTGATCGACGACCGCGCCGACGTGGTGTGGCAGGCCCGCCGCAAGGGCATCAAGGTCGACGGCGTGCACATCGGCCAGAGCGATATGGAGCCGCGCGAGGCCCGCGCCATGCTGGGCGACGAAGCGATCGTGGGACTGTCGGCTGAGACCGAGTCCCTGGTCCGACTCATCAATGAGCTGCCCGACGGCTGCATCGACTACATCGGCGCCGGACCTCTGCACGTCTCCTCCACCAAGCCGGAAGCCTCGGTGGGCGGCAACGACGGCTCCGGCAAGACCCTGGATGCCGCGCAGATCAACACGATCTGCTCCGCCAGCGAGTTCCCGGTCGTCGTCGGTGGCGGCGTGACCGCGGCTGACATGGCCATGCTGGCCGGCACGAAGGCCGCCGGCTGGTTCGCGGTCTCCGCCATCGCGGGCGCCGAAGACCCCGAGGCCGCCACCCGCGAGATGGTCTCCGGCTGGAAGGCCGTGCGCGCAGACGAGCGCCACGGATACGCCCCGCGCATCGTGACCCACACCCCCGCCACCGACACACAGGCCGCGCAGGAAGGCAGCGCCGCCGCCGGGGCCGAGGCCACCGAACTGGAACATGGCGT
>OLRS01003411.1_pt1 | contig 10079 bp, 7 predicted proteins | sample 1673171 | NCBI WGS metagenome assembly OLRS01 (sample SAMEA3136762, study PRJEB25190) | human gut metagenome | biome: human gut; feature: human-associated habitat; material: faeces | place: Austria | collected 2013
CCGCCGGCAAGGGCAAGGCCGAGGAGGCCGCCCGCATGGCCATCTCCAGCCCCCTGCTGGAGACCTCCATCAACGGCGCCAAGGGCGTCCTCATCAACGTCACCGGCTCCATGGACATCGGTCTGGAGGAGGTGGAGCAGGCCGCCACGCTGGTGCAGCAGGCGGTACATCCCGATGCCCTGACCATCTTCGGCGCCACCTTCGACGAGGAGCTGGACGACGAGATCCGTGTCACCGTCATCGCCACCGGCTTCGAGAGCAATGACCAGCAGGAAGCCCCTGCTGCCCCCGCCGCTGCCGATACGCAGCAGCCCACGCAGGATGATGCCGCTGCCCCCGCCGCCGCCCCCCAGCCTCTGGACGAGACCGAGGGCGAGAAGGCAGAGGAGAGCGATGTGGATCGTTCCTTCGACGAGATTTTGAAGATCTTCAGCCGTGGCGATAAGTTCTGATGTTAAAAAGGACCGCAGAAAGCTCTGCGGTCCTTTTTATGCTTTCTCATGGAGAGAACTCCCACAAGCTGATTGCTTCGGATTTTGGCAAGGCAACTAATTCTTAATTGATATATTGCATATATTATACAAAATCATTGCACTATATTGACAAATGATGAGGGGCTTGATATATTGAAATTGTCAGTAGCCATCCATCCGTGGAATAGAGAGGAGATGACGATTTGTCTGAGATTTCTAAAAAGGATCGTTTTACGGTGCCGGCGGTCATCTGCCTGATTTGCAATGTGCTGCTGTTCATCCATCTCTGCGGTGCAGGGGCTTACGCTGGCGGCAATCTTCATTATGAGGCGGCCAACACGCAGGTGGAGCGGAATGAGGAGTTTTTCCATCAGTTTTTCCTGTCGAATCATCTGATGGGGATTGCCGAAACCCTTGCCATGGTGGCTGCGCTCATTGCCTTGCTGATGGTCATCCATGTTTGGTGGAAAAGTGCCGTGGAGCGCCGGACAAAGCTGCGGGATCTCTGCATTTTCAGTGGGATCATCCTTCTGATTTCCGTCTATGAACTGGTGGCTCACGGCGGACTCACCGCCTACCGGGATGAAATGCCGCTGCACTATTTCGGTGGGTCTCCGGCCACGACCCTGCTGATTTGGCTGCCGTGTCTGGTACTGACTCTCATCCCCATGATCGTTTACTTCCGCACGAAGCGAATCACCCCGGCGGATTAAGAAATAAAAACCAGCCCCATCGTATCCATACGATGGGGCTGGTTTTTGCAGAGTGCAGCAAGCAATTTTCGTTACGTCGGAGCGCCGCCGCTCATCAGCCCCAGCTGATAAAAGGCCACGGCGCTGGCGGCGGCCACGTTCAGAGAGTCCACTCCGTGGGTCATGGGGATGCGGACCGTGTAGTCGCAGGCGGCGATGGTACCGTCGGACAGACCGTCCCCTTCGGTCCCCAGCACCACCGCCAGCTTCTCCGCCGCCATGAGCCGTGGGTCGTTCAGAAGCAGCGAGTCCTCCCGCAGGGCCATGGCCACCGTCTGGAAGCCCAGCCGCCGCAGCCGCTCCGGCCACGGAGCCTCCTCCGGCAGATACGTCCATGGAACGAGAAACACATTGCCCATGCTGACACGGGAAGCCCGCCGGTACAGGGGGTCGCTCCCGGCGGCGGTAAGCAGCACCGCATCCATCCCCAGCGCGGCGGCGCAGCGGAAGATAGCCCCGATGTTGGTGGGATTCATGACATTCTCCAGCACGGCGATGCGCCGGGCGTTGGCGCACACCTCCTCCACCGTGGGGAGGGCCGGGCGGCGCATGGCGCACAGCATCCCACGGGTCAGGTGGAAGCCCGTCAGCCGGGTCAGCACCTCCGGCGCAGCGGTGTAGACGGGGATGTCCTCCGGGCAGCGCTCCAGCAGGGGCAGGGCCTGAGACGTCAGGTGCCGTGGCTCCATGAGAAAGGACACCGGCACGCAGCCGCTCTCCAGCGCCCGCCCGATGACCAGCGGGCTTTCTGCGATAAAGAGGGCGTTTGCGGGGTCTGCCCGGTTGACCAGCTGGTTTTCCGTCAGACGGGCGTAGACGTCCAGCTCCGGGGTGTCGAAATCGGTGATGGAGATGATGTGGGCCATGGCTGCCTCCTGCGTTTTTTCTCTATTGTAGCCGTCAAAGGCCGCTGCGTCAACGGGATATTGACTTTCCGCCGTCAAAACGGTATGATACAAGGAGAATTTACGACATAGGGGAAAGTACGATGGCAGAGAGGATCACCGCACGAAAGAGGCAGGCCATGGAGATGCGCCGTCGGATCCAGGAGACGGCGCTGGATCTGTTTGACCGGGAGGGCTTTGAAAACGTCTCCGTGGAGGAGATCGCACAGGCCGCCGGCTGCTCCGTGGGCAATATCTATCACTACTTCAAAAGCAAAGACGAACTGGCCATCCAGCTGACCCAGCATGTGGACGAGGCGTATCAGGTGCTGGAGCAGGCGTATCTGGCGGACACCGATCGCTCCGGCCGAGAGAAGCTGCTGGACTTCGTGGGCCGGTCGTTGGAGATCAGCGTGGGGGACGAGGTGCTGTACAAGGCCTTCATCCACGGGCTGCGCTACCCGGAGCAGGGCGTACTGAAGGGCAGCGATGCTTGCCGCTGTCGGTCTCGTTGGGCAGATCCTTATACTCTTCCTTCAGGTCGGCAGAATAAGCGTCCTGCGGGAACTTGGTCAGGGTGAAGGGGTCGTTGCCGGCAGCCTGCAGGTCGGCCAGCTTCTGGCGGCGCACCTGCACCTGCTCGCTCTCAGACAGGCCCTGAGCGGGGTTTCTCTTTTGCTCTTCCATGGTTTCCTCCCGTTCAGGCTCAGTTTGCGGCGTGGGTAATGGCCAGCACTTCGTACTCGACGGTCTGGCCGGAGGGCAGCAGGACCTCAGCCTTCTCGCCCACGGCCTTGCCCAGCAGAGCGTGGCCCACAGGGCTCTCGTCGCTGATCTTGCCGTTGATGGGGTCAGCCTCGGTGCGGCCAACGATATCGTACTCCTCGGCCTCATCATCGCCGATCATCTTGATGGAAACGTGGGTGCCAACAGCAACGCTGTCCACGCTCAGCTCGCTCTCGTCGATGATCACAGCGTTCTTGACCATCTGCTCCAGCTCGGTGATGCGGTTCTCCACCAGACCCTGGGTGTTCTTGGCTTCATCGTACTCGCTGTTCTCAGAAAGGTCGCCGTGGCTGCGGGCTTCCTTGATCTCCTCGGCCAGCTCCTTGCGGCGGACCGTCTTGAGGTATTCCAGTTCGTCCTGCATCGCCTTCAGGCCGGAAGCGGACATCTTGATTTCTTGTGCCATTTTGGATCTTCTCCTTGTCTATTGGATTGACGCAGCCGCAAAGCCGCGCACGAATGCTATTATGACTGTTCTATTATAATAGCAAGCCGGGAGCTTGTCAATAAAAACCACGGCGCTAGAGCGGAAAAAGCGGCGGTTTCGGCTCCCGCCCCTATGCAGAAGCGCCCCACCGGTTCCCCGGCAGGGCGCTTCCACAGGTTATTTGGGAATAGAGAATGGTTCGGTTGTGGGGGCAACCCCCCAGTCGCTTTCAGCGACAGCCCCCGCTGATCGGGGGGCCTTGGCGTGGCGGAAAGCTTTGCAGTGCAATGGAAAAATCAGTGAACGCTTTTTTTCAGTTCCTGCGCTTTTTTCCATGCACGGATAGAATCAGAGAAAGTCACAGGTACAAATGGATCAAAGTGGTCGGGATGTTCCTCCGCATCCAGCTGCTCCATCAGGTCGTTCTCCACGGCCCAGCGGGCAGCCTGTTGAATGGCGCTGTCCTCATCGCTTATATCGCTGTAGAGAGTGTTGCTGACAGGTTCCGGATTTTCGGCATCCTGCCACAGCAGCACTGCCAGCTCCGCACGGTTCTGCGGGATAACGGCCCCGTGGGGCAGCAGATACCGCAGGTACAACTCAGTACCCAGCATGTGGCCCTGGTACAACAGCGCTGCACTGCCAACAACTACCGTGCCGGCAAGAGCGCCCTTTTCCACCAGATTCGGCTCCTCGCCGATGCTTTCTTCCAGATAGACCACACTGAGCTTCACTCCATCCGGATTGTCCGGCATGGTAAAGATCAGGTCTTTTTCTGTGTAAGGAACATCGGGGTCGCTCAGAAGTGTCTTATCACTGATGCTCCATTCACCAAACTTCATGCCCTCTGGGGCATCCTTTGCGGTGATGGTCACCGTGGCACCTACAGGGATCTCATACTTTCCATCCAGATCCTTGGTAATGGTATCGGTAATATCCTTCAGATTGCCGTTCTCATCCTTCACCGTCACACTGGTCAGGGTACCATCGGCAATCTCCAGCTTACGCTTCGGTGTCGTGCTGCTGCCGGGATTCTCGCCCGGGTTCTCACTGCCGCCAGTGCTGCCGCTGCCGGGATTCTCGCCCGGGTTCTCACTGCCGCCAGTGCTGCCGCCGCCGGGATTTTCGCCCGGGTTCTCACCGCCGCCAGTGCTACCGCCGCCGGGATTTTCGCCCGGGTTCTCACCGCCGCCAGTGCTGCCGCCGCCGGGAGTAACAGGCTCTTTCTTCTTGGTCACGGTAACCTCTGCACTGTCCGAAGTAAATGCTTCCGCAGCATCCTTCTTTGTCAGAGACACATCAAACTTGTAGTTACCAGCTTCGGCAAAGGTTACAGTAAGTTTGTAAGTAATGTTCGGCAGAGAATCAAAAGGCAGTTTCAGGCTGTTGATATCCAGATTCATGCCATTCAATTCCTGCCACTCACCACTGTCGCCGAAACGATACTGCACTTTTTTCAGTGTGATGGTCGCACCTGCCGGGACGGTAAAGCCAGCCTTTGCGGTCACGTTCTTGCCTGCGTCATCGTTAGCGGTTACGGTAACGGTAAACTCCTTCTCCGTATCCGTCTCAACGGTTCCGCTCAGGCCATCGATTTTGACCACAGCATCAACATACTTGCTGACGTTGTAGCTCTTTTCGGCCTCACCCAGTTTGGTATTCTCTTTCTTTACGGTTGCGGTCAGTTTCTGGTTTTCACCATCATTCTTGGGCGTAATACGGAAATCATACGGCTTTTTGCCGTTGTTCAGGTCAATTTTCAGACCATCGGACGGCATCGACTTCCAGTCCTCGCCGTCCTTGTACTGGATCTCACTGTTCTTGTTGCCAAAGTCAATGGTAGCGTCTCCGCTGTCATCCTTCGGGTCAACCTTCACAGTAAAGTTTTTGCTCTCGCCCTGTTTCAGGTCAGTATCAAGGCCGTCAATGGTAACTTTAGCGTGCTCATACTCACTTACGGTATAAGTTGCAGTGTCCGTTGCACCGCTGGTGCTCAGAGTTGCCGTCAGAATCTTGTTGCCAGTTTCGCTCGGGGTCAAGGTAAAGTTCAGGGGCTCACTCTGATTTTTGGTCAGCGTAACCGTCACACCTGCATCCGTCACAGCAGTACCGTTGTAGGTCAGCCCTGCAACGTTGTCAAATGTCAATATCGCATTGCCGCTGTCATCATGGGCGGTAACGGTCACAGTAAAGGTATGGGGCTTATTCTGCGTAATGGTTTTGCCGTTCAGCTCGTTGATCGTAACGGTTGCGTGCTCACGGGCCGTTACAGCAAAGGTCGTGCTTGCGGTTGCACCAGTAATTTCGTTGCCACTTGCATCCATCAGCTTTACGGTCAGGGTCTTTTGGCCTGTAACAGCATCCGTATCCGGTACAACACGGAACTGCTTACCGGTCAGGTTGTCAATGCTCAGCTCATTGCTGGTCAGGTCGACCCATTCTTCGGTATCACCTGTTCTGTACTGCACCTTGCCGCCCGCAAAGTCGAACTGTGCCTTTGCGGCATCGGTATCGCCCTTATCGACAGCGACCGTAAAGACATTACTGCCCTCGCCAGCCTTGACAGTGTTATCGGTGGGGCCGCTGATGGTAACAGTGGCAGGTACAGCATCTTTGTACACGGCATAGTAAATCGTACCGTCAGCAGTATCACCGTATATCGGATTTATTGTCGTAGTAGCATTGGCTGTAGTATTCCAACCGAGAAAAATTTTTCCACTTTGTTTTGGTGCGCCAATACTATCAACTTGCACCTGTGTTAGCTTTGTCTCACGCCAAATTTTCTCAACTTTCTTTTGGGTACTACTATCTGCAAAAGAACCACCATTCGCATCAAAAAGTACATCCCTATAGCAACATACGAGATAGGTCTGCATACCAGTATTTCCTGTGGCAATCTTTCCGACTTGAGCATTAAAATCTTTTGCATACCCGCGATAATAAAATCGTGTATTAGCATTATTAAATGCGTCTTTTGAAATTGTCGGGATAGCATAAGGCAAATCCACCTGACGTAGACTGCTACAACCATTAAAGGCACTTTCACCAATTGAGGTTACACTATCTGGAATTTTGATAGTAGTAAGGAAAGTGCAGTTCTCAAACGCATGATTTCCAATTGAGGTCACTTTCTCTGGAATCTTGATATTAGCAAGTCCACTGCATCGCGCAAAGGCCCAGTCTCCAATTGAGGTCACACTCACTGGAATATTAAAGTTATTCAGTTTCCCACAATTAATAAAAGTACTTGCGGCAATTGAAGTTATCGTGCCCAAAATTTTGACACTAGTCAGATTACTGCATTGGCCAAAGGCAGCTACGTCAATCGAAGTCACGCTCTCCGGAATTTCAACACTCGTCAAACTAGTACAACCACGAAAAGCACCCTCTCCAATTGAGGTTGCATCTTTCAAAATATTCGAAATACTAGTATTGGTAAGTGCTTGGCAGCCCTCAAACGCTTGTTCCCCAATTGAGGTCACACTACCCGAAATCGTAACATCCGCCAGCCTGTGGCAGTACTCAAACGCACTTTTCCCAATTGAGGTTGCTCCAGCAATTGTCAACTTTGTAATTTTGTCGCATTCAGCATACCATGGCGCAGGATTATAACCAGAGCTATAACTATAATCGGTCATCTCCCCTGTACCAGTATCACTTTTTGTAATAGCCAGCGTATAGGTATCTGTACCACCATTTTGAATCATGGTATAAGTAAGCCCGTCTCCGCATACACCACTCTTATCATCCGCCGCCCACGCCGTTATGGCATTCACCGGCAGAATTGTCAGCATCATACTTATTGCCAGTATCATGCTGAGCAATCGTTTTTTCATAAAAATCCTCCTTTTTGTAAAAACCCAAAAATACTCTTCTCTGCACCCACCGCAAACACAAAAAGCGCCGCACCGGCTGAAAGGCTGGTGTGACGCTCTGAGAAAACTTCTGAGAAGTGCGGCTGGCTGCCATATTACAGGCCCTTTAGCTTTGCGTCGCAGCCTTTCGACTGGTTTGCCGATTCTTCTGTTTCAATGTGGCATTTTACACAAAAATCATAAGACTTTTTTTTTTTTTTTCAATAACCCAAAACCATCTTTGGCAAGTTGCACAAAAAGGGAAGTATCTGTATGGCATTTTCGGATAGCGGCATCTCCCCGGGGAGAAGTGTTCCGTTTGGGAAAAGGCGGCATGTTTTCTCGTTTTTTCGTTGAAATATGCCAAGTTTTATGATATAGTAGTAGTCGTTTTTACGTTTCACTCCCCTACTCTCCCTGTGGAAAGGAAGCTTCCATGAACCTGACAAAGCAGTTCTTCAAGTATGTGTCGCAGAATATTTTCGGTCTGATCGGCACATCGTGCTATATTCTGGCCGACACCTATTTCATCGCCCAGGCGGCGGGCACCGACGGCGTGACCCTGCTGAACCTCTGCCTGCCCATGTACAACCTGATCTTTGCCTTCGGCTCGATGATCGGCCTGGGTGCGGCCACCCGGTACGCCATCCTGCAGGCGCAGGGCGAGGCGCGGGCGCAGCGGTTTTTTTCCAACGCCATCCTCTGCGCCTGCCTGATCGCCATCCCGTTCATGCTGGCGGGCGCGTTCTGCCCGGGCACGCTTCTGCAGCTCATGGGCGGCGATGCGGACATCGTGGCGCTGGGCCTGAACTACACCCGCATCTTCCTGCTGTTCACACCCTTCTTCATGTGCAACTACATCTTCTCAGCCTTCGTCCGCAACGACGGCGACCCGTCCCTTGCCATGGTGGCCACCCTGAGCGGCAGCCTGTTCAATGTGGTGTTCGATTACATCTTCATCTTCCCCATGGGGCTGGGCCTGCCCGGCGCGGCGTTGGCAACCGCCATCTCGCCGGTGCTCAGCATCGCCATCTGCAGCCGCCACTTCTTTCAAAAGAGCAACACGCTCACCTTTGTCCGGCAGGCTCCCTCGGCCCGGCTGCTGGTGCAGAGCTGCCAGCTGGGCATCTCCGGCTTTGTCGGGGAGCTCTCCTCTGCTGTGACCACCACCGTGTTCAATTTCCTGCTGCTCCGGCTGGCGGGCAACGTGGGCGTGGCCGCCTACGGCGTGGTGGCAAACTTTGCGCTGGTGGCAACAGCCATCTTCAACGGCGTGGCCCAGGGTGCCCAGCCGCTGATCAGCCAGTGCTACGGCAAAAACGAGATGGCCGGGGCAAAAAGGCTGCTTCTGCTGGGCTGCGGTACCGCGCTGGCGCTGGCGGCGGTGTTGTACGGTGCCGTGTTTGGCTTTACCGATACCTTTGTTGCCCTCTTCAACAGCGAGAGCTCTGCTTTGATGGCCGAATATGCCCACAGCGGTATGCGCATCTACTTCCTGGGCTACTTCTTTGCAGGCTGCAACATTGTTGCGGCAGGCTATCTGGGTGCGGTCAACCGCCCCACCGAGGCCACCATCACCTCGGTCAGCCGGGGCGTGGCCGCCATCGTCACCTGCTCGCTGATCCTGAGCGCCCTGTTCGGCATGAACGGCGTGTGGTCGGCCTTCCCCGCCGCCGAGGCCATCACGCTGGCCCTGACGGTGTTCCTGCTCAAGCGCCCGCAGTCTGTGCACGGCTGAACGCCTCCACGGAAAAGAGCCGGGTGCTGCCCCGGCTCCTGAACATTTTAAATATACAGTGCCTGCTCCCGCTGGCTTTCCGCCGGGCTGAGGGGCCGCGCTGTCTGACCGGCCAAGGCCCGCCACTGTGCGGGGGATTGGCCGGTCTCTTTTTTGAACACCCGGCACAGGTAGTTGGCCCCTGAGAAGCCGCACAGGCTGGCAATGACATCCAGCGTGTATTCCCGGTGCAGGAGCAGCCGCATGGCAGCTTCCACCCGCACAGTGGTCAGGTAGCGCCCCGGGGGCACCCCCACGGCGGCGGTAAAGGTGCGGACAAGGTGGCTCTTGGAGACCCCCAGCCGCTCACTGAGCTCCTCCACGCCGTACAGGCCAGCGTAGTTCTGGCGGATATCCTCAATGGCGGCCTCCACCAGCGGCGGCAGGGGCGGGGCGGCGCTGTCGGCCCCCGCAAGCTCACAGAGCAGGGCAAAGGCCAGCTGGCTGGCAGCCCGGCTGCGGGGTGTGTCGGCCTCGGCGGCAAGGCGGCCCAGCAGCTCTGCGGCAGCGGGGCAGGTCTCGCCCCGGGCCAGGAACGGCAGCTCCGTCAGCCCGGCAAGGAACTGCACCGCCGCCTGCCCGGTCAGCTGGACGCAGAGCAGGTGGCTCTCCCCTTCCGGGGTCAGGGTCAACGGGGCGCGGCTCAGCACCAGATGGCCCGCCGCCGCGCTCTGGGGCGGCAGGATCAGTGCGCTGCCCGCCGGGGAGGGCGAGGCATCGGTCAGGCTGGCAGTGCATCTGCCGCTGGAGATCAGGCAGACCCACAGCCCCTCGCCGGTCAGGGTCAGGGGTTCTTTGGGCTGGATATCCCGCACCACGCCAAGGGCTGCGGTGCTTGTCCAATCATAAAGCAATATCTGACACCTCAAATCAATAAAATGCTATTTTATATCACAAAGTTATCTGTTATTATAATACCAACGAGAGCGTGCACCGTCAAGGTGCCGTAACATAGAAAAATTTTAATGGAGGCAATGACCTATGGCTTCGATTAGCTGCCAGCACATCTACAAGATCTATCCGGGCGCTACTGCTCCTGCTGTTACCGACTTCAACCTGGAGATCCAGGATAAGGAGTTCATCATCTTCGTCGGCCCCTCTGGCTGCGGCAAGTCCACCACCCTGC
>OLRS01003413.1_pt1 | contig 10075 bp, 10 predicted proteins | sample 1673171 | NCBI WGS metagenome assembly OLRS01 (sample SAMEA3136762, study PRJEB25190) | human gut metagenome | biome: human gut; feature: human-associated habitat; material: faeces | place: Austria | collected 2013
TTTTGCTTCAAAGAATTTCCCGCCGTCTGTTTATTCTGGAACTTTTTTGTTCTCTAGTTTTCTGGTAATATTACTTATCACTCCAAAGAGGTCTATGCTTATTGCGGCAATTCCTTATTACGCCAATATTATGCCGCCTGACCGGCACGGTTCTTTCCAAACAGCTTCTTTAAGCAGCTGAAGGCAACCAGAACGCCGAGTACCATTAAAAGCACAGCGACGATAAACTGCAGTCCGTCGACGAGGAATGTCGCCTGACCGCCGGCGATGTTTTTTACCAGAGCGATCGTCTTCTGGATGAGTGCGGTGAACGTCACGGCGAGCATGGCGAACATCGGAATGTAGAGCGTCCAGCCGGTGCGTCCGGTTGTCTTTAAGAAGACTGCCAGTGCGATCAGGACGAGTGCGGCGAGAAGCTGGTTCGCGGAACCGAACAGCGGCCATACATTGTTATATCCGCCGAGTGTCAGCAGATAGCCGAAGAACAGGGTGATGACCGTGGCAAAATATTTATTTGTCAGCACGCGCTGCAGCGGAGACATTTTTGCCGGATCGGTCGTATCGCCGTAGAACAGTTCCTGGAAGGACATACGCCCGATACGTGCGACGGAATCCAGAGATGTCAGCGCAAGTGCGGAGACGCACATGGTCATGAAGACCGTGGCAACCTGTACCGGAAGACCAAGCTTCTCGAGGAAACCGGCAACGCCGGAGGAGAAGATGGCGAACGGAGTTCCGTCTGGCTTGGTTCCGTTTACCGCGACAGCACCGACGACGACAAGGGAGACAATGCCTAACAGGGACTCAACAACCATTGCGCCGTAGCCGACCATCGACATATCTTTTTCGTTGCTGATCGTCTTGGAGGACGTTCCCGAGGAGACCAGGCTGTGGAAACCGGAGACGGCACCGCAGGCGATCGTGACGAACAGCGTTGGAAAAAGGCTGCTGCCGTTTACGGTAAAGCCGTTAAAAGCATTTAACTGCATGGCAGGATGAGCGACGAGAACGCCGACCACCGCGCCGATGATCATGCCGAGCAGCATGAACGTTGTCATATAATCACGCGGCTGCATGAGAAGCCACATCGGCATCACGGATGCCAGAAACAGATACGCCATGACAATGTAGATCCAGGCGGATTTGGTGGTGCAGATCGGAAGTGCCATACCGACTGCAAACATGGCAACGAGCAGCGCGATCGCAACAACCGCTTTTACCACTTCATTCATCTTGCCGACGTGCTTCTGGATCAGACCGAAGACAACGGCGACGACGATAAAGAGCATGGAGATGGAAGCGGCGGCGGAGTTCGCGTAGGAGGTCTCGGCGGTCATGCCGTCCACGCCTTTTCCGACAAACGTGCCGGCAACCATGTCCGTGAACGCTGCGATGACAAGCAGGGTGAACAGCCAGCAGAACAGCATGAAAAGCTTCCGGCCGGTCTTGCCGATATATTTTTCAATAATCATACCCATCGACTTGCCCTCATTTTTGACCGAGGCATATAGCGCACCGAAATCCTGTACCGCGCCGAAAAACAGACCGCCGATGATCAGCCACAAAAGTACCGGCACCCAGCCGAATACGGAGGCTAAGATCGGACCGGTGACAGGGCCGGCGCCTGCGATGGAAGAAAACTGATGAGAAAACACAGTAAATCTGGAAGACGGGACGTAATCCTCGCCATCCTCATGGGTGTAAGCGGGAGTCTTGGCATTCGGATCAATGCCCCATTTCTTTGCCAGCCAGCGCCCATAGAAGAGATAGCCGGCACCCAGTGCTACGATTCCGATTAAGATAATCACTAAACCATTCATTTTTTTTCCCGCCCGAAGGCGGCTCCTTTCTGATAGATCAACATTGGGCAAAGAGAAGGATGGCATTTTCTGTAAAACAAAAACGCCCCCGTCCCGCTGCACGAATGTGCAGCCAAAGACGAAGGCGTAAGCTTCCGCGTTACCACTTTGCTTGTCGTAAAAAACGACCTCTCAATCTCATCTTTGCGGGCGTAAGCCTGCAGCAATAAGCTTCCCTGTAACGGGGGAATCCCGGTGACACCTACTTGGTTCAGTGCACTGCTCGCAGAGGATAGTTCCTGAAACCGCATACCGTCTCGCACCGACCGACGGCTCTCTGTGATGCGGGGAATCAGTAAACCGTGTTCTGTTCCTTGCATTTGCTCTTTGTTTGATTATGAAGATAGCACTGTGATGTGTAAAAGTCAAGTACAAATTTTTAATGTAAGAATCTGGTAAAGACGGTTGACAAATAAAAAAACATAATATATAGTATTCCTATCAGAACAGTATGAGAAAGGAGCGCGGCTTCTATGAAACAGATATTATGCTTTGGAGATTCAAATACATACGGATTGATACCGGGAACGAAGGATCGCTATGACTGGGACACCCGCTGGAGCGGACGGATCGGGCAGCGGCTGTGGGAGGATGGCTGCCGCATTGTCGAGGAAGGACTGTGCGGACGGACGACGGTTTTTGATGATCCGTTGCGGGATGGCAGACGGGGAACGGAGCTTTTATCTGTGATCTTAGAGACGCATAAGCCGGTTGATGTGGTTGTGCTGATGCTCGGGACGAACGACTGCAAGACGATGTACGATACATCGGCGGAGGTAATCGGGAGAGGCGTGGAGCGGCTGCTCGACCAGATCAGAAGCAGCACCCCGGACAGTAAGATTCTTTTGATGTCGCCGATCGCACTCGGCGAGGGCGTTGGCGAGGCAGGGTACGATCCCGAATTTGATGAGAGCTCCGTTGCGGTGTCAAAGCGGCTGCCGGAGGTTTACCGGCGGATCGCGCATGAGCGGGGCATTTCGTTTCTGGCGGCATCCGCATATGCAAAGCCAAGTGAGGAAGACAGAGAGCACATGAATGAGGAAGGGCATGCCGCGCTGGCGGAGGCAGTGTATGCAAAGTTAAAGGAAATGCTCGCCGGAGAGAAAGAGAACGCACAGATCCCGGCATAGACGAATCCGGCAGGGAGAGAGGACAAAAACGGAATCTTACGGCAGTGTGCCTGACAGGATAAAAAGAGACGAAAGAAAACGCGCAGCGGGAATGGAAGGATGATGGCTGCTGAACCGCCCGGGAGCAGACGGCATAAGATAACAGCAGAAGACGCTGCTGCGCGGAGAAGGAGCGAAAGGAGTATGCCGGCTGAACCGCACGGGATCCGGCGGCATAAGATAACAGCAGGATACGCTGCGGCGCGGAGGAAGAGACATGGCAGAGAAAAATCTGGATTTTGACACGGTCATTGACCGGACACATACCAATTCACTCAAATATGATTTTGCAGTACAGCGGGGAAAGCCGAAGGATGTGCTGCCGCTTTGGGTTGCAGACATGGATTTTCAGGTCTCTTCCTATATACAGGAGGCACTCGCGGGCAGCGTGGCGCACGGCATTTTCGGCTACAGCGAGGCGGCCGGCAGCTACTTTGAGGCGGTTGCGGGCTGGATGGGACGGCATTACGGATGGAACGTGGAGGAACCCTGGCTGGTCAAGACGCCGGGGATTGTTTTGCGCTGGCGCAGGCGGTGCGGGCGTTCACGGAGCCGGGCGACGCGGTGCTGCTGCAGCAGCCGGTCTACTATCCGTTTTCGCAGGTGATCCGCGATAACGGCAGGAAGATTGTGGATAATACGCTTGTGCAGGGAGAGGACGGAAGATACCGGATCGATTTTGCGGATTTTGAAGAAAAAATACGCAGCTGTAAGGTAAAGCTCTTTTTTCTCTGCAACCCGCACAATCCGGTGGGACGCGTGTGGACAAGGGAGGAGCTCCTGCGGCTGGGCGACATCTGTGAAAAATACGGAGTGATTGTGGTCAGCGATGAAATCCACGCGGATTTCGTCTTTGAGGGATCGCATCAGGTACTGGCGGGTCTCAAAGAAAGCTACCGGAAATTTGTGGTGACCTGCACGGCGCCGAGCAAGACATTTAACCTTGCGGGACTTCAGGTCTCCAACATTTTTATCCCTGATGATGCGCTGCGGCGGAAGTTCGAGCAGGCGGTCGCGGCGTCCGGCTACAGCCAGCTTAACACCATGGGGCTTGTGGCTTGTGAGGCGGCGTACCGGTATGGAGAGGAGTGGTACGACGCGGTGAAGGCATATATCCGTGAAAATCTTACCTATGCGCAGCATTTTCTGGAAGAACAGATTCCGCAGGTAAAGGCAGTGAAGCCGGAGGGAACGTACCTGCTGTGGGTGGATTTCCGCAGCCTGGGGCTCTCAAGGAAGGAGCTGGAGGAGCTGATTGTAAAAAAAGCCGGACTGTGGCTGGATTCCGGAGACATCTTCGGCGCGGCGGGAAGAGGCTTTGAGCGGATCAATGTGGCATGTCCGCGCAGCGTGCTGACGGAGGCGCTGGAGCGGCTCGCGCGTGTAGTGCGGGAAAAAGAACCGATCGTGTGCAAATAGGAACCACTTATGAAAAATGGGGTGCAAAGGCACCTCATTTTTGTTATGTTAAATACAGTTCTTGAGGACACGAAAACATGCCGGCAGAGGAAGACATTTCGGAGAGGAGGAGCATGTGAAAATCAATATTGAACTGGACAATGCACTGGAGGAGACCGAGGTACTGATCCGGGCAGCGAAAATGACCGAGGAAGTCAACGGAATCCTAAAAAAACTGGAGGAGCCGTCGATGCAGATGATTTCCGGTTTTGCGGGAGATACACTGGAGATACTGGAGCAGGCGGATATTATCCGCATATACGCGGCAAAAGGAAAAGTCTATGCGGTGACGGCAAAGGGCGAATATCTGCTTCGGATGCGGCTTTACGAGGCGGAGGAACGGCTGGATCAGACGCGTTTCGTACGGATCTCAAATTCGGAGATCATCAATCTGAAAATGGCAAAACGGTTTGATCTGAGTTTTTCGGGTACGATCTGCGTGAACCTCGCGGGAGGGCAGACGGCTTACGTCTCGCGCAGATATGTGGCAAAGATCAAGCGGCTGTTGGGAATATGAGAAAGGGAACGGTGAGAGATATGAAAAAGAAAGTGTTACAGAGAGGATTGTTCGGAATTCCAACCGGGATTGCGATCGGCTATGTGATCACGGTCATGATGTCGGCATTCTGGGGCGACGGCAGCTACTATCCGTGTGTGCCTGCGTTTGTGGACGCGATGGGGAGTGAGATACGGGCAGTTGTGGTGCAGACGGTGCTGTGTGGTCTGGTCGGCATGGTGTATGCGGCGGGATCGGTCGTGTGGGAAGTGGATCGATGGAGTCTTGCCGGTCAGACGGCGGCGTATTTTCTGATTACACTCGGCTCGGTGCTTCCGGTGGCGTATGCGGCATACTGGATGGAGCGCAGCGTCGCGGGTGTGCTTGGCTACGTCGCAATCTTTTGTGCGATCTTCGCCGGAATCTGGATTGCCCAGTATCTTGGATGGCGCGCAAAAATAAATCGTATAAATAAGAAAATAGCGCTTGACAAATAAGATTTCGCGTCCTATAATCAATTCATACAAAACATAGTAGTTTTATAGGAAAACAAAAACACCATAGAAACGGAAATGAATTGAGAACAGGAGGATTTTATGATGAGTAAAATTGCTGAGAGCGCACTGGATCTGATCGGAAACACACCTTTATTAAAGCTGAACCGCTATTCTGCGGAGGCGGGCGTAAAGGACGCAACAATCTTAGGAAAGCTGGAGTATTTAAACCCGGCAGGCTCCGTAAAGGATCGTATCGCACTGGCGATGATCGAGGATGCGGAGAAGAAGGGCATCTTAAAACCGGGCGCAACCATTATTGAGCCGACCTCCGGCAACACAGGTATCGGACTGGCAGCAGTTGCTGCGGCAAAGGGCTACCATGCCATCCTGACACTGCCGGATACGATGAGCGTAGAGCGCAGAAACCTTCTGGCAGCATACGGCGCCGAGCTGGTGCTGACTGAGGGCGCGAAGGGTATGAAGGGCGCTATCGCCAAAGCAGAGGAATTAAAGGAGTCAACACCGGGCGCTGTGATCTTAGGACAGTTCGTGAACCCGGCAAATCCGGCGGCACACAAGGCAACCACAGGACCGGAGATCTGGGAGCAGACAGACGGTAAGGTAGATATCTTTGTAGCAGGCGTAGGTACCGGCGGAACGGTAACCGGTGTCGGCGAGTACTTAAAGGAGAAGAATCCGAACGTCAAGATCGTTGCGGTAGAGCCGGCAACCAGCCCGGTATTATCTAAGGGCACACCGGGTGCGCACAAGATTCAGGGTATTGGCGCAGGATTTGTTCCGGATGTACTCAACACAAAGGTGTACGATGAAGTCATCACGATTGAGAACGACGACGCATTTACAGAGGGAAGAGCGTTTGCACGCAGCGAAGGTATCCTCGTAGGTATCTCTTCCGGCGCAGCATTAAAGGCGGCAGCCATTCTGGCTGCAAGACCGGAGAACAAGGGCAAGACGATTGTGGCTTTGCTTCCGGATTCCGGAGACAGATATCTGTCCACCTCCCTGTTTGCAAAGAACTAGGAGACCGCTCGAAGAGCAAATGCCGGATCCTTTGGCAGCACGGTTTTGCCTGTGCCGCCGGAGGATCTGTTTTTGACCGTGAAATGTGTGGAAGGTCTGTTTTTGACCGTGAAATGTGTGGAAGGTCTGTTTTTGACCGTGGAAAGTGCGGAAGGTCTGTTAGTGCATGGGAAAAGTGCGGGGCATCCCGGAAAAACAGGTGCAGAGACAGGAAAACTCTGGACATTTGCTGAAAACATGATATGATATCAAAGTATCACAATGACAATCTATCGTGACAGGTGTCTTGTCACCTGAAAAGCGGATGTATAGAGAACGGAGATAAAAATGGAAGCAGAGAGAGCGAAGCGGATCAAGGAATTGCAGAAAGAGAAGGATGTTGTCATTCTTGCGCATTATTATGTGGACGGCGCCGTGCAGGAGATTGCCGATTATGTGGGTGATTCCTTTTATCTGAGCAAGGTTGCGACGAAGGTGCCGCAGAAGACGATTCTGTTTGCCGGAGTGACGTTTATGGGTGAGAGCGCGAAGATCTTAAACCCGGATAAGACGGTTGTGATGGCGGACGAGTGTGCGGACTGCCCGATGGCACATATGATTACGGCAGACCGGATCGCGGAAGTGAGAGAGGAATACGAAGATCTGGCAGTGGTCTGCTATGTGAACTCCACGGCGGAGATTAAGGCGGTATCGGATGTGTGCGTGACTTCCTCCAACGCGGTAAAAGTCGTGTCCAACATTCCGCAGAAGAATATTTTCTTCGTGCCGGACAACAACCTCGGCAGATATGTGGCAGAGAAGCTGCCGGAGAAGCATTTCATTTTCCACGATGGCTTCTGCCATGTGCACAAGAGCATTCACGCGGCAGAGCTGCAGGCGGCAAAGGATGCCTGTCCGGACGCACTGGTGCTGACGCACCCGGAGTGTACTGAGGACGTGGTTGCGATGTCCGATTTCGTGGGAAGCACGTCTGAGATTATTGATTTTGCGACGCAGAGCGACTGCAAAAAGTTCATCATCTGCACGGAGATGGGCGTATTCTTTGAACTGCAGCAGAAGAATCCGGATAAGAAGTTCTATTCGGTGGGACACAGACAGTTTTGCCCGAACATGAAGAAAGTGACGATTGATAAAGTCGAGCAGGTGCTTGAGAAGCTCGGCAGCGGAGAACTCGAGGAGATCACGCTCTCTGACGAGATCCTGACCCGTGCCGCAAAGCCGCTGCAACGCATGTTGGAACTTGCAAAATAGCGGCGGACGCTATATGATAGAAGCGGACAGGCGTAAACGTTACAATATATAGGAGTATCTATGTTAAATCAATTTTCCAGAACAGAATTATTATTAGGAAAAGAGGCTATGGAGCGGCTCTCGCGTGCGAGGGTCGCTGTTTTTGGCATTGGCGGTGTGGGAGGCTACACCGTGGAGGCGCTGGTGCGAAGCGGTGTGGGAGCCATCGATCTGATCGACGATGATAAGGTCTGCCTTACCAATCTGAACCGTCAGATCATCGCAACGCGCAGCACCGTAGGGAAATATAAGGTGGAGGTCATGCGTGACCGCATTCTCGACATCAACCCGGACTGCAAGGTGGAGGTGCACAAGTGCTTCTATCTGCCGGAGACAAAGGACGAGTTCGATTTTTCCAGCTATTCGTATGTCGTGGATGCAGTCGATACTGTGACGGCAAAGATTGCGCTGGTCATGCAGTCGCAGGAGACAGGAACGCCGATCATCAGCAGCATGGGCGCCGGCAACAAGCTGAATCCGGCAATGTTTGAGGTGGCGGACATCTATAAGACGTCGGTCTGCCCGCTGGCGAAGGTCATGCGCCGCGAACTCAAAAAGCGCGGAGTGAAGAAACTAAAGGTGGTGTATTCCAGGGAGCAGCCGGTCACGCCGATCGAGGATATGTCGATCAGCTGCCGTGCGCACTGTATCTGCCCGCCGGGAGCAAAGCATAAATGTACGGAGCGCCGTGCGATTCCGGGTTCCAATGCATTTGTACCATCGGTGGCAGGATTGATCATTGCATCGGAGGTCATCAAGGACCTTGCGGCAGAATAGAGAATGAGGGACAGGCATGTATCAGAGAACCATAGAAGAACTGCAGAAGGACGAGCGGGAAAAAGTAATCATAGACATCCGCAGAGAAGCAGATTTTTTGAGAGAGACATATCCGGGAGCGAAGCATATCTATTGGGAGGAGTTCGAGGCGCACAGAGACGAGGTGCCCAAGGACCGTCCAGTTTACCTGATCTGTTATACGGGAGAGCGCAGCGACGAGCTGGCGCGCGAGCTTTTAGAGGAGGGCTATGAGGTATACAGTGTGCAGGGCGGATACCGTGCGTACCTGCGCATGAAGCTGTTAGAATCCATGGAACAGACAAAAGCCCCGGACGCCGAAGAGAAGAATCTGGATCGCTGCAGTGAGATTGAGCGCAGTATTGTCAAAAAGTTCCGCAAGGAGATCTGGCGGAAGTTCACAAAGGCGATCAACGAATACGAGCTGATCCAGGACGGGGACAAGATCGCCGTCTGTATTTCCGGTGGAAAAGATTCCATGCTGATGGCGAAGCTGTTTCAGGAGCTGGAGCGCCACGGCAAGAAGAATTTCGAGGTGGTATTCCTCGTCATGAATCCGGGGTACAATGAGATCAACTACGAGACGATTGTAAACAACGCCAAAATTTTAAATGTCCCGATCACGGTATTTACCTCCGAGATCTTTGACATTGTGGCGGGGGAGGAGGAATCTCCGTGCTATCTGTGCGCGCGCATGCGCAGAGGGCATCTCTACAGCAAGGCAAAGGAGCTCGGCTGCAACAAGATTGCGCTGGGACATCATTTTGACGATGTGATCGAGACCATCCTTATGGGAATGCTTTACGGGGCGCAGGTACAGACGATGATGCCGAAGCTGCACAGCACGAATTTCCCGGGGATGGAGCTGATTCGTCCGCTGTATCTGGTGCGCGAGGAAGACATCATCCACTGGATGAATTACAATGACCTGCACTTTATCCAGTGTGCCTGCCGTTTCACGGAAAGCTGTGCTTCCTGCGGCGGTACAGAGAAGGGCTCCAAGCGCGCGGAGATCAAGGATCTGATCCGGGAGCTTCGCAAGAAGAATCCTTACATTGAGAAGAATATCTTCCGCAGTGTGGAGAACGTCAACCTGAACACTGTGATCGGTTATAAAAAAGATGGTGTCCGCCATCATTTTCTGGATGAATATGACAAAGCATAATTTTGATTTTGTGTCATTTTTATCCCCCCGAGGGGCTTGTGCGGCCCCTCTTTTTCATGCTATCCTTTGTGCACTGGGCAAAAATGCCGGCGATTTTAACAAGGGAGAATAAATAATGAAAAAGAGGTGGATGGCGCTGCTTGGGGCAGCGGTAGTGACGATAAATCTGTTTGCCGGATGCGGCAGCACAGGTGCGGAGCAGACAGGCAATAACGCAGATGGTACGGCGACAGAGGCAGTACAGGGAAAAGACAGCGCCGGAGGCGGGAATGCGGCGCAGAGCGTGTGCTTTCCAATGTTTCAAT
>OLRS01003439.1_pt1 | contig 9978 bp, 10 predicted proteins | sample 1673171 | NCBI WGS metagenome assembly OLRS01 (sample SAMEA3136762, study PRJEB25190) | human gut metagenome | biome: human gut; feature: human-associated habitat; material: faeces | place: Austria | collected 2013
TATCATAGATTCCCGACGGCTCCACGATCACGCGGTCATACCCGCACATTCCCATGGCGATCAGCTTGGTGCGGAATCTTCTGCGGTGTGTCTCGGGATCGCAGCCGCCGGAGATCATCTCCAGCTCGCACTGCTCCCCCTCTAACTCCTGCAGCAGCATCATATCGACATTGACCGCGCCGAAATCATTCTCCAGGATTCCGATATTCTGTCCCTGCTCCATCAGGCGTTTCGCATATTTTTTCAAAAACGTCGTCTTCCCCGATCCGAGGAAGCCCGTGATCAGATCAATTTTTACCATGGCAGTCCTCCCTATGCATCCGATCTGGAATATGCATTCTTCATCTGGCCGCTAAGTTCATATAAAACCTTGTCCAGGGTATCTGCCGTCTCCTTCTGCAGCATCTTCGCAATACTGCGGTTTGCCTCCTCGCGAAGTCTTCTGCGCATCACGGCATCCGTCTCCTTGGAGAGGAGCGCGTCGTAGTGATGGATCAGCTCGTGTCCCTTCGCCATCACATGCTCCTGATAGCGCTCGATATGGAACACCGAGCTACGGTAGGATGCGTCTGCCATCGCCGCAATCAGCCGGCTCGACCAGTAAAAGTTCTCCGTGGACACCTCGCCTGTCGTGTTCGACAGATATTCCGGCGTCTCCTCCACATCGGCATAGAACGGCACCAGCACGTTAAATGCGTTTGACGCAAATGCCAGCCATTCGATCACGCCGTTCTCCTGCTCCATCTGCGGGCGCATCTGGATCACTGCGAGAAAATCGTTCCGGTTGATGCCGATCGAGCGGTATGCACCGCGCAGGGACTTATCCCCGTAAGCGGCATACGGATCATACGGCGTTCCCTGGAAATGGGAGGACAAGACGTATTTGACGTCCTCCACCGTCACCTTTTTCTCCGGTACCATGCACCACGGAAGCTCATCCGAAACCGGTGTGAAATCCGCATGCGGTCCGTCCCACACCTTCGTGTGCGGATTCAGATAGCGCTCCATGAACCACGCACGCGGCGTGTTGTATACATGATCCGCATCGTCATGGCTGCCGAACGCGTCGCGCGGATGAAACTCGCCATCCTGTGAGAGATCCAGATGATACGTCTTTACGAATTCTTCCAGATCCGCCGAGCACATATATTCCTTCTGCTCCCCGAGGGCATCGGAAAAATCAAACCGGTCGATTCCAAGCTGGTTCGGCATGACCACATAGACATCATCCGGCACTCTGCGCGCCATCCAGTGATGTCCGCCGATTGTCTCCAGCCACCAGATCTCATCCTGATCCTGAAATGCAATGCCGTTCATCTCATAGGTGCCGTACTGCTCCAGCAGGCTTCCCAGACGTCTGACACCCTCTCTGGCGCTGCGGATATACGGAAGTACAAGACACACAAGATCTTCCTCGCCGATCCCTCCACAGATCTCCGGCTGACCATCCTCTGCCTTCTGGTATACCACCAGCGGATCTGCGCCGAGCACGCGCGGATTCGAGGTGATCGTCTCCGTCGCCGTCATGGCAACATGCGCCTCATTCACGCCGCTTGCCGCCCAGATGCCTTCCCCGTCGACCGCGTTCGGCACCGCCGTGTAGCGCATCGGCTGCTCCGGCAGCTCGATCTTCACATGTGAAATCACAGACTCATAATGTCGCGGCTGCTCCTGGGGCTGCACGACCACAAATTTCTTCGGTGTAAAATGTCCCGAACCCGAATCGTCGTTGCGCGCAATCATCGTTGATCCGTCATAGGATGCTTTTTTTCCCACTAAAATCGTTGTACAAGCCATTATCCATTCCTCCTTGGTATGTCTATCTGATTTTCCTGCCTCTTCGCCGGAAGCAGAAATTCCCTAAAGCATATTCCACATTGCATAAGAATCATAGCACTTTTCGCTCGTCTTCTACAAGTCCCATCTAGGAACCGGACGGAATCCGCACGAGGATCCGCTCCCCGCCGCGCTCTGCCATGGCAAGCACCGGCACGTGCTTTTTCCGGAGCAGATGCACCACCGGATATGCCGAAAATACATCCCCCTCGACATAAACAGCCTCCGGCCGGTACTGCAGGATCTGTTTCACATAGTCCTTGTTCCGAAGCTTCCAGTCGTTTTTTTCCATCGCCACTTCACCGTAACTGCCGTCCTGCTCCAGCCCGGGCAGCTCCGGCAGCGGGATATGATAGATCTGTGCTTGCGCCATCCCCGGCAGTTCTCTTAAAAGTTCGTCCGCCGCATCGCCGCCGCCCACGTTTACAAGCGCCTTCTCATCCTTGAAGCTGTCCAGACTGATCCGGCATGCCTCCACCGCATCGGAAAGTTCCCCGACCGTCATGAGAAATCCGCCCTTATGGCAGAAAACGGCGCTCTTTAATCCCGATGCCTCCGCCAGTTCTTCCTTTTCCAGTCCGAGCCAGCGTTCCGGGAAGCTGCACTTATAATGGAGAGAATACTCCCGCTTCTGCGGCTGGATGCAGTATCCGCCCCGGTTCGACGGGAAAATCACAAACGCAATCCCGGTCTCCGACAGGCGTTTCTGGCACGGAATAAAATAGGGCAATATCAGAATCGCGGCATCGCGCTCCGCCGTCTCCCCGGACGTTACGGCACGCTCATGCGCCGCCAGCACCTCCTCGATCTGACGGTCGGCGCGCTCATTTCCACGGTAGCGCTCGAATTTATTTTCAAGAATCATGCCCGCCACACTGACTGCCTGAAAAAAGGCGGCGTCGCTTCCGCCCTGCGCATCCCATGCCGGGTTAAAATTACCGATGAGCGTCGCCAGCTCGTTTTTCTCCCCGGTGTTGTCGTTGTTGTCCAACGGCTGTACAAACGCCTCGTCAAATTCCGCTGCCAGCTCCTCCCCGAGGATTGCTTCCCCGAGTTCTTCCCACAGCAGCCCGAACGCCGCATAGGGCACGCCGTTCTCCCGCACCCGGCTGTCTTTCTGATGATGGTCGTACCGTCCTCTTCCGATGTCAAACACGATCCCGTCAAAATCCTCCGGCACCCTGTTGCCTCGCGCAATTACAATCTCCGGATTCAGGTAAAGCAGCAACGCCGCGGAAAACACATCGTCTGCATGAAATTTCCCTCCGTGTGTAAACGCCGCCGCATCTTTTCTCTGAATCTGTTCCAGTAAGTCTTCCGTCATTCTTTTTCTCCCTCATTCGCTTCTTCCATCACAACACGCGCCTCCGGCGCACTGCCCGCCTCCACATAATCGAACCGGATCACCGCCTGCTGCCAGTTCACGCTGACTCTGGCGCTTTTTCCCCGCTCCCTGCCGGCCGCGGAAATCTGTTCTAACAGTTCCCCCAAGACCTCCCTGGTGAGATACCCGCCCCTCCAGTGAAAGGTAAACGTTTTTCCTTTTTTTGCTGTCTGAAGCGCACGTTTATAGACATCCTCCACCTTCGTGAAGGAAAGCTTTTTCTCCCGATAATAAAAATGCTGTGCATCCGTACATTCCGGCACAGGCGCGATCAGGGGCTGATGATCCCGGAATACGCTCTTGTCGCAGAGATTGAAATAATCGTACCGGATCTGTGCTCCCGCACCGAGCGTGTTGTCAAATGTGGCATCCAGATGATAATACTGCCCGCCGATTTTTACAATGTTCCACGTATGGCGGTATTTGATCCCCTTCTCTGGGCAGTTTCCGCACAGAGCAATCACGCACCAAATGCCAAGCGCATTGCAAAGCACCTTTACTGACTTTGCGATTCCCTCACAGACGCCCACACCCTGTCCGAGAGGACCTATGATCTCATGGGAATACGGCTTTTTCAGCTTATCGTAGTGCACGTTTTCGCAGATAAAGTCATGGACGTATTTTTCCTTCTCCCACTCGGAGAGATTCTGCGCCGCGCGCGCCAGTTTTTCCACCCGCGCCTTCATCGCCTTCTGGTGCTCTCTGATCTTGCCTTTTTCAAAGAGGTATTCCGGCAGGAACACAAGGTTCGCCGACTCCGGATAATACCGGTACTTGTAGCCGGTCGCCCAGAAAATCTCCGGATGATCCAGCCGCAGCAGGAAAAATACCTGATAGAGATCCTCCGCCTCAAGGCGCGGCATCGGAATGGAATCCTCCAACGCCAATAGTCCCTGCAGCATCGCATGATATGCCGCCTGCTTTGTTTTGTCCATTTTGCTGTAATAATATGCTTCCATCGTTGTCTCCGTGTAGTTATATGGGCAGGGCTATGATCTGGATTTCCTGTTGGATTCCGGAATCAGCCTTCCTGTCCGGCGAGCGCCTGGCTTCTCCGGTGCACTCTCCGTCTCACAAAGTAAAAGCAGACGACTTGTAAAATAATGGTGATAATCCATGACGCCGGATAAGAAATAAACAGAATCGCCAGTGATCTGTGATATGGGAAAATGCCAAAGATCCACACCACTCTCGTGCCGACCGTTCCGATGACCGACAACACCATCGGCACCGCAGAATATCCCATGCCGCGCAGCGCCCCCGGGAACAAATCCATCCAGCCGCAAAGAAAATAGGTGATCGTCGTGTATGCAAGGATCTCCATACCGCACGCAATTACCTCGGCATCCTCCGTGTAGATCTGTAAAATCTCCGGTCCGAACCCATAGCAGATGCATCCCAAAACTACAGCGACCACGACCGATAAGATCATGCAGTCTGCCAGCACACGATCCATGCGCTTTAATTTTCCAACGCCGTAATTCTGGCTGGTAAAGCTCATGCACGCCTGTGTGATGGAGTTCACCGAGACATACAAGAAGCCGAGCAGATTGTTTGCCGCCGTGTAGCCTGCCATCGCCGTCGACCCGAACGAATTCACCGAAGACTGCAGGAGCACATTGGAAAAGTTAATGACCGTGCTCTGGATTCCCGCCGGAACGCCGACTGAAAAGATCTGCTTCAAGTAGTACCCTTTCATGCCAAGCTCGGAAAACCGCAGCCGGTAACTGCTCTCCGACCGGCAGAGGCACCGCAGCACCAGCACACAGGAAATCATCTGTGAGATAACCGTGGCGATCGCCACACCGGCAACGCCGAGCTTGAATACAATGACCAGCACCATATTCAAGCACGCGTTGATGACTCCCGCAATCATCAAAAACAGCAGCGGACGCTTCGTGTCCCCGACGGCGCGCAGGATCGCCGCGCCATAATTGTAGAGGATGAAAAACGGCATTCCCAGAAAATAAATCCGCATATAAAGTGCCGACAGCCCGATGACGTCGTCCGGCGTCCCCATCAGCGCCAGCGCTCCCTTGGAAAAAACAAGTCCCACCAGCGCCATGACAATTCCGCTGACCAGCGCCAGGGTTATCGCGGTATGTACGGTCTCAGACACCTCTTTCTCACGCCCCGCCGCATAGAAACGCGCCGTCAGTACATTTGCCCCCAGCGAAATTCCGATAAACAGATTCGTGAACACGTTGATGAGCGCACTGGTCGATCCCACCGCCGCCAGCGCCTGGCTGCCGGAAAACCTGCCCACCACGATAATATCTACCGCATTGAACATCAGCTGTAAAATACCCGACAGCATGAGCGGCAGCGAGAAGGAAATCAATTTGTCCATAATCGTTCCGTTGCACATATCGATCTCGTATTTATTCTTTTTTGCCGTTGTCTGTTCCATCTCTGTCACCGCTCCTGTTCTGTGTCTTATCTGTTTCATCCACTTCCCGTTCTATCTTTTCTTAAATCCAGTTAAAGTCTCCGCCGGTAATCGCAAGGCTTAAGAGCGCATCCATTTTCGCCACTTCCTCCTCGCCCTCGATTTTCTGCAGAAGCACTGCCGTATCTGTCACGTCCGCAAGCGTTTCATCCGGCCCGATCTCATAATCAATCTCCGATGCACAATCCGGACAGGGAATCCGCTTCATCGTCTGCAAGGACAGAAACCGATTCCCGCACTTTTTACATTCATAATATCCACACTGCTTTGTGCCATCCGGTACATAATACATGGTAAAACCTCCTTTTGCCTGTCACTATCTACCCTATTTTAGCATGATGGCTTTTAAAACACAAATGCAGGGTATGTCTTGAAGCAAGACATACCCTGCATGGAGGAAGCTAATTTTATTGTAGGTATATTTTTTGCGGTGCATGTCCGAAATTCAGGTTGCAAAAGCTTGGAAGGTGGGGTTATCTATGACCTCGAGCAAAAGTTCCTTAAAAAATTCTAGTGCCATTTTTCTTTACCATTTTATTTACCACCTGTATCCCTTACTTATATTGATACTTTTGTTCTCGTTTACGAAAAGCGTCCTCTCCCCCTTCCATAATTTCGCAAATACCTTCCCTAATAATTTTTTCTTCAATACATCCTGTTTTTTTATTTTTCCTAAAGGTAACTTTCCCCTCATTATTACGCTCCAAAACAATAATTCCTTCTGCATCGCCCAAGACGGGAATATTAGGATTATGTGTAACAATAATAATTTGGCGTTTATTCTTCATTTTCCTTATAGATTTTACAACAAGTGAATATATTAAACTATTATCTAAATCATCTTCTGGTTGATCAATAATCAATGGATTCTCACCACTATTCAAAATAAATGCCAGTATAGCTGCACTCTTCTGACCAGGTGAGCCTTCATTAATATCAATTGATCCATTCTCATCTATTATCTTAATTTGTAATTTATCCTCCGGGAACACCTTAACCATTGAACTTAATGTATCGTTGTTGTATTTATCTTTCCAAAGCTTAGCAAATCGCATATCCGCCAGTGGTCCAAGCACATCTTCTATATTACCTGTATCAGTCATCAACATAAACTTTAAAAGGGCTTTATATCCCTTCCAATCACTGTTCGCAGATAAAGATTGTTCTACCAACTTTTGAAAATCGTTGTCAAAAGTTCCCTCTTTTCCAAGTTCCTTCTGTAAGTTTGCCTTCCATCTTGACAAATGCCCTAACGGAATAACTTTAATAGAAATACTCTCTAAATTTAGTTCATCAATTACATCCTGTCTCTTTTGGGATAGTTCAAGCCGTTTATCAACAAAAACATTTATGCTTTCCTCTATTTTCTTTTCTACATTTTCTTGTTCCTTCAGCAACAATACCAATTCATTATATCTTTGTGTATTTTTTTGGAGCTGATCTTGAATACCATTAATATCTTCCCCTCCAGTATTTCTAACTTCTTCTAACGCACTCAAATATTTATTATGCGCTTCCTCTCGCCTCGCATAAGTAGGCGATACTTCATATGCTTTTTCCATCGATTCAATAGCATCTCTTTTTTGATTCAACACATCAATAAGGCTTTGATTGATATCTGCCAATTTTTTAAACATCTCGATCTCAATTACGTTTTCTTCCGTTTTATCGAGTTCACCAATACGTGACTCTAATTCCCTTCTTTGGTCTTCAAAACCAGCAATGGCCCCATTTACTTTACCTAATTCTGAAACAAATGTTTTTTCAATATTGTTTATTTTGTTATCAACAGTCTCAAAATCTCTTCTGGCTTTTTCAATTCCACTTGTAGTTCAGTATTATCATCAACTTGAATCACATCACGCAAATTTGCCAAATCTCGTCTCAACAAATCTATAGCTTTTTTGCTTATTTGTTCTTTCATTGTCTTTTTCAAAAAGTCTTTATTAATTTCACTAATTATATAGCCATTTCTTTTTACATCAGAACTCATTTTTATCATTAATATACTTTTTGTGCATTGTATAAAGAGCATAACGAACAATATAAAATACCCAACTCGTCTATATACTTGTATATCAAATCATTAACATTGACTGTCTATTTTTCGCTTAGCCCTTTTGTAAAAGGAGCATCACTTTCAAGTAAACTTCTATCTACTGGAATATTTCCAACAATATCTCTTAACAAACTGACAACCGCTACCTTATCACCTTTACTTAACTTTCTGACATATTGCATGACAATCTCCTCCTTATTTCTGTCCTTTCTATCTTCCTATCATTACTCCGTTCTTAAATAGAGCCAGACTAGAGCCATTTGATAAAGCAAATGCCGGAAGCCCGCATAAATACAGGCTTTCGGCATTTTAATCTGTTATTCAAACTCGGCAAATTGTGGTTTGGGCTTAAGCTATTTTGTTTATGTTATGTTTGAAATACGCCGATATTTTACTCTGTCTACACACTTTATTTTGACTTACTGATTTTCTGTTGCCAAAGTGTTGCCACGACTTATAAAGCCAAATTCGTCGAACAAAACAATATTCTCTGACACAAAATGAATAATCCCTATGATTTCTTTCTCAGTTCAATAACTTCCTGTATCATATTAATTATCCATGGCTCATTTATCGAATACTTCTCCATAAGCAATTTCAATATTCTTTATATATTCCTTCTCAATACTTCTCCCCTGATTGTCATAAATCTCCAAGTTGACATAGTCTTTGATATCTGAAACACTCTCCTTCAAATCCCTGACAACATGATAATTGGTAATAACAATATATGAATTTTTATCCTTGCCTTTGCAAGGAAATATAATTCCACTACCATGTCGGCTATATGTTTCAATAAATACAAGATTTTTCATCATATGCTATACACCTATTTCCGATTTCTTTTCTATTCTATGAACCAAATCTGTAGGTTCTGTACATTCATAATCGGTACTGGTATAAATCTTACACCCACGTTCGAATAACCCTTTAATAATATCTCTATCCGGATGCTTGTTTTCTCCAGTTTGCCCTTTCTTAATTGTAACTCCATACTGTTTACAAGAAAATGTATCTACAAATTTCTCAATTCCTTCATTATTATTTTTTGCACCATGGTGAGATAGTTTTATATAGTCAATATGTTCCACGCCCTTGAATTCCTTCAGTATCTCATACACCTCTTTCACAATCCCATCCCCCATCATAAGCACCTTTTTTTTATTGAACTCTAATAAAAAAGAAATTGAACTTTGATTTTTTAAGTTACTATCCTCTTTTACTTTGGCAGAGCTTTCTGTTACATTTTTCCAATTTCTCATAAGCTTTTTCAATGTGTCAATATCAGGGGAAAGCATAGTAATATATACATGGTCATTCTCCAACATATCAGCACTCATTAAACCTCGTTGTACTTTTGATAAAATATGTACGGGAAGCTCTTCTTTTTGTCTTCGACGCTCAATCACTTTATTTTCCCTATTATAATTTCTAGCATAGCTTTTTATCAGCATTTTTTGTGATAACCGACGTCTTATTTCCTCATACAACTTATTTCCTTTGTCATATGTGATAAGCGTCTCATCATATTTATTATATATAATGAATACATTATTCAAAAAATCATAAGTATCATAATACTCCAGCAAATCTATGACTCCTACAATATGATCATTATCCACATGTGTAACCACAATACCGTTTAATTGCTGTCCATTCAAAGCATTCTTTAAATCCTCTAACACATTCGCTTTTCCGCAGTCAACCACCAAATTGAAATATTTTCCTGTTGCATTGGAAACCTTAATTAAAAAAAATCCCCCTGACCAATATCAAAACTCTTTACTACTATTCCCATTATGAATCCTCCTTTCCGTCTTTATCTATACGCACTAAATTTAATTTTACCACTAATCTTTATTATTCTCTTGCTTCATCCGGCAACAAAATCTCCATTCATAAACATAATTTTGAAATAATATATGTACTGGCAGATAATCTGCGGACTATCTGCCAGTTAAAATAATCTGTATAAAATTGTAAATTATTCAAACTCCAGACAGACAGTGCGGAGTATAAAGCAAAATCGTTGATTTTAAGCCATTTTTAGGCAATATAAGTAACTATAAAACCATATAAAAATATTAAAAAATGCAATTTTAATGCAATGAGGTGCAATCAAAATCATCTGATTTGTACCCAATCCCAAATCTCAATATCAACTATTTAGTTAAAGACGTTCAATAAATGAGCGTCTTTTTTCATACCCAAAATCGAAAGGAGAAAGAGAAAATATGAATAAGCTAGTAA
>OLRS01003442.1_pt1 | contig 9963 bp, 8 predicted proteins | sample 1673171 | NCBI WGS metagenome assembly OLRS01 (sample SAMEA3136762, study PRJEB25190) | human gut metagenome | biome: human gut; feature: human-associated habitat; material: faeces | place: Austria | collected 2013
GTTGAGGACGATAGAGCGCTCCTTCATCCCCGGCAGCGACGCGATGCTCACCAGCTCCTGCTCGTCGTCATAGACGAAGCGGTCGTAGATCTCGTCGCTCAGCACGAGCAGGTCGTGCTCGCGCGCGATGTCCGCGAGCGCCTCCATCGACGCGCGGCTCAGCACGCCGCCGGTCGGGTTGCTCGGCGAAACGATGACGAGCATCTTCGTCTTCTCCGTAATCAGGCTGCGCACCTCGTCGACCTGCACCTGATAGTCGTTCTCCTCGAGGAGGTTATACTTCTTGATGACCGCGCCCGCGATGTTCGGGATCTCGGAATACGTCAGATACACGGGGTCGGGCACGAGCACCTCGTCGCCGGGGTTGAGCGTGCTCAGAAGCGCCACGAACATACCCTGCGCCACGCCCGTGGTGACGGAGATCTCCGCCGGGGTATAGTGCAGCCCGTTCTCGCGCGCCAGCTTCTCGCAGACCGCCTCCTTCAGTTCCAGAATGCCGGAGCCGTCGGTATAGCGCGTCTGCCCGGCGTCGAGCGAGCGCTTGCACGCGTCGACGATGTACTGCGGCGTGCTGAAATCGGGCTCGCCGAGCGTCAGCGCCGTGACGGGAATGTTCTGCGCGGCAAGCTCCGCGCACTTGCTGAACACCACGCGGGTGCCGGACACATGGAGGTTATCCAGACGGTGTGCCTGCTCAAAATTCATGATAACAGCCTTCCTTTCTCTCAGACCAGCAGCAGTGACAGCTGCGGCACATACGTTGTCAGCAGCAGCACAACCAGAATCGTGCCGATCAGCGGCCAGATCCACTTGACCACGCGCTCAAACGGGATACGCGCGACGGACGAGCCGACGAACAGGTTCACGCCGTAGGGCGGCGTGATGAAGCCGACGGCGAGGTTCATCGTCATGAGGATGCCGAAGTGGACGGGGTTCACGCCCAGTGCCGTCGCCACAGGCAGCAGGATGGGCGCGAGGATCGTGCAGCTGGAGATGTTGTCCATGAACATGCCCACGATCAGCAGAAACACGTTCATGATGAGCAGCACCACGATCTTGTTGCTGCTCAGGCCGAGGATGAAGGCCGAGAGCGTCTCGGGCACCTGCTCGAGCGTCATCACATACGCGAAGCTCGTGGACATGCCGACGATAAAGGACGTCGCGCCGGCGATGATGACCGTGTCCTTCATGCAGTCGACGAACTCCTTCCAGCGGATCTCCTTGTAGACAAACGTGCCGATGATGAACGTATACACGCACGACACAGCCGCCGCCTCGGTGGGGGTGAACTTGCCGGAATAGATGCCGCCGAGGATGATGACCGGGCTGAGGATCGCCCAGAACGCGTCGAGAAAGGACTTCCAGAGCGCCTTGAAGCTGAACTTGCGGCCGTTGCCCTTCCAGCCGTGTCGCTTGCAGATGTACCAGTTATAGGCCATCAGCGCGATGCCCATCACAAGGCCCGGCAGGACGCCGGCCTTGAAGAGGTCGCCGATGGAGGTGCCGGTCGCGACGCCGTAGATCACGAACGGGATGGACGGCGGAATGATGACACCGATCGTGCCCGCCGCGGCGGAGAGCGCCGTGGCATAGCCCTTGTCATAGCCCTTCTCCTCCATCTCGGGGATCATGAACGAGCCGATGGCCGACACCGTCGCCGGGCCGGAGCCGGAGATGGCCGCGTAGAACATGGCGGTGAACGTCGTGATCGCGCCGAGACCGCCGGTGAAGAAGCCGACGATATTGTCCGCGAGGTCGAGCAGGCGCTTGGAGATGCCGCCGTAGCGCATGAAGTTGCCCGCGAGCATGAAGAACGGAATCGCCATCAGGGAGAAGCTGTCGATGCCCGCGAAGGCATTCTGCGCGACCATGATCGGGTCGATATTCGTCGCGAAGACGAGGCAGAGCATCGTCGCAAGACCCATCGCGATGCCGATGGGCAGGCTGATCGCGCCGAACACGATCAGGCAGATAAACAGAATCGCTAACATCTCAGGCCTCCTCTTCCTGCGTATTTCTCAGACGCTCCACAATCTTCTGCACGAGACGGATCGTCATGAGTGCGCCGCCGATGGGGACGGACGCATAGGGGATCGTCATGGGGATGCGCATCGCGGAGGACACCTGCCCCATGGCCGCGATCTTGCCGACGAGGACGCAGCCCTCGACCGTCAGCCACAGCGCAAACAGCAGCCACAGCGTCAGCACGACCAGATCCATCCCCCGGCGCCTGCCGCCGGAGAGCTTGCCGATCAGGGCGGTGATGCGGATGTGCGCATCCTCGTGCACGGCGTAGGACGCGCCGACCCAGACCTGATAGAGCATCACATAACGGGAAAATTCCTCCGCCCAGACCGTCGCGGCGTTGAACCAGCGCAGCACGATCTGCATGAACGTCACCAGAACCATCACGATCAGGGAGGCGATCAGAAACCACTTTTCAAACTGTTCGTCAATGAACTTCAGAACCTTCATCCCATCGCCCCCTTAAAAATCGTCGTTGTACTTCATCGCGAGGTCGATCAGCTCCTGCGAGCCGCCGTACTTCTCGATGAAGAGGTCATATACCGAGGATGCCGCGTCAATGAACGCGTCCTTCTGCTCCGAGGTCACCTCGAGCACGTTGACGCCCGCGTCCTTGAGCTGCTGGATGTAATCCCCCTGCGCGTCGCGGATCATCTGCGTCAGGTTCTCCACGAAGTGCTCCGCGGCCTCGTCGAACCACTCCTTATCCTGCCCCTCGAGGGAGTCGTAGAAGTCCTTGTTGAAGTTGAAGATGCCCGCCGTGTAGAAGTGCCCCGTCAGGGTGACGGTGTTCTGCACCTCATAGAGCCGGTTGGCCGTGATGACGGCCAGCGGGTTCTCCTCCGCGTCGACCGCGCCCTGCTGCAGCGCGGTGAAGAGCTCCGAGAACGCCATCGGCGTGGGGCTTGCGCCCCAGGCCTGGAAGGACGCCATGTGGATGGGGTTTTCCTGCGTGCGGATGGACAGACCCTTCAGCGCCTCGGGCGAGGTCGCCTCGATGTTGTTCGTCGTGATGTGGCGGTAGCCGGACTCCGTCCAGCCCACCGCGTGCAGACCCAGATCCTCGAGGATCGGGTCGAGCTCCTCGCCGAGGTCGCCGTTGAGCGTCTTCATCGCCGCCTCGCCGCTCTTGAACACGAACGGCAGGTCGACGACCATGAACCGGGTATCAAAGCCCGCGAGCACGGACGTCGGCGGGGTGTTGCCCTGCATATAGCCGAGGATGACGCTCTCGGTTTGCTGACGGTCGCCGCCGAGGGCGGAGTTGATGTAAACGCGCACGTCAAAGCGCCCGTTCGAGATGCGCTCAAGCTCCTCTTCAAAGATATAGAGCGCCTGCGAGATGGGGTGGTTCGCGGCGACGGTGTCGCCGACGCGCACAACGATCGTGTCGCCGCTCGTGTGCGTCTTGGAATAGGACAGCTTCCAGAAGATTCCCGCGTTCGCCAACACGACGAACGCCAGGATCAGCGCAAGCGTCCCCTTTGCTCTCTTTGTCATGGGGTTTCTCCTTGTTGTGATTTTCTCTTATTGGTTCAGCCCAGCAGGCGCAAAATCGTCCCGCGGGTGATATTCGGCACGTTCCGGAACGTCTGGCGCATGTCCACGCGTGATGCTACCATAGTAGATGTTGCGGTTCCTCCGTTTCGTGTCCTTATATAATATGTATTAGCGGTGATAGACCTCTTTGCCCGCGAGATAGGTACGCAGCACCTGCGTGTCCATGATGTCGTCCTCCGGGATCTCGAAGATGTCCCGGTCAATGACGACGAGGTCGGCGAATTTGCCCGTCTCGAGCGTCCCGAGCCACTGCTCCTGCCCCGCGGCGTAGTGCAGGTTCTTCGTGAACATGCAGACCGCGTCATAGACGCTCATCTTCTCCTCCGGCTGATAGCCGCCCGCGGGATAGTGGTCAAAGTCCTTGCGCGCAACGGCGGAATAGATGTTGATCCACGGGGAGAACGGCTCCACGGGGCTGTCCGAGCCGCCCGTGAGCACGAGTCCCGCCTTCTGATACGTGTTCCAGCGGTAGCTGTAGGCCGCGCGCTCCTCGCCGATGCGCTGGGACACCCAGTGCATGTCCGTCTCAAGGAACACTGGCTGCAGATCGAGCACCACGGGGAGCTTTTTCATCCGCTCGATCATCTCGTCGGTCGCCATCTGGGCGTGGATGATGCGGAACGGGTCGCGGTCGGCCTGCTCGCGCGCGGTCATGCCGTGCTCGCGGCTCTTTTCGAGCGTGTACTCGATCGCCGTCAGTACGCAGTCAAGTCCCTTGTCGCCGATGCAGTGCGTCGCGGGCTGCAGCCCCATCTCATACGCACGCAGCATCTTCTCGTTCAGCTCCTCCTGCGTCTGCACGAGGATACCGTCCGTCTCCGGCGCGTCGGTATAGGGCGCGAGGAGCTTCGCCGAGCGAGAACCGAGTGAGCCGTCGGAGAAGATCTTGTGGCCGCCGTAGCCGACCTTGCGGTAGGGGTCGGCCATCTCGCGGCGCGTCAAGTAGGGCTTCTGATAGAGCGTGTCGAGGTAGATCACCACGCGCAGCGGCAGCTCGCCCTTGCGGTCGAGCCGCAGGTAGTCCTCGGGATCCTCCGTGTATTTCCAGATCTCGGCGGCGTAGGTGTGGATCGTCGTGAGCCCCTGGCTCGTGGCCTCGGCCAGTGCCTGCTTCATGATCTTCTCCTTCACCGCGGGGATTTTCGCGGGGTCGGGGATCAGCTCGTCGAAGATCTTCGTCGCCTGCTCGCGCAGGATGCCGTTCGGCTCACCGTCCTCGTCCAGCTCCACGAGCCCGCCGGGGCCGTAGTCAAATCCGCGGCCGATCCCGGCCGCCGCCAGCGCCGCAGAGTTCGCGACCGCCGTGTGCAGGCACACGCGCTTCATCACCACCGGGTGCTCGCGGCTCACGAGGTCGAGATCCGCCTTCGTCGGCAGGTGCTCGCTCGCGTCGGACCATTTCGACTCGTCGAAGTTCGCGCCGCGCACCCACTGGCCCTTCGGTGTCTCGTCCGCGCGGGCTTTAAGTAAAGCGATGGCCTCCTCGCGGCTGCGGCATCCGCCGAGGTCGACGGACGTGTGCGTCTGGCAGTAGGCGAAAAAGTGCAGGTGCGAGTCGCCCATGCCGGGCAGCATCACGCGCCCCCCGAGATCGACGACCTCCGCCGCATCATACAGGCGCTCGGCCTCCGCCGCCGTGCCGGTGTAGACGATCACGCCGTCCTTCACGCACAGCGCCTCCACACAGTCGCCCTCGGATACCATCGTATAGATTCTGCCGTTCTCGAGCAGCAGGTCAACAGTTTTTCTCATGTTTTTCCCTCCAAAAATGAAAATAACTATCTTAACAAAATTCTAACATTTGGTGAATTTGTATGCAACAACATTCTGAAAATTAATCACCAATCCTTCCGCGTGTGAAAGTCCCGCCGCGCACTTATCTCACAAATCAATTCTTTTTTCTCATCCAAATCATTCCGTCATTTCATGCACACGATTTTTTGCGCACTTTTATCATACTTTTTCGCATGATTTTCTAACTTTTTCGCATGAATTGCGTTTTTTTCGCTTGACAGCGCCGGGACAAGCCGCTACAATCAGGATATCCAAAAACCATCGCAAGGAGGAAACCATATGTATAAAGCGGTACGCTTATTCAATTACAAGGACGGCATCGGTCTCGAGCAGGACGCCCTGCGCGGCGTCTGCGAGGTCGAGGAGCACGTCTGCACCACCGAGGACGAGATCATCAGCGCCTGCCAGGACGCCGACGCCGTGATGGGCATCTTCGAGCCGCTCACCGCCCGCGTCATCCATTCCCTGCCGAAGCTCAAGCTCATCGCCTGCAAGAGCATGGGCTATAACTACGTCGATCTCGAGGCCGCGAAGGAGTGCGGCGTCTCCGTCACGCACCTGAAGAGCGCCTTCTCCATCGACGTCGCGGACTATGTCACCGCCTGCATCCTCGCCCACAACAAGCGCCTGTTCGCCTATGACCGCAGCGTCCGTGCCGACAAGAAGTGGGATTACTCCGTCTGCCCCGACATCCACCGTCTGCGCGACGAGACGGTCGGCCTCGCCGGCTTCGGCCAGATTGCGCGGCTCGTGGCGAAGACCCTCTCCGGCTTCGGCGTGCGCATCCTCGCCGCCGATCCGTTCATCGACCAGTCCATCGGCGATGAGTACGGCGTCACGATGGTCGACATGAAGACCCTCTTCCGCGAGAGCGACTATATCAGCCTGCACGTCCCCTTGATCGAGGGCACCGAGCACCTCATCGGCAAGGAGCTCTTCGACGAGATCCCCGACCACCTCGTGTTCATCAACTCCGCCCGCGGAGGCGTCGTGGTGGAGCAGGAGATGATCGACGCCATCGACAGCGGCAAGATCTCCTGGGCGTATCTCGACGTGCTCACGGACGAGTACCCTGACCTGAACACCCACCCACTGGCCGGTCGCGACAATGTCATCCTCACTCCGCACGTCGCGTTCTACTCGCAGGAGTCCGCCCGCGACGGCCGCCTGCAGTGCTGCGCCGACATCCGTAACTACTTCACCGGGAACTACGACCGGTGCGTCTTCGTCCCCGGCGCGGACAACCACAAAAACTAAACTTGCTGCAAAAGGGCAAGCGCATGAGACAGCGAACAGGCACAGCGGAAGCATCCGCTGTGCCTGTTTTCGATGCATTGAATGAACGGCGCACTTTCCGAACCTCTCTTGCCTCTCCCTCCGGGAGAGGTGGCCGAGTGCAGCGAGGACGGAGAGGGAAAACACTGCACGCCCTCTCCGTCACCTGCGGTGACAGCTCTCCCAAAGGGAGATCCAAGCTCCCTTTGGACAAATCAAAACCTCCGGCCAAGCCGGAGGTTTTGATTTTATGTTCGATTGAGAATCAACTCTTATACTTGAGCGCGCGGATCGCGTTCAGAACCGCGATAATCATCACGCCGACATCCGCGAAGATCGCCGCCCACATATTGGCATAGCCGAGAGCGGTCAGCGCAAGGCACGCAAACTTCACCACCAGAGAGAAGACGATGTTCTGCCGGACGATGCCGATGCATTTGCGGGAGATCCCGATCGCCTTGGCAATCTGCAGAGGGTCGTCGTCCATCAGGACCACGTCGGCCGCTTCAATGGCTGCGTCCGAGCCCATCGCGCCCATGGCGATGCCGATGTCGGCGCGGCTGAGCACCGGAGCGTCGTTGATGCCGTCTCCGACGAACGCCAGCTTTTCGCGCGAGCCCTTCTGCGCCAGCAGCTTCTCGACCTCATCCACCTTGTCGCCGGGCAGCAGCTCGCTGTGCACCTCGTCGATGCCAAGCTCCGCGGCGACCTGATCCGCCACGCGCTTGCTGTCGCCCGTCAGCATAACGGTCTTGGCAACGCCGGACTTTTTCAGCGCAGCGATGGCCTCCCCGGAGTGCGGCTTGACCACGTCCGAGATCACGATATGACCGGCATATTTGCCGTCAATCGCCATGTGGATGATCGTGCCGACGCTGTGGCAGTCCTGATAGCTGATTCCGAGCTTCCTCATCAGCTTGCTGTTGCCCGCCGCCACGGCGTGTCCGTCGACCTTTGCCACGATCCCGTGGCCGCTGATCTCCTCGATATCGCTCACGCGGCTGCGGTCGATTTCCCTGCCGTAGGCCTTCTGCAGGCTCTTGCTGATGGGGTGGGAGGACGCGCACTCGGCCAGCGCCGCGTATTCCAGAAGCTTCACCTCTTCCATCTCGCTGTGGTGTACGCCGGTCACCTCGAACACACCCTGCGTCAGGGTGCCCGTCTTGTCAAAGACAACGTACTTGGATTCCGAGAGGGCCTCCAGATAGTTCGAGCCCTTGATGAGGATGCCCTCCTTGCTCGCGCCGCCGATGCCGGCGAAGAAGCTCAGCGGAATGCTGATGACGAGCGCGCAGGGGCAGCTGACCACGAGGAAGGTCAGGGCGCGGTAGATCCAGCTGGTCCAGTCCGGGGCCAGGCCCAGCGCGAGCCGCACGACGGGCAGCGCGATGGCGAGCACCACCGCGGCGATGCACACGGCGGGCGTGTAGATTCTGGCAAAGCGGGAGATGAACGCCTCAGACCGGGACTTGCGGGAGCTGGCGTTTTCCACGAGGTCGAGGATCTTGGAGACCGTCGACTCCCCGAACTCCTTCGTCGTCCGCACCTTCAGCACGCCGTTCATGTCGATGCAGCCGCTGATGATCTCGTCGCCCTCCTTCACGTCGCGCGGAAGGCTCTCGCCGGTCAGCGCGCTGGTGTTCAGGCTGGCGCTGCCGCTGACGACGACGCCGTCCAGCGGAACCTTTTCGCCCGGCTGCACAACAATGACGCTGCCGACGGCGACCTCATCCGGGTCGACCTGCTCCAGCTTTCCGTCCTGCTCGATATTGGCGTAATCGGGCCGGATATCCATCAGCGCGCTGATGTTCCTGCGGCTCTTGCCGACGGCGTAGCTCTGGAACAGCTCGCCGATCTGATAGAACAGCATCACGGCGATGCCCTCCACATAATCGCCGCTCTTCGTCCAGACCGCGAGGAAAAACGCGCCCAGCGTCGCGATAGCCATCAGGAAGTTTTCGTCAAAGGCCCGGCCGTTGAGGATGCCCTTTCCGGCTTTCTTCAAAATGTCGTACCCGATCACCAGATAGGCAATCAGATAGGCCGCCAGCTGCGGGATGCCGGTAAGCGGGATGAACTTCAATCCGACCAGCATGACCGCGGTAATGATGATGCGCACGAGCATCTTCTTTTGCTTTTTCGTCATGTCACATGCTCCTCTTCATTTTCATTCAACCCGCTTGTGCAGAGAACTTCTCAGTGGGCAGCTCGCGGTGTTACAGCTCGATCTCGCAGTCGGGCTCGACCTTCTTGCAGGCCTTCAGCACGTCCTTCATGACGGTCTTGGCGTCCTGACCGTCCTCAAACTCGACGATCATCTTCTGTGTCATGAAGTTGACGGTGGCCGCGGCGACGCCGCTGGTCTTGCGGGCAGCCTCCTCCATGAGGTTCGCGCAGTTGGCGCAGTCGACTTCGATCTTGTAGGTTTTTTTCATAATAGATGGCCTCCCTGAATTTTTACAATTAAATCCTTGTTTAACTGTTGTGCTTGCAGTATACTGTCTTCAGCAGCGAAAAACAAGTGGTTTTACGGCTGTCTGCCTAAAACAGCAAGTGAAATTTCCAAAACAGAAAGGGTGAGCGCAGCAATGGGTTCTTTTCATCTGCCGCATCAGCACGGAGAGCGGACGCACACGGAGGATCTGCACCGGGAGCTGACCAACATTGAGCATTTCACCGCGGTTTCGGATGTCTTCAAGCAGCTCAGCGACCCCACTCGCGTGCGGATTTTCTGGCTTCTCAGCCATCGGGAGGAGTGCGTCGTCAACATCGCCGCCATGCTGGATATGTCCAGCCCCGCCATCTCCCACCATCTCCGCTCGCTGACAGAGGGCGGCATTCTGGAGAGCCGGCGCGACGGGAAGGAGGTCTACTACCGCGCGGCGGATACGGAGCAGATCCGACTGCTGCACGAAATGATCGAGCAGGTGATGAAAATTACCTGCCCGGACAAGGCCGTGGATTACAGCGCGTCGCAGGAGGAAATTGTCCGGAACGTACACCGCTATCTGACGGAGCACCTCTCCGAGCGGATCACGATCGAGGAGCTCTCCCGTAAATTCCTGATGAACGCAACGACGCTCAAAAACGTATTCAAGCAGGTATACGGCACGACGATCGCCGCGCATATGCGGATGCACCGGCTGGAGCAGGCCGCCCTGCTGCTGCAGACCACAAAGGACGATATCGCCTCGATCGCCCAGGCCGTCGGCTATGACAGCGCCAGCCGCTTCACGACCGCCTTCCGGGAGATGTACGGCGAAACGCCCACCGTGTTCCGAAGGAGCCGTCAAAAGTAGATGTGTGGTG
>OLRS01003443.1_pt1 | contig 9961 bp, 8 predicted proteins | sample 1673171 | NCBI WGS metagenome assembly OLRS01 (sample SAMEA3136762, study PRJEB25190) | human gut metagenome | biome: human gut; feature: human-associated habitat; material: faeces | place: Austria | collected 2013
TCGCTTTAACGATGTGGAGGGCGCACACGCGATGGGCGTGCCGTGCATCGGCATCTATTCGGGCGCGGCAGCGCCGGGGGAGCACGAGGCCGCGGGTGCCGATGCGGTGGTGCACTCGGTGGCCGAGCTTGCTAAACTTTTCGCTATCTAATAGACATAATGTGAGGGGCGGGCGTACCCGTCGCTCATTGGTAAGGAGGTCGTCCATGAATCAGGTGGAGCAGAGCGTCGCTGAGTATGTCGACGAGGTCTGGGAGGATGTCGTCGCTGATATCGAGCAGCTGGTGAGTTATCCTTCCGTGGCAGTTTCTGCCGATGCGGAGCCCGGCGCGCCGTTTGGCCGCCCGGTCCGTGACGCGCTCGATTGCGCGCTCGGCATCGCGCAGAAGCTCGGCTATCAGACGAGCGACGACGAGGGCTATGTGGGAATCGCCGATATCCCGGGCCGCGGCGACAAGCAGCTCGCGACTATCTGCCACGTGGACGTGGTTCCCGCCGGCCCTGGCTGGAACACCGATCCGTTCGCGATGGAGCGTCGCGAGGGCTGGTTGCTCGGTCGCGGCGTGATCGACGACAAGGGCCCGGCAGTGCTGTCGCTTTATGCCGGCGCGTACCTGCTCAAGCACGGCATTGTTCCGCGCTACACCTTCCGCGCGCTGCTGGGCTGCGATGAGGAAGTGGGCATGTCCGACGTTCACCATTATCTGGAGAACCACGCAGACCCCGACTTTTTGTTTACGCCCGATGCCGAGTTCCCGGTCTGCAATGCCGAGAAGGGCCAGTTTGGGGCGACGTTCGTGAGTCCCAAGATCGACGGCGGGCGCATCGTGTCGTGGAGCGGCGCCGAGGCGAGCAATGCCATTCCGTCGCAGTCCATCTGCGAGCTCGCGATTGCCGCCGATGAGCTGCCGGCGCCGGTCGAGAATGCTGACCGCCTGGAGATCACGGCTCTCGACAATGGTCATGTGCAGATTTTCGCCCACGGTATTGGCGGTCACGCCTCGATGCCCGAGGGGACGATCAATGCCGTCGGCCTGATCGTGTCGTATCTGCGCGAGGCCGAGGACGCGTTTGGTGCCCGCGGCGAGCGCCTGCTGACGCCTGCCGAGCACGAGTTTGTCAAGTTTTTGGCCTTTGTGCATGCGGACGCCTATGGTCGCGGCCTGGGTATCGACGCGACGAGCCCGGCGTTTGGCCCGCTCACCTGCAACCCCGGCGTCATCCGCGTGGTGGATGGCCATATCGAGCAGGTCATCGACGTGCGTTTCCCTGATAGCACGAGCGCCGATACCATCCGCGAGCAGCTCGAGCCGCTCGTGGGGCGCTTTGACGTGACGTGTCGCCTGGGTCATGCAAAGGTGCCGTTCTCGGTGTCTGCCGACGATCCGGCCGTGAAGGCGCTTATCGATACCTATAACGAGTTTACGGGCAAGCACGCCGAGCCTTTTGCCATGGGCGGCGGCACGTACGCGCGCAACTTTGCCCGCGCCGTGTCGTTTGGCCCCGAGGAGACCGGTCTGGAGCTGCCCGCATGGGGCGGCCAGATGCACGGCCCCAACGAGTGCGCCAACGAGGAACAGCTCAAACAAGCGCTCAAGATTTATATCGTGGCGATCCTGCGCCTCAACGAACTTGAGCTGTAGGGCTTCCCCAGGCACCCGACCTTGCCCCTCAAACCGTCGCTTGCGTACCAAAGTACGCGGCGCTCCTCTTTCGGGGCAATCTCGGGCACCTGGGAAACCCCTATATCCTGCTTGGATACAAACTTGCATTACGAGCCCGGTGCTTCGGCCCGGGCTTTTTCTGTTGCGGTGGGGTAGTCATTGGGGACGTTCCTTTGGTGTAAAAGGTGTGCCATGTTCGGCACTGGATTGTTATCCGTTTGTAAAGGCTGGGCAGAGCTTGCGGTAAGGGTCTATCAAATGCCCGTAAGAAACCGCAGTTGGCGCGGGCGCTGCCCGATCGAGGCCGTATCTTTCCAAACAGCAAAGCGGGCAGGGTGCCCGCAAGTCGCATGTATGAAAGGAAGATCATGCTCGATCAGGCTTATTCTCGTCGTCAGTTTCTCGGCCTCGCTGGTGGTCTCGCCAGCATCGTGGGCCTCGGTCTTGTTGGTTGCGGCGGCTCCGGCGCTTCCAACGCCGCCGACAAGGGTAGCGCCGCTGCCGAGTCCGTCTCCGGCGAGGTGACCTACGACGGAGCCTCCTCGTTCCAGGCTCTCGTCGAGGCCGCTGCCGAGAAGTTCATGGATGCCAACCCGGATGTCTCCATCTCCGGCTCGGGTAACGGTTCGGGCAAGGGCCTGACCGCTGTCGCCGCCGGCACCGTCACCATCGGTAACTCCGACGTCTTCGCCGAGACCAAACTCGAGGCCGACCAGGTCAAGAACCTCGTCGACCACGAGGTCGCCGTCGTGGGCATGGGCCCTGTCGTCTCCAAGAACGTGACGGTCGACGACCTGTCCCTCGAGCAGCTCAAGGGTATCTTCTCCGGCCAGATCACCAACTGGAAGGAGGTCGGCGGCGACGACGCCACCATCGTCGTGCTCAACCGCAAGGCCGGCTCCGGCACCCGCGCCACCTTCGAGGCCGCCGTCTTTGGCGACGAGGCCGTCGACTTTAAGGGCGACGCCGAGCTCGACAAGTCCGGCGACGTCCAGACTCAGATGGGCAGCACCGACAACGCCATCTCCTACCTCGACTTCTCGCACTTCGACGACTCCAAGTTCAACGCCGTCAAGGTCGAGGGTGTCGAGCCCAAGAGCGCAAACGTCACCGACGACTCCTTCAAGATCTGGGCGACCGAGCACATGTACTGCGCAAAGGACGCCGACGACGCCACCAAGGCCTTCCTGGAATTCATGCTTTCCGACGACGTCCAGGGCAAGCTCGTCGAGGAGCAGGGCTTTATCCCCGTCTCTGCCATGAAGGTCGTCAAGGATGCCAGCGGCAAGGTCTCCGCTAAATAAGTAATCGCCCCGGAAAGGTTTGCAATGGCAAAACAGCTGCCAAAGCGCGACCTTGAGAACGTGGGCCTGGGCGTCACGGGCGCGTGCGTAGCGCTCGTGACGCTTGCCGTTGCCGCGCTCATCTTTATGGTCGCCCAAAAGGGCCTCTCGGCTTTTTTCAAGGATGGCGTTTCGGTCGTCGAGTTCTTCACCGGCACCAAGTGGGACCTGGCCAACACAGCCGAAAACGGTCTGCCTTACACCGGCGCCCTGCCTCTGATCGTCACCTCGTTTGCGGTCATGGTGCTCTCCACGCTCATCGCGCTGCCCATCGCCATCGGCTCTGCCATCTTTGCGGTCGAGATTAGCCCTAAGTTTGGCTCCAAGGTCTTTCAGCCGCTTATTGAGCTTTTGACCGGCATCCCCTCGGTCGTCTTTGGACTGATCGGCTTTCACGTGGTCGTCGGCCTTATGAAGAGCGTTTTCCACGTGAGTACGGGTCTGGGCATCCTACCCGGCGCCATCGTGCTGGCCGTCATGATCCTGCCGACGATGACCACGCTTTCGGTCGATGGCCTGCGCGCCGTGCCCGACAGCTACCGTCAGGGCTCGCTCGCGCTGGGCTACACCCGCTGGCAGACCATCTGGCACGTGGTGCTCAAGAGCGCCATGCCCTCGCTCATGACCGCGGTCATCCTTGGCATGACCCGCGCCTTTGGCGAAACGCTCGCCGTGCGCATGGTTATCGGCGGCATCGAGGCTATGCCGACGTCGCTGCTGTCGCCGGCCTCGACCATTACCACCACGCTCACCACGTCCATGGCGGTCTATGCCGAGGGCTCGGCCCAGGACGACGTCCTGTGGGCGCTCGGTCTGCTGCTGATGGGCATGAGCCTCATCTTTATCCTGATCATCCATCTCATTGGCCGCAAGGGGGCGAAGGTTCGTGGCTAGCACGCGCATCCATATCGACGAGGCGAGACTCGGACGCGTCCAAAAACAGGACCGCATCGCCACGGGCGTGCTGACGGCAATCGCCGTCATCGTCATGCTCATCGTCATCTCCATGGTGGCCTATATCCTGTTCGAGGGCATCTCGACGCTGTTCCAGCCGGGCTTCCTCACGCAGCCGTCGCGCGCCAACGGGACCCAGGGCGGCGTACTCTACCAGCTGTTCGACTCGTTCTACCTGCTGCTGATTACCCTGGTTATCTCGGTGCCCATCAGTCTGGGCGGCGCGGTCTTTCTGGCCGAGTACGCACCCGACGGCCCCATCCGCGACATCGCCTCCACCGCCATCGAGACGTTGTCCTCGCTGCCTTCCATCGTCGTCGGCATGTTCGGCTTTCTAGTGTTCTCGGTGCAGCTGGGCTGGAAGTACTCCATCATCTCCGGTGCCGTCGCGCTCACCATGTTCAACATCCCCATCCTGGTGCGCGTGATCCAGCAGGCGCTCGAGGACGTGCCGCAGGCCCAGCGCGATGCGTGCCTGGCCATGGGCCTCACCCGTTGGGAGGCCACGCTGCACATCCTGATCCCCGAGGCCATGCCCGCCATCGTGACCGGCATCGTGCTTTCGGCCGGCCGTGTGTTTGGTGAGGCCGCGGCGCTGCTCTTCACCTCGGGCATGAGCTCGCCGGTGCGCCTGAACTTCTTGAGCTTTAACCTGTCGAGCCCCACTTGCGCCTGGAACGTGTTCCGCCCCGGCGAGTCGCTCGCCGTGCACATCTACAAGATCTATGGCGAGGGCAGCCCCGAGGCCCAGCAGATCGTCTGGGGCACTGCGGCACTGCTGATGATTTGCGTGCTGCTGTTTAACGTGGTCGCCCGTATCGTGGGCAAGCAACTGGCAAGGAAGATGACGGCTGAATGAGCGAGATAAATGTAACGCCCGCAACCGAGGCGGCCACGTCCGAGACCCAGGACTTTTTGTCGAGCGTGGGGGAGAGCGAGAAGCGCGTTCGCGTGAGTGGTAGGGCTGTGAGCGACGAGGTCGTGCTCTCCACCAAGGACGTTAACGTGTACTATGGCGACCACCATGCGCTGAACGACACGTCGCTCGACTTTCACAAGGGCGAGATCACGGCGCTCATCGGGCCTTCGGGCTGCGGTAAGTCGACCTTTTTGCGCAGCCTCAACCTTATGAATCGCGAGATTCGCGGCTGCCGCGTGGAGGGCGAGATCAACTACCGCGGGCGCAACGTGAACACCAAGGCCGAGAACACCTACGAGCTGCGCCGCTCCATTGGCATGGTGTTCCAGCAGCCCAATCCGTTCCGCAAGTCCATTCGCGACAACATCACGTTTGCGCCCAGGCGCCACGGCATCACCGACCGTGACGAGCTCGATCGCATGGTCGAGGAGAGCCTGCGCGGCGCGGCGCTGTGGGACGAGGTCAAAGACAAGCTCGACAAGAGCGCCTACGCGCTTTCGGGCGGCCAGCAGCAGCGCTTGTGCATCGCGCGTACACTGGCGCTCAACCCCGACGTGATTCTGTTCGACGAGCCCTGCTCGGCGCTCGACCCCATCTCGACGCTGGCGATTGAGGACCTGATGTCGTCGATCGTGGCCGACCGCGCCATCGTTATCGTGACGCACAACATGGAGCAGGCGTCGCGCGTGTCCAACCGCACGGCGTTCTTCTACATGGGCGATATGGTCGAGTACGACGAGACTGACGAGATTTTCCAACGGCCCAAGGACAAGCGGCTGAATGATTACCTCACCGGCATGTTCTCCTAGTCCGGGACATGCTTGAGGCCCGCGGCGGCCACGGTCGCCACGGGACTGATTGGAGAGGCGGGTCATCTCTTGCGGGAGATGGCCCGCTTTTTTGCTCTGCGACCGAAACGACCACCACAAAGGGGACAGGCACCTTCGTGGTGGTTTGGGGTGGGGCTCGCTGCTATCATGGACAACGTTGAATTTCTACGAAGGAGCAGGGCATATGGCGATTCTTTTGGGATGCGATTCCGTCAGCCTAGAGTTTCCCACCAAGCATATTTTCGATAGCGTAACGCTCGGCGTGGGCGAGGGCGACCGCATTGGTATTGTCGGTAAAAATGGCGACGGCAAGTCGACGCTGCTGAGCGTGCTCGCCGGCACGCTAGAGCCCGATGACGGACGCGTGACGCATCGCCGCGGCACGACGATCGGTCTGCTCGGCCAAAAGGACAACCTGGTCGATACCGACACCGTGCATCATGCCGTCGTGGGCGACGCGCCCGAGTATGAGTGGGCGTCGAGTCCGCGTACGCGCCAGATTCTGGCCGGCCTCATCAGCGATGTGCCCTGGGAAGGCACGGTGGGCGAGCTTTCGGGCGGCCAGCGCCGTCGCGTGGACCTCGCGCGCCTGCTGATCGGCGACTACGACGTGCTCATGCTCGACGAGCCCACCAACCACCTGGACATGCGTACCATCAACTGGCTTGCACGCCATCTTAAGGCTCGCTGGCAGCGCGGTCAGGGCGCCATGCTCGTGGTCACGCACGATCGCTGGTTCTTGGACGAGGTTTGCACCAGCATGTGGGAGGTCCACGACGGCCAGGTCGATCCCTTCGAGGGCGGCTACTCGGCATACATCCTGCAGCGCGTGGAGCGTGACCGCATGGCCGCCGTCACCGAGGAGCGCCGCCGCAACATGGCGCGCAAGGAGCTCGCGTGGCTGAGCCGCGGCGCCCAGGCTCGTTCCACCAAGCCCAAGTTTCGCGTTGAGGCTGCTCGCGAGCTGATTGCCGACGTGCCGCCCGTGCGTGACGAGCTGGAGCTCAAGCGCCTGGCCGTGAGCCGCCTGGGCAAGCAGGTTATCGATGTGGTCGACGTGGACGCCGGCTATGCGGATGCCGATGGCGCGCCCAAGCAGGTGCTCACCGATGTGACCTGGCTCATTGGCGCGGGCGACCGCTATGGTCTTTTGGGCGAGAACGGCGCCGGCAAGTCGACGCTGCTCGACGTGATCCAGGGTAAGATCGCGCCCCTGCGCGGCCGCGTGAAGATTGGCCAGACGGTGCGCTTTGGCGTGCTGTCGCAGCAGCTCGAGGAGCTCGAGCCCTACATGGGCGACACGATCCGCGAGGTGCTCAGCCACTATAAGAAGTACTACGTCATCGACGGCAAGGAGACTTCGCCCGAGAAGCTCTGCGAGCGTCTGGGCTTTACGACGCAGCAGCTCTGGAGCCGCATCGGCGATCTTTCGGGCGGCCAGCGCCGTCGCCTGTCGCTGCTGCTGACGATCCTGGACGAGCCCAACGTGCTCATCCTGGACGAGCCCGGCAACGACCTGGATACCGACATGCTCGCGATTGTCGAGGATCTGCTGGACGGCTGGCCCGGCACGCTGATTCTGGTGACGCACGACCGCTTTTTGATGGAGCGCGTGACCGACCAGCAGTGGGCACTGCTCGATGGCCATCTGACGCATATGCCCGGCGGCGTCGACCAGTACCTACGCCTGTGCAACGCCACTGCCGAGGGCGAGCCCGTGGGCGCACCGAGCGCCAAGACCGGCACGTTCGACACCGGTGCCGCGGCTGCGGCGGCCGATAAGCCCAAGGCGAGCGGTCAGCCCAATGGCCTTTCCAATGCCGAGCGCCAGAAGCTCCGCCGCGAGGTGAGCTCGCTCGAGCGCAAGATGGATACGCAGCGCGCCCGCGTGGAGGAGGCCGAGGCCGCGATGGCCCAGGTCGATCCCACCAACTACACGGCGCTCGGCGAGCAGCAGGCAAAGATCGACGAGGCTCACGCCGCCATGGACGAGTTGGAGATGGCGTGGCTCGAGGCGAGTGAAAAGCTCGAGGGCGAGGAGTAGGCGAGGATGATCAAGGCTGCGTTTTTTGATATCGACGGCACGCTGCTGAGCTTTGAGACGCACCGGATTCCGGCGTCGGCGCAGCAGGTGCTCGACAGCTTTCGCGAGCAGGGGATTGCGTGCGTGATCGCCACGGGTCGCCCGACCTACCAGATGCCGGATTGGCTGCTCGACTTGGGTTGGGATGCGTACATTACGCTTTCGGGCCAGCACTGCTTTGATGCCAAGGGCGTTTACCGCAGCTGCCCGATCGATCCGGACGACGTCGCGGTGATTGTGGACCAGGTAGCGCAGGGGCGTTATGACTCGCTGTGTATGCAGGGCGAGAACTCGTTTGTGAACCGCCTGTCCGAGCGCGTGGTGACGGCCGGCAGCAACGCGGGAATCGTCTACCACGAGGAGCCGTTTGAGCACGCCTTTGACGCGCCGGTCTACCAGTTTTGCGCCTTTGTGGATCCGGCCGACGAGCATATCGTGACCGATGCGGTGTCGCATTCGCTCACTACGCGCTGGTGCGACCTGTTCTGCGACATTATTCCCGCTAACGGCGGCAAGGACCTGGGTGTCGCGGCGACGCTGGAGCGCCTTGGTGTCGACGCGAGCGAGGCGATTGCCTTTGGCGATGGCGAGAACGACCTGTCGATGTTCTCGGCCGTGGGCACGAGCGTGGCCATGGGCAACGCGCAGGATACCGTGAAGGCCGCGGCGACCTACGTGACGACCGCCGTGGACGACGACGGAATCTACAACGCCGCAAAGCACTTTGGCCTGCTATAGCTGTGGCTCGGCACTTGGGGACGTTTCTTTTGTGACGGTAGTTGGGGACATTCCTTGCGGGGTGTGTCCCCGTTTTGTTTTCGTCCCGTGCGTTTTGTGAAACACGGTTAACTTTTTAAACAACGTAGTAAGACATGGGCAACTTTTGCGGTAAAGTAAATCAAGCAAAAGTATCCAAAGGCTAACTAGAAGCCATCGCGAAAGGCGGCCCATGGCCCTGCGTGAATCCGGAGAAGACTATCTCGAATCTATTTATGTGCTCTCGAAGCGCCAGAGCGTCGTTCGCTCGATTGACGTTGCCGAATACCTGGGCGTAACCAAGGCAAGCGTCTCTAAAGCCATGGCGACCTTGGAGAACAACGGCTATGTGGAGATGGGCAAACGCGATGTGCATCTGACGGAACGCGGTCTTGAGGTCGCCCGTCAAATGTGGGAGCGCCACTGCTTTTTTGTTGGGCTGCTCGAGGAAGCCGGTGTTTCGGCGGATGTCGCGTCGCAAGAGGGCTGCCACATGGAGCACTGCCTGAGCGAGGAGAGCTTTGAGAAGCTGAGGGCGATGCTGGGGCGGGACGCCGACCGGGACCAGTAGCCCCACCAACTAAGTCCAACTCAGACAAGGAACCCCGCCAGCAAGCGATACCCAAGAACCGCCAGCAACGTTACCGCAGGCCGGGGCCGGGCTTGGTTTTGAAATCATTCCGCACTGATATCTTCTGTATTGAAGACGTCGATGATGCGCCCGTATACCATTGACGTCGACACCATCAGATGCGGACCGCGCGGTGACCCCACATTCCGCTGGCGCCCACAGGGCTGCCCTCGTTTCCTGACATGTCCCGCGCGGGCCGCGGCGAGCCGAGACCGCCGCATGACCCAATAGGAGCATGGAGCGATACCGCGGACCCGAACAACCGCATTCTATCGCGCCCCGTCAGTGTGCCGTCTGCCCGGTCCAGGCGAGCACGGAAAGAACGGAGCGAGACATGAGAACCGAATCGACACCCGGCGCCCGCGGGCCGGTCTTCTGCGGGGTCGACACCCACGCCGACTCGCACTGGCTGTGCGTCCTCGACTGGAGGGGCCGCAAGGTCCTGTCCCGCCGGTTCCCCGCCGACGCGGCGGGCTACGAGGCACTCGCCGGGGCGATCGCGGCGGCCGGGGAGCCGGCCTGCGTCGCGATGGAGGGGACGTCGTCCTACGGGGCGGGCCTCACCAGGCACCTCGCGTCGCTGGGGATGCCCGTGCGCGAGGCGCTCTCCCCGGCGAGGATGCAGAGGAGGCGCCCGGGGCAGGGAAAGTGCGACGAGGCGGACGCGGAGAGGGCCGCCCGCGCGGCGATGTCCGGCTCGAAGCTCGGGACCCCCAAGAGCCAGGACGGGTGTCACCGCAGGCAGCGATGATTACGATGTCCGCTTCCGCTTGTTTTGAAA
>OLRS01003465.1_pt1 | contig 9905 bp, 8 predicted proteins | sample 1673171 | NCBI WGS metagenome assembly OLRS01 (sample SAMEA3136762, study PRJEB25190) | human gut metagenome | biome: human gut; feature: human-associated habitat; material: faeces | place: Austria | collected 2013
TGGTACAATGTAGCCGTGCTCGTTCAGATGGTCATCCAGTGCTCCGACGAAAACATCGACATCCGGGTGAACCTCATGCATTTTCTCGATTCCTTCCGGAGATGCGATGATGCACATGAAGTGGATCTTCTTTGCGCCTTTTTCTTTCAGCATGGTGATGGCTGCCGTTGCAGAACCGCCGGTTGCCAGCATCGGGTCGGTTACAAATACTTCACGGCTTGCGATGTCTGACGGAAGTTTGCAGTAATACTCAACCGGTGCCAGGGTTTCCGGATCACGGTACAGACCGATGTGTCCGATTTTTGCTGCCGGAATCATAGCCAGCATACCTTCTACCATACCAAGACCGGCACGGAGGATCGGCACAACTGCCATTTTCTTTCCTTCGAGCTCTTTTACGGTTGTTTTGCAGATCGGGGTTTCAATTTCAACGTCTGTGAGCGGCAGCTCTCTGGTTGCCTCGTAGCACATCAGCATTGCAATCTCGCTGATCATCTCGCGGAACTCCTTGGAGCTTGTGTCTTTCTTTCTGATAATACCGATTTTGTGCTGGATCAGCGGGTGATCCATGATGACTGTTCTTGCCATTTTCCCTTCTCCTTTGTTTTGTTTAAAATTTATTCATTTTCTCCTTCATGCTCAATCAAATGAATCCGGCGTTCGTGACGCTCTTCTCCGGAAAATGGAGTGTTCAGGAAGGTTTCTACGATTTTGATTGCAAGGCCAGGGCCTACAACGCGTCCTCCCATCGCCAGTACGTTGGCATCGTTGTGCAGGCGGGTTGCCTCTGCGCAGAAGCAGTCGGTGCAGAGTGCTGCACGGATTCCTTCCATTTTGTTTGCCGTGATAGAAATGCCGATTCCGGTTCCGCAGATCAGGATTCCCTTATCACACGTTCCGTTCTGGATCGCATGGCCTACTTTTCTGGCGTAAACCGGATAATCAACTGCCTCGTTGCTGTAGCATCCGAAGTCCTGATATTCCAGTCCCTGTTTATCCAGATATGCTTTTACCTCCTGCATCAGCTCATATCCGCCGTGGTCACATCCTAAAGCTATCATTGTTCTTCCTCCTCTTTCAGCCGCGCAAGAACACCTTCAATCAGGAATTCCAGCGCTTCATAACATTTTCCGTATTCGGTAAGCGGTTCCCCGTAAAGGGCGGGGATGTCTCCTGCCAGCCGCAGAAATCCGGCGATCGTCTGCAGATGGGGCGCATCCGGGAAGTCCTCACGGATCTTTTCCCTCTGACTGTCCTCCATCACAAGAAGCAGCGTGTCGTCGTTGATGTCCTCCGCGGTAAGCGGTGTGGTGGTGTGGTCTTTGGCCGAAAGCCCGTTGCGCGCAAGCACTGCCTCTACCTTCTGGTTGACCGGCTGCGGAAACAGAACGACAAGCCCGCGGGAACCAATTTCCATCGGCCACGGAAGCTCTTTGCTCTGCAGAATCGCCTTCGCCATCGGTGCGCGCGCGGTATCGTCCGCGTCCACAAATAAAATCCTGCTGTAATGTTTCACTGTTATACCTCTGCTACTTTGTGGCCTGCGGCTTTTAACAGGCGGTTCATGATCGCCTGCCCCATACGCGGGGTGTCGAAAGCCTCGGAATAAATCACTTCCACGCCGTCCTCATCGAAGTCGCGCAGAATCGCAAACAGGTGATGCGCGATCGTCTCATCTTCGGCGCGCAGCCCGATGCTCTTGATATCTCCTGTGGTGTACTGCTCCCGTGTCTCATCGGTGCAGATTACGCCCACTTTCTTTCCTGCCTTTTCCTGTTCTGCGGCAAGGCGGTTGATTTCCGGAATCACCCGTTCCATCTCGCCCTGGATAATCGTAAGGTCTGCCTTCGGCGCATAATGTTTGTAGCGCATGCCCGGTGCCTTCGGACGCACATGGCTGTCCTCCGCAAGGATTCCCGGATCGACACGCACGGTTCCAAGCACTTTTTCCAGCATCTCTTTGTTGTAATAGCCCGGGCGTAGAATCGTCGGAATCTCCTCTGTAAAATCGACGATAGTGGATTCGAGGCCGATCTCGGCGTCTCCTCCGTCGATGATACAGTCAATTTTGTCCCCAAGATCCTCGATCACATGCTCGGCTTTCGTCGGACTCGGCCGGCCTGATGTATTGGCGCTCGGCGCTGCGATGAAGCCGCCTCCGGCTAAGATCAGTGCGTTTGCCACTTTGTTGCTCGGATAGCGCACGGCTACGGAGGTAAGGCCTCCCGTCGTCTCGAGCGGAACGGCATTTGTTTTCTCAAAAATCATCGTCAGCGGTCCCGGCCAGCATGCGGCTGCCAGTTTGCGTGCACTCTCCGGCACGTTTGCCGCTACGGTTTCGAGGTCCTCCATTCTTCCGATGTGGACGATCAGCGGGTTGTCCGACGGACGGCCCTTTGCCGCATAAATTTTCTCGGAAGCTTTGGCATCCAGCGCATTTCCGCCAAGACCATATACGGTCTCGGTCGGGAATGCCGCCAGACCGCCGTTTTTCAGAATCTCTCCTGCTTTTTCGATCGCGCTCTGATCTATGTTATCTTCTGTCATCCTGGCAATCCATGCCCTCATATGTTTCTTCCTTCTTTCCATCTGTTCCAGCGCGCAGTGTTTCCATCTGCGCACACTGTTTTGATTATACCATTTTCCGGCGCAGTTGAAAACCCTTGATTTAAAGAAGCTCTTTTAACTGAGCCGTGCGGTACGCCTCGATCAGTTCCTTTAATTCACGGATGCGCTGCCGGATCTGCCGTCCCTGATCCGTATCGCCGACTAACTGGCGCTTCATGTTGTACCGCACCGCCACCTGGCGGGAGACAATATCCTTCTCCTCCTGGATTGCTTTTTCCGTCGATTCAAACGGCTCGTGCGCGGTGAGGCTGAGGCCGTACGAGTTGTAAATCAGCGTGTAACCCGCGATGCCGGTTTCTTTGTGGTACGCCCTGCAGAAGCCGCCGTCGATGATCAGCACCTTGCCGCCACATTTGACCGGGCTTTCACCGGCACTCTGGTGTACCGGGACGTGACCGTTGATAATATGTACATTTTCACCGGCAAGCCCGAACTCCTGTAAGATCCGGTCCGCCGTCTCCTCTTTCTCGATCAGGCGGTAATACGCGTTTTTCACCTCGGTCCAGGTCTCTTTTTCTGCGAGGAAATACCGCTCAAATGTTGTCATCTTGTCGCGGCCGTACAGCGGGGAATTCGGCGCGGTCCACAGATACCACAGCGTATTGCGGCCCTGCTCCCGTTTTTTCGGATCGCGGCTTACAAATGCGCGGCGCACGTTGTGCTCGAGGATATCGTACAGTGCTTTTCCCTTGTATTTCTTTCCGTCGACCTGTACCTCTTTTAAGGTGCCGTCCTCATTCATCGGCATGCAGCCGTGGTACAGCAGATTTCCATTGTAGACGCGGTAGAGGCTTCCTTTTTTGAGCAGGAAATCGACGTGCGCCTGCAGTTTTTCGCTGTTTCGGAAGGCGAAGATCAGCTTATCGAGCACTTCTGCCTCTTTTTCTGTCAGCTCATCCGGATGAGCCGGGTCGATCGTCGGAAAGCTCTTGTCGCGCAGAGCATACGTTTTCTCCCCAATCGTCACCGTTCCGTTCTGGTAATCGATCTTTTCCAGCAGACGGCGGTTTTCCATGCCGTACTCCGGGTTCTCACGGATCAGACGGTTCTCGAGCTTTAACTGCATTACGGTGATGGCCTTGTGCATGCGGCGCTCCAGCATCTGCTGGGAATTTCCGCTGTCCTCGCCGCCTTTTGCGGCAAAGCATTCGCACGGATCATCGCCGTACGTCTCGAGAGCAAAGGTGGCAAGCGGAAGCATATTGATGCCGTAGCCGTCCTCCAGCACATCGAGATTGCCGTAGTGGAGGCAGATGCGGATCGTGCTGGCCACGCACGCCGGCTGGCCGGTCGCAGCGCCCATCCAGAGCACATCGTGGTTGCCCCACTGGATATCGAGGGAATGGTAATTCATCAGGCAGTCCATGATTTTATACGGCTCCGGACCGCGGTCAAAGATATCGCCGATGATGTGGAGATGATCAACAACGAGCCGCTGAATCAGCTCTGCCACGGCAATGATGAAGTTTTCGGCGCTGCCGATTTCGAGGATGGTCTGGATGATCGCCTCGTAGTATGCTTCTTTATCGAGCACCTCCGGCTTTTCGGTGATCAGCTCCTCGATGATATAGCCATAATCCGCCGGCAGGGCTTTCCGCACTTTGGCACGGGTGTATTTGGAAGAAACGATTTTGCAGACGTCGATCAGGCGGTACAGCATGACCTTGTACCAGTCATCGATGTCCTCCTGCTGCTTTTTCTCCATCTCCAGGCGCTCTCTCGGGTAATAGATAAGGGTTGCAAGCGCACGTTTTTCCGAAATGCCGAGCGTGTGGCCGAAGACATCGTCAATCTTCTTTCGCACGGCACCGGAACCGTTGCGGAGTACATGAGAAAAGGCTTCGTATTCGCCATGAATATCCGAAAGGAAATGCTCCGTGCCTTTTGGAAGGTTGATAACGGACTGCAGATTGATGATTTCGGTCGCTGCTTTTTCGATGGTCGGGTACAATTCTGCGAGATATTCCAGATAATTTTTTTCGTTTTCCATGAGGACCTCCTGCCTGGGTTGTTTTTTCTTATTTTATAACGAACTCACCCTCGGCACAACCCTTTTTCTTCTTTCGATACATCGGGTGCGTCCCCTCGTGGAAAATATAATAGCTCACATAATCTGTGAGAAAAATTCCCACTGCCGAGAGCAGATACCAGATCCCGAAAAACCACGGGCAGATCAGCCCATCGCAGAAGGAAAACGGCAGCGTACTATAGTCCCACATGCGGTAATGCAGCACCCTCAGGCAAAACATCCCCGAATACAGTTCAATGGCCGTAATCAGGACGGCGGATACCATCATCTGAAACGCCAGCGGAAAGCGGCGCAGCCCGGCGTCTTCCAGCATTCCGATTCCTGCAAGGGACAGTCCTCCGGCAATGCCCATCAGGCGGAAGCTGTAACCGCGGTAGGTGACTTCGACGGCAATATAAATGCAGTAGCCCAAAAGAAAAAACAGCAGATACTTCTTCGCTTTCATTCGTTTTTCTCCCATTCTAATTGAGAATCTTTTCTCTTATTCCCAGTATCTCTGTCTTTTCTCTTTTTATCCGCTTGCATTTTTTCTTTTCCATGTTACAATACTTTCATGTTTCGAAAGAAGTTTTGAATAGAAAGGACAGAAAAAAGAATGGCATTTAACCCAATGAAGTTAATAGAATTAAAAAATCTAAGAGACCGTTTCGCCCAAAACCACCCGAAGTTCGTAAAATTCATGGGCGATCTCGCATCCTCCCAGATCGAAGAGGGAACGATTCTCGAAGTCACGGTGAAAAAGCCGGACGGGCGAACAATGGTTTCCAATATCAAGGTGACTGCTTCGGATCTTGAAATGCTGCAGGCAATCAAACAGATGTAACATATTTTTCGTGGCAAAAAGCCGCTTTCTTTCCGGCATGCGCAAAAGCATCGCAGTTTCCACGCTGCTGAGTATCGCGTTCACCGTTGTGCTGACGCTCGTCTGTTGTCTGCTCTCCCGCCAGATTCTCGTCTGGATGCAGATTCCGGATGACATCGCAGAGGAAGCGAATGCCTATATGTTCGTTGTTCTGCTCGGCACCGGCGCTACCGTGTTCTACAACATGATTTCCAATATGCTCCGCGCACTCGGCGACAGCAAAACACCGCTGTATTTTCTGGTGTTCTCGTCGGTGCTCAACATCATCCTCGACATCGTGTTCATCGTTCCGATGCACATGGGCGTTGCGGGCGCTGCCTGGGCGACGATTCTCTCGCAGTTCCTCTCCGCCGTTTTCAGCACGGTTGTCGGACTTCGGAATTTCCCGATTCTCCACCTGCGCCGTGAGGATTTCCACGACCTGAAAGGAGCTGCTGTTCTTCACCTGAAAACCGGCTTTCCGATGGGCTTTCAGATGTCCGTCATGTGTATCGGCCAGCTCGCGATGCAGGCTGTTGTCAACTCTCTTGGAACGGCTGCGGTTGCCGGCTACACGGCAGCTTCCAAAGCCGACCAGCTCTCCGTCCTTGTGAATAATGCCATGATGACGGCGATCTCCAACTACGTTGCACAGAACTTCGGTGCCGGTAAGAAGGACCGTATCCGCCTCGGCGTACGCGCTTCGCTGATCCAGACCGAAGCGTTCAACATTCTGATGTGCATCGGTATTCTTCTGCTGCGCCATCCGATCGTCGAACTGTTTCTTTCGAATCCGACCGCAGAAATTTACCATTACTCCGATGCATTCCTGACGATCGAAGCGCCGTTCTACTTCCTGCTCGGCCTTCTCGCCGTCTACCGCACCTCGATTCAGAGTATGCAGAACGGACGCGCACCGTTTGCCGCATGCATGATCGAGCTTGTGATGCGTCTTGCTGCTACCGTCTGGCTGTCACACTTCTTAGGCTACACTGCCGTCTGCATCGCAAGCCCGCTTGCCTGGTTCGGTGCGGTTGCACTGCTGATTCCAGTCTACTATCGGATGATGATAAAGCCTGTAAAAACAGTGTAATCAAAATTGGTCCACCGGATATTGATATGCCTGGCAACGCAAAACCCGGAATCCTTCCGCTCCTCTTCTGAGGTCTTGAAAAGATTCCGGGTTTTTTATTTTGCTGTTTTCTCTTCCCAGATTGTCTCCAGATTTTTTCCATCAATCCAGATACAGCGGTACACCCGCTTCATCTGCTCATCCAGTTCCGCTTCCCGGTCCGTCTTTACAATCACATGGCCGATCCGGTCAGTTCCATCTGCCATGGCAGAAACTTCATGCCCCTCCGGATAATCCAGGACAAGCTCCAGCCCTTCCTGACGCAGACGTTCGACCTGATCCCGGTCGATTTGTGTGATGGTTCCGCTTACCGGACTCAGCAGCAGTTTTGCCATGCACGGGCAGCTTTCCGTCTGCTGAAAATCCGTTTCTTCCCCGAGGGCGCTTTTGATCATCTGCTCATAAAAATCAAATCCGTAATACGTTGAAATCAGTTCCGGAATGCAGGTTGCTCCGGTTCTTCCGCCCATTTCAATGATCCAGACCTTCTCTCCGTCCACAAAGACATCCGCATTGACGGAGCACTGATCGGCACCGGATGCGGTGACGGCCAGCTGCATCTGGCGGGCAATTTCTTCCCGCAGTGCCCCGCTGCATCCATACGGAAATGCGTGGCCGACCGGAACGGTCGTGTGTGCACCGCGGTATACAAATTTCGTGTGCGGTGCCAGAAAGACCAGTTTGTGGTTCTGCACAAATCCATCCACGCCGATCTCCGTTCCGCGGAGGAATTTTTCAACCAGCACATAATCTCTTGCCGAACCGTTTCTCGCATTTTCATACGCTTCTTCGATCTGTCCGGAATGCTCCACCACGGTAATTCCGCGGCTTCCTGAACTGTCCACCCGTTTTACGACAACCGGGTATCCAAGCTGTTCTGCGGCTTTTTGTGCCTCCTCTGCGCTTCTTACCCGCATCCCGTCTGCCGCGGAAACGCCGCCCTGCCGGAATGCGTCTTTCATCTTTGCCTTATCGGTCAGAATTTCCGCCGCCTCACACGGAATGCCGGACAGATGCATCTTTTCACAGACATAGCCGATTGTGCTGACGGCCACATCGGTTCCCGATGTACAGATTCCGTCGATCTGTTCTTTTTCCGCCGCCGCAAGAATCGCTTCTTTATCCCGCGTATTCAGTTCATAAATTTTATCTGCAAGTGCAAACCCCGGATAATCGCCGGGAATACTCACTACGATCGTGTAAAGACCCATTCTGCGTGCAGTCCGGATCAGCGGCACCTGGTAAATACCGGCGCCTAAAATCATGATTTTTTTCACTTTTTTTCTTCCTCATCAGATACGTTAATGGTTTCCCGCACAATATACTGCGGCGTGCGGTTCAGAATCAGAATCATCTTTCCGAGGTATTCTCCGATGATGCCGAGCACCATCAGAATCAATCCGGAAAAAACAACGATGGCGCAGATCGTCGAAGACCAGCCAACCATCATGGTCGGATCTATGAGCTTTCGGATGGCAATCATGATGGCTGCCAGAAAACCGCCGGCTGCAGAAACTCCGCCGAGAACGGACGATATGCGAAGCGGAATTACAGAATAGTTCCAGTAGGCAAGCCACAATTTGATCAGTTTCTTTAACGTATAGTTGGAAGTTCCCACTGCACGTTTGAAATGCTCCACCTCTACATTTCCGATTTTGTGTGTCGTGCGGTAGAAAATGCCGTCAATATAGGGATTGAAGCTGTCGTATTTTACCACCTCGTCCTTGATCTGGCGGGTAATCATCCAGAAATTGCTGGAAACGATGTCTTTTGGCCGTCCGAGAAGAATCCGGGAGGAAACTTCGTTCAGTTTGCTGGTGACATTTTTCAGGAATGAATTTTTCCGTTTCGGATAGCAGCCGTAAACCAGATCGTATCCTTCTTCCATCTTGTGAATCAGTTTGCTGATCTGGGACGGATGTGTCTGCATGTCATCGTCCATGCCGAGAATAAAGTCTCCTTCGGTGTAGTGGAGTGCCGCCATCAGCGCATTGTGCTGGCCGAAATTGCGCAGCAGGTTGATTCCCTTGACATTCTGATACTGCTCACCGAGCTTCTTGATCTCCCCATACGTATTGTCTTTCGGGGAACCGTCGTTCACCAGGACAAATTCGCAGTCATATCCGTCCATTTTCTTGAATTCTTCCATCACCATCTCTACAACTTTCCGAATCGTTGCCTCGGAATTGTAGCATGGGATGACTATTGAAATCAGTTTCATTTTTTTCCTCCATCGGTATCGTTCAGAATGCAGTCATAGAACAGCGGCGTGCCTCCGGTATGGATAAAAAGCACATCGCAGTCCTGTAACTGATGTTCTTCTATGTACTGCTTCATTCCCCAGAATGCCTTTCCGGTGTACGTTGGATCCAGCGGAAGGCCGTTCCGGCAGAACTCTTCCCGGATCACCTGTAAAATCCGCTCATCGTACTGGCCGTATCCGCCCTGGCGGTATCCCATTTCCAGATGAAGTTCACTCTCCCATCCTTCCGGCAGCACGAGATGATTCTTCGCAAAATAATCGGAAATGCCGCTCTCCATGATGCGGATGGCGCGGTCGTACTCGCGGGATGAAATCGAAAGGCCGATGATCTGCTCCGTTCCCTGCTCGAGCAGTTTTCCGCTTACCAGGCCGCACTGGGTCGAGCCGGTTCCGGATGCCGCAAAGATATGAGAAAAAGAAATGTTCTGTTCTTTCTCCCACGCAAGAATCTCGCGGTAGCCGTCCACGTAGGCCTGTACCGGTGTGCCTTCATTGCCCGTTCCGAATTTATCCCCGAAAATATAATATGGGTGATATCCCTCTTCTGTCAAACGGTTCATCGTCTGCTCGACGGTCTGTGCAATCTCTGTTTTTCTGCACGGAATGACTTCGGCTCCGAGCCATTTCATCAGACGGCTGTTGTTTGTTTCGATCGGTTGTTCCTCGTTTTCTTCGGAAGAACAGATCATATAGCATGGAATTTTCTCGGCACAGCACAGATTGGCCAGCACGCGGCAGAGGTTGGATCTGCTGTTTCCGTAGATGATCATGCAGTCTTTGTTTTTCTCCTGCATGTCACGGAAAAAGGCGCGTCCGATCCGCACTTTATTTCCGCCCAGGGAAAATGGGAGAAGATCCTCTCTCTTGCAGTACAGTCGGACATTTCTGTCGTTTGGAAATTCCAGTTTCTGAATTGGTGTATGTATCATTGTTTTTCCTCTTTTATTCTTGTTTCAACTCACAGTCGGTATTTTCACGGAGTCTGACATGTCGAAAATAGTTCGACTGTGAC
>OLRS01003470.1_pt1 | contig 9888 bp, 9 predicted proteins | sample 1673171 | NCBI WGS metagenome assembly OLRS01 (sample SAMEA3136762, study PRJEB25190) | human gut metagenome | biome: human gut; feature: human-associated habitat; material: faeces | place: Austria | collected 2013
TGCCATACCGAAAGCCGTTCTTTGGTAGCTCCCTTCTGTTTTTCCTGTTCATTGATTTTCTTTAAAAACACAGGGAGATGTCTTTATCTTCCTGTGTTAAAAATGAAGCATTGATTATTTTTATATGAGAGGGATTATCGGACAGGTCTATATCGTGTTACAAAGTGTTGTAAAGCCTGCAATTTCGTGATTTTTAAAATTGACCGTTTTATAGGATAGTATAAAAGTTTGTTAGAGAATCTTAAAAATAAACATTAAAATTATATAAATTACCACTATTATAGAATACTATAAAAAATAATTCAAAACAATTCTTTTATTTTTTTAAGCGTGATATATATTAAGTGTATACAAAAACATGCGCATTCTTTTAAAGTTGTCTATAAATCTTAAACTCCTCAAGAAAGGAGGAAAATCATGAAAAATTTGTATCAAAATTAAGATATAAGAAGTCCTCCTCATTCACTTCGCAGACCTTGATACTCTTATCTGTTTTTTCTGCCTCTTTATAAAATTCCAGATCCTTCTTATCAATCACTTGGAACTTTGGGCCAATGTTCCGGTTTCCTTTACTGTACCATCTTCTTTGTAGATGATATAACTTACCCTATGTGATGTCACATTTTGATCTTCTAGTGTCTCTGCTGCGACCGCCGTAGAACATGCTACAGAAATTATCATTGCAAGAGAAAGAAAAAAAACAATCGTTCGCTTTAAAATTGTTTTCATAAAAACATTTACCTCCTTTATTTTCCACACTTCCTGTTACCTGTATATACAATGGAACATTAAAAAAGTTGCATAATTTTAAAAAAAATTGAAGTTTCCTATAATAAAAAAATGAGAGAGAGTGCGATCACCTAACCTGGTAATCGCACTCTCTCTCATAACCGTTTTTTACTATTTAATAACTATTTTTCCTTCCTTTAAAGATATAGGATCTGAGCTTACACCTAAAAGACAGATATAATATTCTCCGGATTTTTCTGCAGTTAATTCAAAGGTTTGATTTAATTCTTTACGAGGCTCTGATTTTCCATCTAATATTTCACCGTCACAGATATAAAAATACATGATTCCCTGGCCATTTCCACCGTTTGTTTCCGCTTCATATTCCGTTGCCTGAATCATTAAGGTTTCTCCCTCATTTAATTCCCAGCCTGATCCGTCTTCCTGCTCAAAAATGACTAAATCATTGTTGCCAAATATAATTTCCGGAGTAATATATTGTCCGGCGTCACCGGATACAGCAAATTCTGTTATACTGTTTGGACTAATGCTTACGTTTTTGTATGATTTAATACGAGCTGTTGTTTCCCAAATTCCATCTGAAGGTTCATCCGGAACCTCTATCTCTTCATCAGCTCCTATTATCTGTCCTTCTCCATGAAGTCCTTTTCCAACTAAATGCCGGTTGCTGTCATCAATTAATGCTGCACCGTAGTTGTGAGCAATAGCAAGAATAGACGACATTGCAGCAAGAGCTGCAACCAGTAAAACACTCTTGATAGCAAAATGCCTTTTTCTCACGATTTTCTGATCATGGATCATATCTGTTACATCTTTACAAGTTCTATCTGAAGAAAACATATCATCGGTTTCATCATTAAACATATCATTTTCTTCTAATATTTCATAAGCAACATCTGAAATGTTAGTAAACATATCGTTATACGAAATTTTCATACTGATTTCCTCCTTCTTCCAAAAATTTTTTCATCTTCTCTTTGCAGCGTTTGAGTTTGCTTTTTACTGTGGATGCCGGAATACCTGTAATGCGGGAAATATCGGCTATTTTCTCATTTTGAAAATAAAACAGAACTAATATTAACTGCTCATCCTTATTCAGTTTTCTCAGAGCATTTGCCAGCAGTAATCTCAATTCAACCTGGTTAAAATCATCGGAAATATCTGCTATGACCTCATCATTTATCTGGTAATCTGGTATGCATTTTTTCTTTTCATTTATAGCTGTATTTCTGGCCAATATGCCTAAATAACCTTTTATTGTAACGCTTTTCGATGGATCAATTTTATTAGCTTTATGCCACAAGGTAAAAAAGATCTGATTAACCACACCCTGAAGATCAATTTTATGAGAGTAACTGCCTAAGATACTGTATACAATTTTTCCGACATAAGCATGATATTCCGAAATTATTATTGCTAACGCTGATTCATCTCCTTTTTGGATTCGTCTAATTAGTTCATTCTCATCATAATAATTACTCAATACGTTCCACCTCCCACCTTCTTTTCATCTCTTTACCTTATATACAAAAGTCATATGAAAAAAGTTGCAGCCATCCATTATATTTTTACAAGTTTCCCTGTATACGGCTCGAGCCTTGATGACTACTAATCCTTTTATACATAAGTAGGATTAGCAGCGGCAACTCGATTCTTTGCTATTTTTCTTTTTCTCCTGATGAATTCTTTTCGTTTCTCAAAATATTCTATGTTCCTATAGGGATTCATTCCTTGTTTTAGCTTAGGATACCGGTTGATGAATCATTCCTTGTGTTATTATACACAAAGGAGCTGAGTACATACAATTGTAACCAGCTCCTTTGTCTTTTCCAGGGTAATCAAAGTTTATCTTAACAATCCTCTTATTGTTCGAAATAACTCGCTCAGGTTGGCACCTTCCTATTACGAGGGGTTGCCGCAGCTTCTTAGATCCTTTGTATCTCCACTGCTCTGAATAAGAGAAAGTATCATCTATTTAATTTTGTTTCGTATCAGACTATACAACACCTTGTTGATTATGTCAATACCGTTTCCTGAAGTTGATAAAACTTTTATATTTTGTTACCGTTCACACTACGTGCGACCAGTATTTTTTCATCTCTATTTCAATATCACTCGTGTATAACTACTGGTGTTCCCATCTCTAACATATCATATAAAGAAGCTGCCTGATCCAACGGCATATTAATACAACCATGCGAGCCTGCCGAAGTCTGATACCTGTTTCCACCAAACGCCGACTGCCAGATTGCATCATGAAATCCGATTCCCGTCCATGTAACACGCATCCAATAAGAAACTTTCGTTCTATAAATAGGTTCTCCTGTGCTTGGATTTGTTTCTCCAGTAAGTACTTTATCTCTTTTCATTTCAAGAATAGAATATACCCCTGATGGAGTCGCTCTGTTCGGATCACTTGCAAGTCCTGTAACAATATCTGTTTCTAATTGTACTGAACCATTCACAATATACCACATATGCTGCGTTGAAAGATCTACCTCAACATATGTATCTCCCCAATCCTGCTGCGAATGAGATGCTACCGTTTTTTCATACACCGGTTCTCTTTCTACTCTTTCACCACTTTTAATATTCTCAATCAATTTCCTGATTTCTTCTGGCTCGTCGACTGACCAACCATATGTTCCTCCCGAAACACTTGCTGTTTTTCCCGTCGGTGTCGTAATAGAACGTATTTTTCCAATGGAATCGTATGTAGAGCAAAATTCATTCATCCATTCTTTTACTTTCGTTTCATCAATACTAACCTCCATTTTATCATTCCATGTAAGCCATGAAGCGTTTTGTCAAGTGCTTTTTTGAGTTATTGACGCAACATAGGCTCTTTTTTCCACGATAAAGCCCCACGCGGTCATACATGGGGCTGTGGGATTATGGTTGAAGTGGCGAAGTGGCAAAGTGGCAAGGTATCTGGGTTTTGCCACTTGGATTTTGCCAGTTCACTTTTTTAGGGCGTGATACCATGCTGCGCCGATACGCTTTGAAGTAATGCGCCCGTCAAGGTTTTTCTTTGCCGCCCGGACAGTACGGGCAGAAATCCCCGCGTCGGCTGCGGCTTTCTCTATGTCCTCGCTGGCAAGCTCTTTCCCGTCTGCCAGTAGGTCAAGTATCAGCTTTTCAGCCTGTTCGGTTTTGGTGGCGTTGTTGCCGCCCGCGCCGGACAGCAGCTCGTCGGCAGTTATATCATATTCGCCTATCCACTCAAAGCCTGTTTCCGGGTCAAGGCAAAAGGCAACGGGCTTTCCCTCCGGCGCAAGGGAAGATTTGTCGTGAATGATAACGCGCACATTCGGCTCACGCTTCACGCGCCCGATTAAAAGGACGCTCCTTGCTGCGGCTCTAAAGTCGATAGAACCTAAGCCCCTGTATGCGCTCTGTCCTCCGGCAGCTTTGTTAAGGTGTCCGATAAGGATAACGGCGCACCCGGTACGCTCCGCAACTTCGGCAAGGCGGCGAAAAATGGGGCGCACCTCGTTTGCCTTGTTCATGTCGGCTTTGTCGCCCATATACGCCTGTATGGGGTCAAGGATAATCAGACGCGCCCCGTTCTGTATGATTGCTTTCTCTATGCGCTCGTCGGACAGGGTAAGCTCCCGTTTTGCTTCATCAATCACAAGCACCCGGTCAAGGTCTGCTGCGGCTTCTATCAAGCGGGGCTTGACGGTATCGCCCAAACCGTCCTCGGCGGTCTGATAAATCACTTGAAACGGCTGTATGGGCTTCATGCCCGGAAGCGTCCCGCCAGTACTACAGGCAACGGCAAGGCGCAGCGCAAAGGTGGTCTTTCCCTCGCCGGGGTTGCCCTGTACTATGGTTACTTTCCCAAAGGGGATATACGGTTTCCATAGCCATTCAACGGTCTGTGTGTCAACCTCGCTCATGCGGATAATCTCAACGGTTTCTTCCTGCGGCGGTTCTTTCAAGCCATAGACAGCTTCCCGCAGATATTTTCCGTCTGTGATTTCATTCCGGCGCGTCTGCACCTCGTTCCAGTCTTTGAAAAGAGGGATAAGGCGGTGGACGGTCAAGTCCTCCGGCATAAGCTCCACAAGGCGGCTGCAAGCGTCGTTTCCGGCTTGGTCGCTGTCAAGGCAGAGATATACGGTCTTGATGTTCGGGCGGTCAGAGAGAAAGCACATAAGGGCTTTATCTCCCACGCCACCCAGCGCAAGATAGCTTTGCTTTTGCCAGTCCTTTTTGAACAGACAGAGAAAAGATAAGAGGTCAATAGGGGCTTCAAAGACAAACAATCTTTCGCCCTCGCCCCGATAGCAGAAGTTAAAGGCTTTGTCGCTGCCTTTCACATCAAGCCGGAAGTTCCCGGCTGTGCCGCGTTGGTGGGCGTAGCGTGGTACTCCGTCCTCGTCCCGTCCTACGAATACGGCGTTATGGTGGGCGGCTTCCTCGTCGGTCATGTTCTTTGCTTCCGGAACAATGCTTTCAAAGACTGCACCCCGGACGATAAGACGGTGGCTGCGCGTTCTGCGTTCTTCTTTGGATAACTTCTGACGCAACATCTTTTCCCGGTTTTCAAACTGCCGGATTTTCTTCTTTCCGTCCTCAATCTCGGCTTGCAGCTCCTCGCGGGTTTTCTCTTTCGGGTTTGTCATAGCTGGTCGCTCCTTTCTGCTCATAGGCATAGAAAAGAGCAGCCGTTTTTGTGTAAAAAAGGCTGCTCCCATTGAATTATTTACTTTGTATTTATATCGGTGACTACGAAAACTTATTGACTTATGCTTTCTAATGGGAAAGTAACACTCCAATTTCCTTCGATATGTGTATCGCTCGTAACAAAATATCCATATGCTTTATATTGGGTCAAATCAACATCTGACAAATCATAAACATATTCTACATACCGTTCTTGATGTTCACTATCAGTAGAAAATGCAATATTTGCGATACAGTGGATTTCCTCACCCTTGTCATTTTTGAAATAGATATAGCCATGATTATCCGTTTCTAAACTATCCTCGTACTTGACTTGTATATGCAATTTCCCATCCACATATCCCATAGCTGTAATATCTACCCCAGCAATAGGGGAACAAAGAATACCTGTTGTTTTCAATGCCTGAAAATTGTTTTTCATTTCATTGTAGTTTGTTCCCCCACCACCAAAAATTTGAGTCGGGGTAATTGTTTTTGGTGTAGCACTAATTTGGATCAAATCCAAATTTGTCAATATCGCGTCATATTCCTGCTTATTGCTCAGCATTTCTCGGACACAAAAAGTAATTTTTTCACCAATAATGTCTTTCTCATTCCATTGTGATATAGAAATTAGGAAAGTGGCGGTTTTTGTTTCAGTGTCATAGCTTATATTTTCACACGAACTGCTACAATCAAAAGGTGTATTGATACTAAAGTTATCAAACAAATCTGTCGTTTCATCAATTCTATCTCCGTCAATATCTTGTACGGAAATAAAAATCTTTGCTTCGTTACCCTCAACATAAGCCGAAATGACCTCAAACTTAATCCCATTATCCTCGCAGGACATACTAACAGGCTTTAACTTTTGAGCAATTGCTGGCGATACCTTGTAGAGTAGATTATAAGCTGGTCCAAAATCTGCTGCCGCTAATGCTGGAACAGACATAGTAAAGACAAGAAGTAAACTAGCTACCATAGCTCCCCATTTAATCCAAATGGGCTTCTTGACCTTTTTCTTATAGTTAAGGGCTTCGTCAATGTATTTATTGTCAAGCTCGCCCATAGCGTCGGAAAACTTCTTTGCGTTCATATAAATACCTCTCTTTCAATTAAATATTGTTTCATCTTTTCGCGGATACGGGTCAGCCGGACAGAGACATTTTTCTCTGAAAGCCCCACAACCTCGGCTATGTCTTTGTAGCTGTCAGAAAACCAATAGCGGCGCATGAAAATAACGCGGTTTTCAGTAGTCAGCGTATCTAAAAAACTTTCAATGATACGGGCTAATTCTTTAGCTTCAATTTCTGCTTCTACTGTGTGAGTATCTGCTATATAGGTTTCAATTTCCTCCAAAGCAATCGTGTAATGGCTGCTTCGTTTGGCTGCTTCCTTTCTCCAATAAATTTTGATTGAAATGTTCCGAACGATTTTCAGAACATAGGATAAAAGTGGGTTAGGTCGTGCAGGGGGAATAGTGTTCCATACACCTAAATAAGCGTCGTTTACACATTCCTCTGCGTTCTGCCTACTTCCTACGATATGATAGGAAAGCTTGTGGCAGACTGTTCCGTATTTTATATCCAACTCCCGTATGCCTTGTTCTGAACGCTCAAAAAACATTTCTATGATTTTTTCATCCTCTATCATTGCACCGCCTCCTCTCCGGCTTCATCTATATACTACGGTTTTAGCGACGAATACTACATCAATTCTCAAACTTTTTCAAAAAATTATACCACACTTCGCGTGAGATTGCTTGCGTTAACTTTCGCCGCTTCGCTGGCGGCTCTCCGGCGTTCCTCACTGTATGGGGCGGTCAGACGGAAAGAGAAACGCCCCTTTGCAATATCAAACTCCATGCAGCCTGTTTCGGGGTCTGTGTCGGTCTTGCAGCACTCGTCGGGGTACTGCTCGGCATAAGCGGCAAGCCGCTTTTTGAGGTTGGTGTTGTGGGTGCGGATATGGATAAAGGGGTCTTTCTCGTCAAACCATATATCAGTGGTCTTTTCCTGTTTGGTAAGCCCTGTTCTCATGCAAGCTCCTTTCTGCGCCACTGTTACGCAATAGGGGCATTTTTCGGGTGTTTTCCTCAGCTCTTGACTTGGGGAAAACGGCGTTTTTGACGATAAAAACCGCCCAAGCGGGGAATGTATCGTCGGGGCGGCTGTTATCGCAAGATTTCTGTTTTTTCCAGCTCTTGACCGTCAGACGCAGAAAAACGCAGACTGTCGGCAAGTATCGTTTTCAGCAGCTTGTCGGAGAATGTTTCTGTGCCGTTGGGATTGAAAAACAGCTCCGCAACAATGGTCTGCCCGTTCCTCTGTGTCGTGATAATTCCGTCCGGCTTGGTCGGCGGGGTGGGTGTTCCTTTCTTTTCTGTCAATAGGTTGCTCCTTTCTCCGGGCGTAAAAAAGGGACTTCCCGTAGTTCGGAAAATCCCTCGATGATGTTGCTATTCTGTTTTATGGTGCGGACAGTGCGGCGGCAGCCTGCGCCTTTTTCTTCGCTCGATATTCCCGCGCTTTGATACGGTCATACTCCCGTTGCTTTTCAAGATTTCTCGCCCGGTATTCTCTTGAATAGTTGCGGTGGTAGGCGCGGCTCTTTTCCTTTCTTGCTTCTTCGATTTCCTCCCGCATTTGCCGGATTTCCTGCTCTGTCGGCTCTGCAAGCTGTGTCAGTTCATTTTCAAATCTGCCGATATGGTTAAAGTATATCCCGATATGCTGAATAGCCTGTTTCGCCCTTTTCTTGTCGCGCTCATGCACTTCAATCCGGCTGATAAACTCGTTGAGGATAGTCGGGGTAAGGTCGGTAAAGTCAGCGTAACGGTCTATCAGCTTTACAAACTTCTGCGCCCGTCCTCCCGCGTTTTCAAAAGCGGATAGCTGCTCCCTAAGCTGTTCAAGCTCCGCTTTCAGTGAGTAGTATTCTTCGGAATACTTCTGCGACATCTGCTCATAGCGGTCTTGTGGGATAGTACCCAGCGCGTTGTCCTCATAAAGTTTATTCAGCACCTTGTCAATCTGTTCAAGGCGCGTCGTGATTTGCGGGATACGCTTTTGCTGTTTCTTTGTCTTGTCGGTCTGCTGCATGGCAAGGCTCTTTTTCACTAAGGCTTCAAACTCTGCCCGGTTGCTGATAGAGTATTCCGCGATTTTTTTCAGCACATCTGCGACGGTCTGCATGAGCAGATCCGCGTCCATGATGTGCGGAGAGCTGCACTTGGGATTTTTGTCTTTTCCCTTGTGATACTCGCTGCAATAGGCAACATGGCGCTTGCCGCCGTTCCTGTAATCTATGCGAATGTGCATTTTTGCACCGCAGTCTTTACAGAAAAGCAAGCCGGACAGAGGGTGGATTTCTCCGTCCCCGTTGGGGCGTTTGACAGGTGCGTTTTCCAAAATCCGCTGCACATTTTCAAAGTCAGTGCGGTCAATAATCGGCTCATGCACATTTTCTGTGATGTGCCACTGGCTTCTGTCTACATAGTGGTTTCGCTTATCTCGGAAATGCTTTGTAGTCTTGAAATTGACTACATCGCCGCAATACTCCTGCCGCGTGAGGATATGGGTCAAGGTGGCTTTATTCCACTTGTAACGGTTATCCTCGTTGAGCGTCTTATTTTTACAAGTTAAATTTCTTTCATATTTTTTTACTACACATGGAATCTGTAATATTGCAGTCAACATAATTCCTTCCGCAATACATACTGCATATACCTCAAATTCCATATACAGCAATAATTCATATATCACCCAAAATATTATCGTTATGAATATTGTTATAATTCTATACTGTTTTTTCTGATCTGTATTTAAATGACGTCTTTCAGAATCTATAGGGCTAAATAATGCTAAACTAAATATTGCACAGAATACTAATATATTTAATAAAGTATCCGCACTTAACTTATCAACTACCCACACCCAAAAAAACAATACTATAGAGGATGTACAAAACCACGGCTTAGGCCTGAAAAGTGTCAGCCGAATTATCAGCAACTATAACGGAACCATCAAAATGTATTATGATAGTTCCCAGAAAGTATTCCATACGATTATTCTTTTGAATAATGCTTAGTTCATGCTCCACTTGTATTTACTTAATCGTTTGAAAAAAGGGGCTGTGAAATAAGTCATTCATAAGTGCCGATTCCTTGGTATAAAAAAACTGAGGTCATTGTTCCATAATTAGGAAATGCTGACCTCAGTAACTTTTGAAATATTTAGTTGTCACAACGATATAATAGCGGAAGTTTTCAACACAATCCGAATATACATTCATCTCAAATCTGATATCCGGATTTCTTTAACTCTTCCCTATACAATTCAGCAATATATGCTGGACCATTGCACCACAGCTTTGTGTTCTCATCATACAGTGCTTTTCCTGTCTTTGAACAAAGAAAATCTGTCAATATCTCTTTTCTGTCCTTGCCCGTTTCTTCTGCAATCTCAT
>OLRS01003489.1_pt1 | contig 9803 bp, 6 predicted proteins | sample 1673171 | NCBI WGS metagenome assembly OLRS01 (sample SAMEA3136762, study PRJEB25190) | human gut metagenome | biome: human gut; feature: human-associated habitat; material: faeces | place: Austria | collected 2013
TTAAATCCGCGTTCGTCCGCTTTATCCGCGTAGTCCGCGTACCTATTGATTCATTACTGTCGGGTTATAAATCAAATTCAACCCCTGATTCGCATAAATAACTAATCTTTAATTATTTGCCCATCCGTTGAGCTGATGAAGTTCTTTGTTTAAGTCTATGACATCTTTGGGAAATGGGAAGTATTCATGTTTACCCTTTACGAAGCCATAAGAACCTGCAGGTAAATTTTGATCTACTGATAAAGGATGAGTCAACTCAGCACGTAGATGATGTTCTTTTCCATAGTATGATGTACCTTGGATAAAGAAGTCGTCATACAGTTGCGGAACCTGGTCAACGACAGCATCCTGACACTCTTTAGCAATGCCCCAACGAACGATGTCGTGAAAACGACAAGTCTCGAACCAAAGTTCGTACTGCTTTTCATCGCGAAGAGTCTGAGTTGTGAGTTCTGTTTCAGGAGCTTCTGCACGTTTCTGAATAGCATTCAGATATTTTTTACCTTCATCCAAATTACCTGTTTCAAGACAAGCCTCTGCATAAAGCAGATACGCTTCTCCCAATCTGGCGATACGGAATGATGCAGAGTTATGAGTGTCGCTAATAGTCATATTGCGGTCATTAGGAGATTCTATATTCTTGACTTCCATATATACGCCATGTGCGAACAGGCCTTCTGTACTCTTGATACCACGTTTGGGATCTTTTTTCTTGTCGGCAAGAGACATCTCATTTCCGTCAGCATCGAAATCCGTTTCCCAACCGCAGAGTTTAGAGTCGTATAAGAATTCGTCCGGAGTGAGGAATGTAGCTTTGCGACGCGGACCGTCACCATCATTTTGATACATCTTTTCGGCAAACTTCCAGTTGATGGCACCACCGCCCCAACCATCGTTAGCGCCGCAGATGGATGCGCGAGAGCCTAAGCGGTCATAACGCCAGTTCAATACGTTGTTTGTCATCCAACGGCCACGTTGGATATTACCCCAAAAACCTTTATCAATGTTACCGAAGCAGTTTGCCTCGAAGATTTTTTCTTCGCAGCCGTTACCCTCTACATGAAATAGGTCACGGAAACGATTTCCCGGAACAAGTGCATAGTTGGGAGATTCAACCAAAGGCTTAAGATTTCTCTCTGCACGAGCCATATCGCCGGCGAATACGGCAGACTTACCCGCTACGAAATATGCAAAACCTTTTGTTACTTTAAATGCACCTTCTACATCATCAGGACCTTTACGTGAGTCAAGATCATTTACAGCTTCTTCACACTCGGAAGCGCACCACTCAAGCAGAGATTTCTGGCTTTCGACATTTGTAGGTTTGTCATCGGCACCCAGCAGTTTGTCGACTTTTGGAGGACGCTGGAATGTGAGAGCAGCCATCATGTGACAATAAGCGCGTAATACGCGAGCCTCTGCGACACAACGGGCCATAACTGTACTTGCAGCCGGATCTACATATGTTATTACAAGGTTACTTGCATAAATAGATTTATAGTAACGCTGATATAATTCTTTTAGAGGAGCGTTGCCTGTATCATAGCGAAACTCATCGAATACACGTATATCCATGTGGTCAGCATAATTTGTACCGGCAGAGAAAACATCATCTGCTGAGTAATTGAGTAAAGTGAACTGCGGCTGATAGATTCCGGCAGACGAACATACATTGTCAAGGAACTGTGCATAAGCGGCAGTCATAGCATCAACAGCATCTTGATCGGTTTTATAGAAGTTTTCAGTAGAGCTAACAGCCTTCTGCTCGATGTTCAAACGACTTTCATCGCAAGATGTGCAGAACAGTGCGGCACATACCGCAAACGAATATATGTATTTTTTCATTTTCGTCAGTATTAATGGTTAGTTTAGAATGTTACATTAAGACCAAATGTCATCTTGCGCATTGTAGGGTATGCACCGGCATCAAGACCGACATTATTACCGCTTCTTGAAGCAATTTCAGGATCAAGACCCGGATAAGATGTAAATGTGAAGAAGTCATCGAGTGACACGTAAGCACGAAGGTTCTCTATAAATACCTTTTTTGTGATAGACTTTGGCAATGTGTATCCTAACTGCAATTGCTTAATCTTGAAGTATGATCCGTCAAATACAAGAGCAGAAGATGACCAGTAGATTTTATCACCTGCAATTGTGTTAAGACTGGGCATATTACCCTTCTTGGCTTCATCGTAGAAATGCTTGGAGATGTTGTTGTAGCCTGTACGATACATACCGTAGTAGACATCGTTTCCTACCGTACCTGTACCGAATACCGAGAAGTCGAAACCCTTGTACTCAAGATTGATTGTGATGCCGTATGTAAGATCAGGAATACCTTTACCGATATTGAATTGATCTTCGTCACCCGGAGTTAATGTCTCATTGCCTTCTTTGTCAAGATAAAGAGGCTGTCCTTCAGAGTTCTTACCTATATATTTGTAACCACGCATATACCATACCGGCATGCCTTGTTCGAAGTTGGTGTATATAGTATTGTTTGCACCTACTATATTTCCACCCGAGATACGTGTGATACGGTCATCAAGGTAAGTTACTTCATTCTTTAATGTTGCAAAGTTGCCTGATACTGAGTAATTCAGCCTGCCTATGTTGCCTTTATAAGTTGCTTCAAACTCAAAACCTTTGTTCTGTACCTCACCTGCATTGATCATCTGTGAAGATACACCTGTCTCAGGCAGACATGGAGCGTCCACAAGAAGGTCTTTGGTAGTTTTCTTGTAGTAGTCCATGCTGATTGTCAAAGCATCGTTGAACAAACGTAAGTCAAGACCGAAGTCCAGCTGATCGGAAGTTTCCCAAGTGAGGTTAGGATTAGCTAAACCGCTTGGCATAGAACCATTTGTAACAGTTGTACCGTTGCTATATTGATACCACTGGCCACCAGTTGCAATAGAAGAAGAATATTTATAGCCGCTAAGTACGTTGATATTACCGTTACGCCCCCAAGATGCACGCAGCTTGGCAAATGAAACAATGTTATCAGGAACTAAATCTTTAAAGAACTTTTCATTGCTGAGTGTCCAGCCTGCTGATAATGATGGGAAGTAACCCCAACGTTTATCTGCTGGAAGTTTTGAGGTATCGAATGCGTCAGCACGGAAATTGGCTTGCAGGCTATAGCGATCGTCATAAGTATATCCTAAACGGCCGAAGTATGAAATACTTGAAGACTTACCCGGTGTTCCACTGAATGTACGGGAAACTTTATCTGATACAAGTACACAATCCAAGTAACGGAAATTTTCTTCGTATGAAGAAAGCAATTCTTCACCTGACGCACCTGCTGTCGTACCGTTACTTTCGCTTTGGATGTATGACATACCTGCCATTACCGAAATGTTATGCTTGCCGATTGAAGTCATGTAGTTGGCAAAGTTCTCCCACTGATAGTATAGGCCGTTGCTTGTAGTCTGGCTAATAGAGTACTTGGTATCACTTACACGACCGGTGATATAGTAAGGTTCTGCGTAGCTGTAAGTGTTGCCCTGAGTAATGCGAGTACCAAAACGAGAAGTAAATGTAAAACCCTTGAATGGGGTCAGGTTTGCGAAGAACGTACTATGTACATTGATACCACCATTTTTATTGTTAGCATTCTTATCGCGCTGTGCAAATGGAGTACCGCCGGCAAGTTCTGTATTAAAGTATGAAGTAGCATACATACCCCTATCATCACCGTAGAAACGATAGTTTGTAGCAGAAGATCCATTCTGAACTGCGTCATAAACAGAACCTGTGGCAGCAAGATATTGGCTGCGGTCTGTCCAGTGTGTAGGAGTCAGAGGATCCATTACAAGAAGCATTTCAAAAGCAGAACCGTAACCATATTCTGATACGCTGCCTCTACGCCATTTCTCTATAGAAGTGTTGGTACCTACCTGCAACCAGGGTTTTATTTTATAATCAGCATTAATCTGAGCGGTTAAGCGTTCGTAGTAGTCGTTTTTACCTTTTACGATACCATCCTGGTTAACATATGTGAGGTTTGCAAAATACTGCCCTTTGTCATTGCTGCCCTGGAATGAAAGAGAGTGCTGCTTGCTCCAAGAAGTTCCCATAAATTCGTCGAACCAATTTGTATCAGTATTTGGATCCCAATTATAGTCGCGAATAGCATCCGACATGGCAGCCTCGACGTTATATCCTTGCATGCCCATCCAGTCCTTGAATTCTTCCGCATTCAGTAATTGTGGAACATGTCCAAGTTGGTTCATAGTATAACGTACATTATATGTGATCTTGCCGGTACCTTTTCCTCCCCCATTCTTGGTTGTGATAAGTACTACACCGTTACCTGCTTCAGAACCATAGATTGCTGCGGATGCGGCATCTTTCAATACTTCCATAGACTCGATCAAACCTGGATCAAGATACTGGATGCTTGAAACCTTCAAACCATCTACAATCAAGAGAGGACCAATATTTCCGGAATTGGAGGAATAACCACGGACACGGATTTCAGCACCGCTACCCGGAGCACCTGATGAATTCAATATTTGAATACCTGCGGCTTTACCTTGAAGGGCAGCGGCAGCGTCGGTTGTTGCCAAGCCTTTAAGGTCTTTAGAGTTAACCGAGGCAACAGCACCTGTCAGGTCGCTTTTGCGCTGAACACCATAACCTACAACCACAACCTCATCAAGCACTTGTGTATCTTCTTCCAAACGAAAGTTGATTACGCTACGGCCATTGACTTTAACAGTCTGCGTTTTGTAGCCTATAAAAGAAGCGGTAAGGGTAGCATTACTGTTACTTACCTGAATAGAGTAATTACCATTGAGATCGGTAATACGACCGTTGCTGGTTCCTTCTTCAAGAATAGCCACACCGATCATTGGCTCAGAATCATTGGCTGAGACAACAGTACCCTTGATTTGGATTTGCGCTGATGCTGATATGCACGTAAAAAACACAAGCACAAGCATAAACAGAAAAGGAATCTTCTGAATTTTCTGGACTACATTTTTCATCATAATTAGTTTAAGAATTAATAATTGCGTTTTTCATTCATCATTAGCTACCGCTACAATAGCTCTTTAGCCATCATCATACATACATTTCATAGTTTTCAATTATTTAAGATTAATATAAAAGAAAGGCAATTCATTTTTTTATTCTGAATCGGCAAGACAACTGCTGAGTCGCATTATTAATTCAAACTGGTTGCCTGAGCCGATTCGTTATTTTTGAGTGGAATTACCTGGTAATAGTACTTTAGAGTAATAGGGCTTGTTCCTAATGATCGCGGAAATTCCATTTGGAATTGTCGCTGTTCATATCGAATTCGCCGAGAGAAGGAGTGCTGTCACCTACGGACACTAGAACCAGTTCCTTGCCAGTTCCCGGCACTTCTTTGGGCATGATCCGGTAGGTGCCGTCTGTCAACTGGTCGATTCGCCACAGTTGCTCGGGGGCTCCCGTGAACTCAGGAACTGTCACGACTTCCGCATTTGCCGTGGCAGCCAGTGCGCGATTGGTTCCTTCAATCACAATCTTGTAATAAGGGCCGCCCAGATATCCGCCTCCATCGGGCACGGCAGTAATGGTCCACTTCTGATGAGGACGGAACATATAATCGCCGATTCTTACGTTGATTTTTCCTTGTGGCCAAGTCCCGATCACATCTTCCAACGTCTGAGATTTCAAGGGTACGACGGGCGTGTCATCTTTTTCCCAAAAGCGATGTCTGGTATATTCCATACGTACAAAATCGACTGCAAGTTCAAGTGCATACCCTCTACGCTCGGATTCAATTTCATACGTTCCCTCTTTGAAGACCTCACCGGCAACAGGCCAGCCGTTCTTCCATAAAAGCGGGCGTATGCCCAGCACACTGCGGCCACCCCGGTCGAAATCGGCCTCAAAGTGGCATGACATCTTCTCTACTCCGTCGGCTACTTTGAAAAGCCCGAAGTGTCCCGGACCGGTTTGGCGGTTACCTGTGGCAATCACCATCTTGCCACCGCCTTCCAGCATTTTTCTTCCCACATTATCGACATACGGTCCCGTCACTTTGCGCGAGCGGCCGACAACAATATTGTAGGTGGAGTTCGGGCCATCGCAGCAAGTGCCGTGTGTTCCTAGAAGATAATACCAGCCGTCACGATAGATCAGATCGGTTGCTTCACAGTCAATGGCGATGTTGATTTCTTTGTTGCCCTCCATCCGTTTGCCGGTTGCGGGGTCGAGTTCTACAAGCCTGATAAAGCCGAAATACGTGCCGTAAGACAACCACAAGCGTCCGTCTGTCGGGTCGAGCAGAAGACCGGCATCAATGGCATCGCAATCTTCATCATTCACTGAGGAGGCCACCTCTATGGGCTCCGTATATTTAAAATCCGGGGAATTGGGGTCTAAGGTTTTATTCCACATGGTTAATACTTTACCGCTGTGTCCTCCACCGAGTCCTCCTCCTGTGGCACTGTAAGCAATCAGGTAACGGTCACCGATTTTCACGGCATCGGGCGCGGCGCCTCCGCCGGGTCTTACTCCGCCACCGTTCCATGTCCAGCCGTCTTCAGATATCAATCCGCCTCCACCTGTGCCGAAAGTATAATATTTACCATCGCACTCCATGATAGTGGACGGGTCGTGGATGTATGGAGTGCCGATTTGTGCAATTGCTTTTTCAGATGTCAATACAAACATCAGGGCTGCCGTGCCCAGAAGTATAGCTTTTGTTTTCATGATCATTTATAGCTGATAGTAATGTTGTTAACGGGTGTTCCATTCTCATTGAGGAAGCGAACACAGAAATCACTCATTCCGGGACCGTTGATGATGGCTCCACGAATGATGTTCTTGCCCTTCTTTAAAGTCAGTCGGCGCGAAAGGCAGTCATCCTTGACCATACGCCGGTCGCCCGAAAGAATAACAGCTTCCTCACCGTTCAGCCACCACATGGACGCGGAGTTGGAACCTACTGACATCCGGATGTTCTCCATGTCTTCGGGACATTCTATGACTGTGACTGCCCAGAACAGCACGCCGTACACTTGTTTCTTCAGGCCGGAGGCAAAACGGAAGAGCTTCACGTTGAACAGCTTGCTGTCGAGCGCGTGCCAGGTTAGCTTTTGTTTGCCTACTTTCACTTTATCCCCGTCTTGGGGCAGAACGGTGAATTGATTTGGGAAATACTCGGTTGCAAATGCTTCGCGAATGTAACTGTCGGTAAAGACCGTGTTGGAACGGTTGGGCTTGTCGATGGGTTCCAGCAACAGCCAGCGCTGGATAAAGCCCTCACTGTCGGGTGACATCGTATTCGTGGTTGCCGGAGAAAAGTAGTCTGACAACCGGGGGGACACTTCATTCTTTTGAGCATAGCCATGTAAACCCATCATAGCTGCGATACAAGCCGCCAACAATGATTTTCGATGGAAGATATTCATCGTTATAGTCTGTTTTATTGATTATAGATTATTTCGTTTTAAATAATAGGGGAGCAAACTCTTTCAGACATCTGCGCCAGGTCAGGAACTCGTGGGCAGTGCCCGGAGACTCATAATAGATTGTATTGATTCCTGCGGCCTGCAAGCCGTCACTGAGGTTCTTGGTTCTTTCGGGGTGTTCTTCCGAACCGATACCCAGGAAGAAGACGTGTACCTTATCGTTGAATGCTTTACGATTTTTGAATACCCCGCCGTACACGGTATCGAGTTGTTTCAGATCGATGCTGCCTGCTCCGCTGAATCCGCCGATATAGGCAAACTTATCCAGGTTGTTCAGGGTAGTGTTGAAAGTAAGAAGTCCGCCCCATGAGAGTCCGGCCATGGCACGGTTGTCCCTATCGGTCAGTGTTCGGAAATTGGAGTCGATATGAGGAATGATTTCATTCACTAAAATAGCAGGGAATTCTGCACCGAATCTTTTTCTTGCACCGTCAGGAGTTTCACCCGGATTGGTCTTGAACACTTCGATATTGCCATTGTCCATGACTACGATCATTGGTTTGGCTTTACCTTCGGCAATCAGGTTATCCATAATGAAATTCATCTTGCCCTGGTTTGCCCAACTCGTTTCGTTTTCTCCCATACCATGTTGCAGGTAGAGCACCGGATACTTCTTGGTAGGGTTCTTGTCATATTCCGCCGGAGTATAGACGATACATCTACGCCATTCTTTGCGGATATCAGAGTAGTACCAGCTTTGGCTGATCAGTCCGTGAGGCACGTTCTTGATGGAATAGTAGTCCACACCTTTTTCCGGGATTTCAATACCGCTTACCCATTTGCCCATACCGAAGAATGGTTTGCCATTGGGATCAGCGGCACTTACTCCGTCTATTATTACCTGATAGTAGTGGAAGCCTACTACTTCAGGTTCTTTTGATACGAGCGACCAATATCCGTCTGCCTCTTTGGTCATTTCACCTCGGAAACTGATTTCTACTTTCTGGGCGTTGGGAGCGTGTATTCTGAAGTGTGCACGTCTGTCCTCACCTATGCGGGGATAATCGGCCCCATTGATGTTATGCTCATTGGGAGTGGTTCCTGCCGGAAAATCTTGTTGCTGGGCATTCATTGTGAATGGGAGCACTAACAAAGAAGAAAAAATAAGTTTCAATACATTTTTCATAAGCATTAGAATAAATTTGATATAAAATTTATGATTCAGTGAATTTATCTATTCAGTGGATATTGAGCGTAAAATTACTCTGCTAATGCTTTGTGCTGGTGGATTTGTACTTCTTTGGCTGTGATCTGCTTACCGAAGGGTTCCCGGGTGGCGCAGGGGCAGAGGTAGTGGCCATGCTGACCCAAGGTCCTCTGGCCCCCTACTTCTGGTTCGAGATCATCGGCTGTGTCGCGTGCGCCGTCATCTGCCTGACTCCTGCCCTGCGTCGCAACGGTCTTCTGGTGACGGCTTCGTTGCTGGCCATCGCCGGCATCTTCTGCAAGCGCGTGCAGCTGCTCGTCGGCGGCTTCCAGATCGCCAACCTGGACTACGCCGGCCCCCTGACCTCGATGCAGCACACCGCCTGGGACTCCGGCCTCTCCGGCATCTACGGGGGCATGGTCTACTGGCCGACACCGCTTGAGTTCGGTGTGACGCTCGGCGTCGTGGCCCTTGGGTTCCTCGTGTTCTTCTTGGGGCTCAAGTTTCTCCCGTTGCGTCCCTCCGAGAAGTAGTCAGTTGCGCGGACGCGAGCCGAGCCCTCCAATCAGCCCTGCGTCTTTCTGACATGCGGGCCGCCTGCCGCAGGGCGGGCGGCCCTTCTCTTTCGGAGGAGGAAGGAGTCCTATGAAAAAGATCGCCGTGACGGCGGCGGTGTTTCTGCTGGCCGCAGTCTGTTCGGTCGGTGCTGTGATGCTTGTTCAGCCTGAGGCGTTGAGTGTGCGACCCATTACGGAGACTTCGCCCTGTCCTGTGGTGGGATGCGCTTCAGGAAGCTGCCACGGTTTCGACGACGTGCCCGAGCCGGATGGCGTGCACGAGATGACGTGCCCGGAAGCTTCCTGCGCATCGGTGGAGTGCCATGGTTGGGAAACCCTCGGCTCACGCTACCACCAGGCATCGGATGCGAGCTTGAACCTGTGGATACTTATGCACGGGCTGTGCTGCGTAAAATTTCCAAATCGGATAGTTACGATGGATATTCTGCTGTACAAGTATTTTTAGGAATTATATTCCGGCCCGATATATGGAATCGGGTTCCATTTATTCGACAGACATCTCTTGAATTACACCAACTATTAGGAACATCGGGTAATTATATAGCTTTTTTTGATGCGTTCAATGCTTCAGGGCAATATAAATTAGCAGAGAAGGTCCAGGCT
>OLRS01003493.1_pt1 | contig 9794 bp, 7 predicted proteins | sample 1673171 | NCBI WGS metagenome assembly OLRS01 (sample SAMEA3136762, study PRJEB25190) | human gut metagenome | biome: human gut; feature: human-associated habitat; material: faeces | place: Austria | collected 2013
CCAACACTGCCATGCAGAGGCTCTTTAAAAGATCATGGGGCTCTATCTGAATGACAGACAGTTATATGAAGTACAGAGCTTAGAGGAGTGTATCGAAGGTAAGGTTTATATACATTCCTGGGAACCGGAATGGTCCGTATACAAATGGTATACAGAACAGGATGGAAAGGAAACAGTTATTTATGCGAATTTTCAGGGAAAAGATCCCCGTGTGGAAAAGGTGGAGATCAATGTCCGCCGCAACTGCTTTATGCCATCGGAAAACCATATAAATTATATTACAGTCAGTGGATTTAATATCAATAAAGCAGCTACCACATGGGCACCTCCTGCAGCTTATCAGGATGGTATGATCGGACCTCACTGGGCAAAAGGATGGATCATCGAGGACTGTGAGATCAGTAACAGTAAATGCAGCGGTATTTCCCTTGGAAAATATTACGATGCGGAAAATGATCATTATTTCACCAATAAGCATGTAAAGAGTGCAACGCAGATGGAAAGAGATGCAGTCTGCAGAGGACAATATCACGGATGGACGAAAGAAACCATAGGAGGGCATATTGTCCGCAGATGTCATATCCATCATTGTGAACAGACAGGTATTGTCGGCAGAATGGGCGGTGTTTTCTCCGTGATCGAGGACAACCATATCCATCATATCAACAATATGCAGGAGCTTGCAGGTGCGGAAGTGGCAGGTATCAAGCTGCATGCAGCGATCGATGTGACGATACGACGGAATCATTTTCATCATTGTACAATGGGTATCTGGTGCGACTGGGAAGCACAGGGAACACGGATCACACAAAATCTGTTTCATGACAATCATGCATGCCGCCAGATGCGAGTATTATAATACCACAGGCCCCCAAGGTTGTCAACCCCGGAGGCCTGTTTTTTCTAAAAAAATCTATAAAATTTTTAGTCGGCAGCTTTAAAGCCCACGCTGTACATAAAGCGGACGAAAGCCTGCTGTCCGGCGGCGTCCTGCTTAAAGACACCGGCGTTCTCCAGCACATGGCTGAACACGATGCCGATCTCCTTCTTCACGACTTCGTTGGCCTCTTCGGGGCGCAGGGCCGTGCCATACTTGGCGATCAGCGCATCGATCCAATCGGCGTGTACGGCCAGGTTAGAGCCCTCCTTGCGGCTGGTGTTGGGCTGCTGGCCGCTGAGGATCTCGGCGATCTGGGCGCCCTGTTCTTTCAGGCGGGCGGGCAGGATGGCCAGACCCATGACCTCGATCAGGCCGATGTTTTCCTTTTTAATGTTGTGATATTCCTTGTGGGGATGGAAGATACCGTCGGGGTACTCCTCGCTGGTGCGGTTGTTGCGCAGGGCCAGGTCCAGGATGTAGCCGTCCGTCTCATCGTAATGCAGGATAGGCGTTACGGTGTTGTGGGGGGTATCGCCGGTGTGGGCCAGGATGCCCACGCTCTCATCGTTGTACTCGCGCCAGGCGGTCAGGATGTTGTTGGCCACGGTCTGCATCTGCTGGCTGCTGCGGCCCATCAGGCGCACAGCGGAGACAGGCCAGTTCAGGATGCCCGCCTTGACGCCGGGATAGCGCACGTCCTTCATAGGCAGGGCGATGTCGGCTTTCTGCATGGGGAATACATAGCGGCCACCCTGGAAGTGGCTGTGGCTCAGGATGCTGCCGCCCACGATAGGCAGGTCGGCGTTGGAGCCGCAGGTGTAATGCGGGAACTGGCTGACGAAATCAAATATCTCGGCCAGGGTCTGCTTGTTCATCTCCATGGGCTTATGCTGCTCGTGCAGCATGATGCAATGCTCGTGGAAATAGGCGTATGGACTGTACTGCAGGTAGAACTGCTCCCCTGCCAGCTCAATGGGCACGATGCGGTGGGTCTGGCGGGCCGGGAAGTTGATACGCCCGGCATAGCCGATATTCTCCTTGCAGAGCATGCAGGCGGGGTAGCCACTCTTGGGCTGCAGGCGCTCCAGGGCGATGGTCTTTGGGTCCTTCTCGGGCTTGGTCAGATTGATGGTGATCTCCAGCTCGCCGTAGGGGGTGGCGGTGTTCCACTGGATGTTCTTGGCGATCTGGGCAGTGCGGATATAGTTCGTTACCACGCAGAAATCATAGAACCAGTCGGTAGCAGCCTTGGCGCCCTTTTTCACGTACAGCTTATGGAACTTTTTGCAGACTTCGCTCTCGCGGGGCATCAGAGCCCCCATCAGGCGGGTCTCGAAGTTGATGCGGTACTGGGGCACAGCACCGTCAAACAGTTCCTTGCGGGCAGCCAGTTCCACCATTTCGTCCAGCAGGGCGGCGGGGGTCGCCGGGTCCTCCTTCGGCGGTTTGGTCTCGCTGGGGGCGGCCAGCTGCAGCAGATCCAGCAGCGTGTTGCGGGCCACCAGCTCGTCCAGTTCTTTGATCAGCTTATGCTTACGCCCGAAGCGCAGCAGGCGCTCCACATCCAGTGCAAGGCGCGCGTCGCGCTGCTCCGGCGTCAGGGTGGTGCAGTCAAAATCGTTCTTTGCCATGATACAAGCCCTCCTGTAGCGGTGTGTTTTGTGTTCCGTTGTATTTACCATACCGCTTTTTCCTCTCGTTTTCCATGGCGCTGTGTGCCAAGGTTTTGCAGTTTTTGACCAAACTGCGATTTGCACCGCGCAATTTTCTGTCTCTATTGTCGCATTTTGGCGCTGGGTTGTCAATAATTTGTTTTTATGTATGAGTCTGGCACAACGGAAAAACCCGGCACTGCAATGCCGGGTCTTTTCTATAAGATATAGTTGTAGCGTAAAGGTTCCTTGAGGGGAGTCCCTCTTTACTCTACAAACCGAAATTGATCGCTATATTCCGCTCTTGCGTTATACTCGCTTATAAATAATTGGTTCGTCATACCCAAAAGTTTTCTTTCCATTAACTTCCATGCTTTCAGATACTTCCAGGCAACTATCCGAAAACTTTTCCCAGAGCTTAAATGTCATTACTGGTGAGAACCGGCTTACACTGCCGCCTTCCCAGATTCCATCCTTTTCATGGTAGATCGCCGGAGTAAATTTTTCGGATTTTTTCAATTCAGCATAATCAACATTTTTCATAGAACTATATGAAAATGTACTCTTATCTTCTCCTTCAGGTATTTCATAAGAAGACAATACAATTTCATCTTCTTCCTCTGTAATCAGGAAAAGATGTGGTGAAGCATGGCGTTTTCCATTTGTCTCATAGTAGCTTTCTTCAACAACAAATTTACCGTTAAAATCTTTAGGAAGGTTCAAAATTTTCCCATTGCAGATTGTATTAATGTGTTCTGCATAAGGATATATTTTTCCTTCCTTCTGCATCTTATCAAACTGCTCTTTGTTATTAAAGTGTCCCGTCATCATATCAACAAAATTATCAAGTTTCACCATGTTTTTTACCTCCGCAAGCATCGATTTATCCACTACACAGTATACGCGGTTTTCCACGTCTTATCAATAAAAGCAGCCGCCCGGGCTAACCGGGTGGCTGGGTGGAGTATGATTTACAGCTTACTTTTTCAGGTCGCTGAACAGGTCTTTTTCGTACACACCGTCGGCGACGAGCTTGGCGAAGCTGTCAATGACGATTTGCTTGTCCTCAGCATAGGTGACGCCAAACCACTTATCGTGGGTAGGCAGGACCTTAACGCTGACCTTGTCGGCGTGCAGCAGCTCGTCGATGTAGATGGGCAGCAGATACTCGGCTTTCAGCGGGTTGGCGGGGGCGGCTTTCTCGAAGAACTCCACAAAGCCGGCGTCCAGCAGGTCGACGAACTCAGGCGTCAGGCCCCACATATTCATCGAGACAAGGCTCTCAACGTCGATGGTCTTGCCGCCGGCAGCTGCACCCTCGGCAGTTTTCTCAATGCCGCTGGTCTCCAGCACGCCGGTCAGGTAATGCTGGTCGTTCATCTGGCAGATACCGCGGGTGACAGCGCCGTTATCGCTCAGGGTGTTTTTCAGCACGAAACCGGCCATGCTCAGCTTGCCCGGCTCGGCGGGGGTGTAGCCCTGCAAGAAGCTGTGCAGCTGCACAAAAGCTTCCTTACCGTAGTAGTCGTCGGCGTTGATGACAGCGAACGGCTCCTTGATGATGCCCTTGCAGGCCAGCACGGCCTGGCCGGTGCCCCAGGGTTTGGAGCGACCCTCGGGCACACTGTAACCCTCGGGCACATTTTCCAGTGCCTGAAACGCATAGTCGATCTCGACACCCAGGTCGGCGCAGATCTTCTCGATGCGGTCTCCGATGGCCTCTTTAAAGGCTTCCTCGATATCGTGGCGGATGATAAAGACGATCTTGTCAAAGCCAGCTTCGATGGCGTCGTGGATCGAGTAATCCATGATGATCTCGCCGTTGGGGCCGACTGCGGCCAGCTGTTTGATGCCGCCGCCGAAACGGGAGCCGATACCGGCCGCCATAATAACCAGAGCTGTTTTCATGAGTTTCCTCCTAAATTATCGCTGGGGTGCGTACCCGGCGTTGTAACTTTTATCTTCCTTACTTTTCAACATCCTGCGGGCAGTTTATGCACCCGCCATGGTCATAAGATACTGAATCGCGCTGGGGCCTGCCATGTAGAGGATGGCCACCTGCAGCAGGCACATGATGCCAAAGTAGAGCAGCGCCGCCAGCAAATTGGTGCCGCCGCGCTGGACCAGCAGCTCGGTGCGGCCGTCGCCCTCGGGGCATGCCATGTAGATCTCCTCGATCTGCGCCTTGCTGCTGTCGTGGTACCAGGACACGGCAAACATGCCCAAAATCACCTTGAACGCCCAGATGCCGATCTCGCCGATGGTGTAGGCGGCGGGCAGCCAGCCAAGCGGCAGGCTGCCGAAGAAGGTGGGGTTGAAGGTAGCAATGATCGACATAAAGCCGGGGATGCTCAGCACGATCATGACCAGCGTGGCCAGCAGGCCCTGCTTCCACATTTTGCGGTAGAACAGGTAGGCCGGGCCAAACAGAAACGCCGAGAGCGAAAGGGTGACTTTCTGCTTTGTCTCGCTCATGCGGAAAAACTGCATCAGGTAGTACATCGGGCTGCGGCCCACAAAGGCGGCCCAGTCCTTGGCCTTGATGCCCTCGATGGGGTCCTCGGGGCCGATCTCCCGCCGCTGGATGCCGTCCGGGCCTGCGGAGTAGGTGTCGATGTGGGGGCCGGGGGCAGCGCGGTCATTGCGGGGGGCACCGCCGGGGTTCACATCGCCGGGGTTGCGGGCGTAGATGGGACCCTGATCCTGCGGTTTTTGCGGGGCCGCGCCGGGGGCTTCCTCGCCTGCTTTGGGCAGCGGGCAGCCGCAATGGCTGCACCGCACCGCGCCGGGGGTGTTGTGGGTGCCGCAGTTGGGGCAGGTCGCCGCATGAGCGGCTTCGGCCGCACCCGCGCCGACTTCGGGTTTCCATTCAAACCCGGCCGCATGCTCGGACTGGTGCATGCAGGCGCCGACCTTCTGCCAGCAGGCCCGGTGGTAGGGGGTGCCGCAATCGGGGCAGACGACAATATCGTCATTATCCGTAAATTCCTGTTCACAAACAGGACAGTGGTTGCCAGTGTAACGTGCCATGAAATTTTATCCTCCCAGTAACATAAAGACATTATACCGCACCAATAAGATAAATGCAAAGAACTTTTTATGAAGTTTAGCAGTTTTGGGGCGGATATTGCTAATAGTTATGGCTAACTGTACTGCGTAATGCCTCCCTCTGCGAGGGAGGTGCCACGAATGGGGCGGAGTGAGAGACGATCTCTTTACCGCTTCTTTATTCCAGGCTCTCTCCCCCACCCGCTCCGCGGGAGCCTCCTCTCAGAGAGGGCCTTTTATGCCATCCTTCCCAACCTCCGAAATCCCTCTTTACAACGCCCCTTATTTGGTTTATACTATTATTATGTAGTTTTATGCCAACCTGACAAAACCGAGGGGTAACGATATGATCACCATTGACGAATTAAAAGCAAAACTCGGGGGGATGAAAACCTCTGTAGATGACCTGCGCGATGCACTTTCTATCGAAGCCAGCGAGAAGCGTCTGGCCGAGCTGGAGCATCAGATGACTCTGCCCGGCTTTTACGATGACCAGGCCCGCAGCCAGAAGATCATCAGCGAGATGGGCGAAGTGAAAAACAAACTGGAGCGCTTCGGCAAGCTGAAGACCCAGTACGAGGAAGCCGAGACCCTGCTGGAGATGATTGAGGAAGAGAATGATCCGGCCCTGGCCGCTGAGGGTGAGGAAGCCGTGGAGGGCGTGGAAAAGTCCATCGACGAGCTGCAGCTGATGACGATGCTGAACGGCGAGTACGACCACAGCAACGCCATCCTGACCTTCCACGCCGGCACCGGCGGCACCGAGGCCCAGGACTGGGCCGAAATGCTGATGCGCATGTACACCCGCTGGGCCGAAGCCCACGGTTACAGTGTGGAGGTACTGGACGTGCTGGACGGCGACGAAGCCGGCATCAAGTCCGCCTCGATGATGGTCAAGGGCGCCAACGCCTACGGCATGCTCAAGAGTGAGCACGGCGTCCACCGCCTGGTGCGCGTCAGCCCGTTCGACTCTCAGGCCCGCCGCCAGACCAGCTTCTCCAGCTTGGAAGTTATGCCCGAGCTGGACAACAACATCAACATCGAGATCAACCCGGCCGACATTGAGATGCAGGTCTACCGCTCCTCCGGTGCCGGCGGCCAGCACATCAACAAGACTTCCTCCGCCGTCCGTCTGATCCACAAGCCCACCGGCATCGTGACCAGCTGCCAGACCCAGCGCAGCCAGCTGCAGAACCGCGAGTACGCTATGGAAATGATGAAGGCCAAGCTGTACCAGATCGCGCTGCAGCAGCATAAGGACAAGATCGACGACATCAAGGGCGTGCAGAACGAGATCGCCTGGGGCCACCAGATCCGCAGCTACGTCTTTATGCCCTACACGCTGGTCAAGGATCACCGCACCAACTTTGAAAGCGGCAACGTGCAGGCTGTCATGGATGGCGACCTGGACGGGTTCATCTACGCCTACCTGAAAGCCAGCTCCCGCGGGGAACTGGAAGAGGTGTAATTCTCTTTTCCGCAAACTCAAAACGGTACACACTTTGCGGTGTGTACCGTTTTTTGTGTTTTGCCATGCTTTATTCACAATCAGCGGGTATACTAAACCAATAACGTTGCGATCATATCCCCGTACCCGCACCGGCGCGGCTTGGCCTGCATCCGCAACGGTATTTGTATTAAAAATTCTTTTGGTTCCCTTTCTTATAAAAAAAGGAACAAGGAGGTCATTCGTATGCCCATTCACGGCCTGACGGCGGCGGAGGTGGAAAGCCGCCGCACAGCAGGGCTGACCAACTGCCCGCCCCGCTCCCCCACCAAAACCACCGGGGAGATCGTGCGGGACAATATCTGTACCTATTTCAATCTCGTGTTTCTGGTGCTGGCGCTCATGCTGCTGTCCGTTGGTTCCTGGCTGAACATGGGGTTTCTGGGTATCGTGTTCTGGAACACCCTCATCGGCATTATCCAACAGCTGCGCGCCAAAAAGACCATCGACGAGCTGACCCTTGTCTCCGCCCACAAGGTGCACTGCCTGCGGGACGGACAGTGGGTGGAGCTGCTCTCAGACGAATTGGTGCAGGACGATGTGGTAGAGTTCCGCGCGGGCGAGCAGATTGCCGCCGATGCCGTGGTACTGGACGGCACCGCCCAGGCCAACGAAAGTCTGCTGACCGGTGAAGCACGTCCCATCGCCAAAAACCCAGGGGACGGGCTGCGTTCCGGCAGCTTTTTGGCCGCCGGGCACTGCGTGGCGCGGCTGACCAAAGTGGGTGCCGAAAGCTACGCCGCCAAACTGGCTACCGAAGCCAAGGCCGACGGCCACAAGGTGGTCAAGGGCGAGATGATGCACAGCCTGGACAAGCTGATCCGGGCCATCGGCATCGCGCTGGTACCCATCGGCGCGGCGCTTCTGTACAAGCAGCACTGGCAGCTGGGCGTGGCCATGCGCGGCAGTGTGGAGACCACCGTGGCGGCGCTGATCGGTATGATCCCCGAGGGCCTGTACCTGCTGACCAGCGTGGCCTTGGCCGTGGGCATGATGCGGCTGGCCCGCCGCCGGGTGCTGACTCAGGACATGAACTGCATTGAAACGCTGGCCCGGGTGGATGTGCTGTGCGTAGACAAGACCGGCACCATCACCGAGAGCACAATGCAGGCGGACGAGCCGGTTTTGCTTAATGAAAACGCGCCTGTCACCGACATTTTAACCGCCTTTTACAGCGGTGAGGAACCAGACAACGACACCGCCCGTGCCCTGTGCGAGAAATTCGGCCAGGGTGGCAGCTCTTGGTTTGCCGCCCGCAGCATCCCCTTTAACACGGCCTACAAATACAGCGCCAAAAGCTTTGGGGCGCAGGGCAGTTATGTCGTAGGTGCACCGGATATTTTGGCCGGCGCCCGTCTGGCAGAGCTGCGCCCCGTACTGGACCCGCTGCTGGCCCAAGGGCGGCGCGTGCTGCTGCTGGCCCGCTGTAAGGGCGAACTGCCCGACCCGCCTGCCCGGCTGGACCCGGACACGCTGGAGTTTTTGGCATTGCTGCCGCTGCAAAACCGCATCCGGGAGAGCGCACCGGAGACCTTTGCCTACTTTGCGCGTCAGGGCGTGGACGTAAAAGTGATTTCTGGCGACGACCCGCGGGCCGTCAGCCATGTAGCCGCCCAGGCGGGCATCCGCGGGGCTGACCAGTGGGTAGACGCGGCAGCCCTGAAAAACGACCGCGAGTTGGAAAAAGCCGCCGCCCACTGCACGGTATTCGGCCGTGTAACGCCGGAGCAAAAGCGCAAGCTGGTACACGCCATGCAAAAGCAGGGACATACAGTGGCCATGACCGGCGATGGCGTAAACGACGTTCTGGCGTTAAAAGATGCCGACTGCGGCATTGCCATGGCATCGGGTGCGCAGGCCGCCAGCCAGGTGGCACAGCTGGTGCTGCTGGATTCGGACTTCGGAGCGCTGCCCCATGTAGTGGCCGAGGGACGCCGGGTCATCAACAACATCCAGCGGTCAGCGTCGCTGTTTTTGGTCAAAAACATCTTCTCGGTGCTGCTCAGCGTCGTATCGCTGGTGCTGCCGCTGACTTATCCGTTTTTGCCGCTGCAGCTGTCGCTGCTCGGCGCCGCAACCATCGGTACACCAGCGTTTTTTCTGGCGCTGGAGCCGAACCACGAGCGGGTGCACGGGCGTTTTATCTCCAACGTGCTGCGGGCGGCGCTGCCCGGCGGCATAACGGATTTTTTACTGGTATTTTTGGCGCAGGGGTTCTGCTTTGCCTTTGGCCTGTCCAGCGATTACCTGGGCACCATCAGTACGATCGTGGTACTGACAGTGGGCCTGATGGTACTGTGGGGCGTCTGCCGCCCGTTCAACACCTGGCACTGGGTACTTTGGGGAGCGATGGCAGTCATCGGCTACGGCGGCGCATTGCTGCTGGCCCCCTGGCTGGGGCTGGTCAAGCTGGATCTGGGCGGCGCGCTGGTGCTGGTGGCCCTGCTTGGCCTGGCCGGGCCGACGCTGTTTGGCGTAAGCATGCTGAATACCCGCATCCACGGCGCCGTAGGCGAGGTACAGGATAAGGTGCGGCGAAGGAGAGAATCATAACGTCAACTAAAAGCCTCCCTCACAGAGGAAGGCATCTGCGCGTAAGCGCAGACGGAAGGAGAGAGCCTTCCATCCAAAGCTCTCCCCACCCGCTTCGCGGGAGCCCCCTCCCAGAGGGGTCAAAAACACCGTCCTCCCGCCATACAACATAAAA
>OLRS01003496.1_pt1 | contig 9788 bp, 4 predicted proteins | sample 1673171 | NCBI WGS metagenome assembly OLRS01 (sample SAMEA3136762, study PRJEB25190) | human gut metagenome | biome: human gut; feature: human-associated habitat; material: faeces | place: Austria | collected 2013
ACGCGCCGCAGGGCGAGCCCGACGAGTACGGCAACTACCCCGGCCCCATGGATCCCTTCCCCGCGCAGCGCGGCGAGTTCTACACCTACGACGACCTGTCGGTGGAGCTTGTGGACTACGTGCACGACATGGGCTATACGCATATCGAGGTCATGCCGCTCATGGAGCACCCCTTTGATGGCTCCTGGGGCTACCAGACGACCGGCTACTACGCCGCCACGTCGCGCTACGGCAACCCACAGCAGCTCATGCACTTTATCGATGCGTGCCACAAGGCGGGCATCGGCGTGATCATGGACTGGGTACCCGGCGGTTTTTGCGCCGACTCCCACGGCCTTGCCACCTTTAACGGCCACATGCTGTTTGAGCACGAGATTCACCCCAACTGGGGCACGCACAAGTTTGACTTCGCCCGCGGCGAGGTCCGCTCCTTCTTGGTCTCCAACGTGCTGTATTGGCTCGAGAACTTCCACGTGGACGGCATTCGCATGGACGGCGTGTCCAGTATGCTGTACCTCAACTTTGGCATCGATGATCCGGGCCAAAAGAAGTTCAACAAGTACGGTACCGAGGAGGACCTGGACGCCAGCGCGTTTATCCGCCAGGTCAACTGCGCTGTAGAGGCGCACTACCCCGACGTGATGATGATGGCCGAGGAGTCCACCGCTTGGCCGCTCGTGACCTATCCGCCGCAGGACGGCGGCCTGGGCTTCCACTACAAGTGGGACATGGGCTGGATGAACGACACCCTGCACTACATGCAAACCGATTTTCCGTGGCGCCCCGGCAACCACGGCCTGCTTACGTTCTCCATCATGTACGCCTTTACCGAGAACTTTATTTGCCCGCTGAGCCACGACGAGGTCGTGCACGGCAAGTGCTCGCTGATCGGCCGCATGCCGGGCGACTGGTGGCGCCAGTTTGCCGGTCTGCGCACGCTGGCTTTCTACCAGATGACGCACCCCGGTGCCAAGCTCAACTTTATGGGCAACGAGATTGGCCAGTTTATTGAGTGGCGCTATTACGAGTCCATTCAGTGGTTCCTGACCGAGGAGTACGAGACCCACCGCCATCATCAGGCGTTTATCAAGGCGCTCAACCACCTGTACACCGCCGAGCCCGCCCTGTACGAGCGCGGCTACACCGACGACGGCTTTACCTGGATTGACGCGGACAACTCCAAGCAGTCCATCGTGAGCTTTGTGCGCCAGGGCGAGGACGTCGATGACGACCTGGTGATCTTGATCAACTTTGACCCGGCGAGCTATGAGAGCTTCCGTGTGGGCGTGCCGCGCGAGGGTGACTGGGAGGTCATCTTCGATTCCGACCGTCCTGAGTTTGGCGGCAGCGGCTATGCCGGCGAGGAGCCCTACACCTGCTCGAGCGAGCCCTATCCCTGGAACGGGCAGATGGACTCCATCGAGATGAAGGTGCCCGGTCTGGCAGGTGTGGTACTTAAGCGCCGCGGTCCCAGCAGTTACAAGCCGCCCGTGGTCGAGAAGCCCAAGAAGGCGATGCGCAAGCGCGCGTCCTCGGTAAAGCCCAAGGCCGCGGCCACTGCCAAGAAGGCGACGGCTAAGGCGAAGGCTGCCAAGCCCGCTGCCAAGGCTACGGCCAAGTCCACCACGGCCAAGAAGGCAGCCACCAAAAAGGCTGCTCCCAAGGCTAAGGCAGCAGCTGTTAAGGCTCCTGCCAAGGATGCGTAACAAAGCCGTTACGGCTGTAATTACCCGCCCCGACAGGGCGTAGGATACAAGTCATAACCGTTCCGGGAGAAACATCCCCGGGGGAAAGGAACGTATGAATAAGATCTTCGACAACAAGCAGGAGTTTACCGAGCTCTATCGCGATGCCGTCATGAGCATTAGCGGCAAGAGCATCGAGGCCGCCAGCGACCTTGACCGCTTTAACGCCCTGACCAAGCTCGTGGCCGAGAAGGCACGCACCGTTGCCACCAAGAGTGACGCCCGCGCGGCCGCTGAGGGCAAAAAGCGCGTGTACTACTTCTCGATCGAGTTTTTGATCGGCCGCCTGCTCGATAACTACCTGCTTAACTTTGGCGTACGTGACATGGTCGCCGAGGCGCTCGACGACATGGGCTTCGACCTGTCCGTCATCGAGAACCAGGAGCCCGATCCGGCGTTGGGCAACGGTGGCTTGGGCCGTCTGGCCGCATGCTTCCTGGATTCCATGGCAGCCGAGGGCATTGCCGGCTACGGCAACGGCATGCGCTACCGCTACGGCCTGTTTAAGCAGGAGATCGTCAACGGCAGCCAGGTCGAGGCCACCGACGAGTGGCTCACCCACGGCTATCCCTGGGAGGTCCGTCGTCAGGACAAGGCCGTGACCATTAAGTTTGGTGGCCGCGTCGAGGGCTTTGAGGAGAACGGTCGCACGTTCTACCGCACGGTGGACACTCAGGACATCCTGGCCGTCCCTTATGACATCCCCGTCGTGGGCTATGCCGGTGAGACCGTCAACAAGCTGCGCGTCTGGGCTGCCGAGCCGGTCGAGGAGCACTTCGATCTGGAGGCCTTCAACCGCGGCGACTATGCCCTGGCAGACGCCGAGCGCGCCGAGGCCGAGGCCATCAGCGCCATCCTCTACCCCAACGACGCCGGCGAGCACGGCCGTCTGTTGCGCCTGAAGCAGGAGTACCTGTTTGTCTCGGCCGGCATCTACAGTCTGCTCGACACCTTTGAGAAGGAGCACGGCGAAAACTGGGAGCTGCTGCCGCAGTTTGTGGCCATCCACACCAACGATACCCACCCCGCCATGTGCGGCCCCGAGCTCATGCGTATCCTGATCGACGAGAAGAAGCTCGAGTGGGATGACGCCTGGAACATCGTGACGCAGGTCGTGAGCTACACCAACCACACCATCCTGCCCGAGGCTCTGGAGAAGTGGCCCATCGGCACGTTCTCCAAGCTTCTCCCCCGCGTGTACCAGATCATCGACGAGATCAGCCGTCGTTGGCACGAGTCGTTCGACACCACGCAGGAGGGCTGGCAGGAGCGTCTGCGCCAGACCGCCATTCTGTGGGACGGCGAGATCCGCATGGCCAACCTGTCCGTGATCTGCAGCCACAGCGTCAACGGCGTGGCCAAGATCCACTCCGATATCATCAAGAACATCGTGCTCAAGGACTTCTATGCCCTGACGCCCGAGAAGTTCAACAACAAGACCAACGGCATCTCGCACCGTCGCTTCTTTGCCGAGGCCAACCCCACCTACGCCAAGCTCGTCACCGAGGCCATTGGCGACGGCTGGCTCAAGGACGCCTTTGAGCTTGAGAAGCTCAAGGAGTTTAAGGACGACACCGAGTTCCTGAAGGCCGTGGGTGCCTCCAAGCGCGCCAACAAGGAGCGTCTGGCCGCCTACGTTAAGGCCGAGACCGGTCTGGTCATCGACCCCAACACCGTCTTCGATGTTCAGGTAAAGCGCTTCCACGCCTACAAGCGCCAGCTCATGAACATCATGAAGGTGATGGACATCTACAACCGTCGCATCGCCGATCCCAACTTCCACGTGACGCCGACGACCTTCATCTTTAGCGGCAAGGCTGCCTCGAGCTACACCTTCGCCAAGGAGACCATCCGCCTCATTAACTCGGTGGCCGAGGTCATCAACAACGACCCCCGCGTCAACGAGGTTATGAAGGTCTGTTTTATTCCCAACTTCCGTGTGAGCAACGCCCAGCTCATCTACCCCGCCGCCGAGATCTCGGAGCAGATTTCCACGGCCGGTAAGGAGGCCTCGGGCACGTCCAACATGAAGCTCATGATGAACGGTGCCATTACGCTGGGTACCCTCGACGGCGCCAACATCGAGATCGCCGACCTGGCCGGACGCGAGAACGAGGCCATCTTTGGCCTGACCGCTCCCGAGGTCGAGCAGCTCTGGGCATCCAACAGCTACTTTGCATGGGATACCCTCAACGGCGACCGCGAGCGCCTGGGCCGCGTGATGGACGAGCTCAAAGACAACACCTTTGCGGGTCTTTCGGGCAACTTCGAGAGCATCTACAACGAGCTCATGAACAACAATGACCCCGACCTGGTCATGGCCGATTTCCGCAGCTACGTGGATGCGTGGGAGAAGCTCACCGGCAGCTATGGCGACCAGGAGACCTGGAACCGCAAGGCCCTGCTCAACACCGCCTCGAGCGGCTGGTTCTCGAGCGACCGCACCATTCGCGAGTACCGCGACGAGATCTGGCACGCGTAAAGGCGCGCGAGTTCCCTTATGCCAGCACGGCATTACTCGACGGGCGCGACCGAGCGCCGCGCCCGTCGCTAATGGGTTAGAAACATCGATGACAGAAGGAGAAATCGATGAGTAAGAAAGAATGCATCGCGATGCTCCTCGCAGGAGGACAGGGCAGCCGATTGGGGGCACTCACCCAAAAGATCGCTAAGCCGGCGGTTAGCTTTGGTGGCAAGTTCCGCATTATCGACTTTTCGCTCTCCAACTGCTCCAACTCGGGCATCGACACGGTGGGCGTTCTGACGCAATATCGCCCCTACCTGCTGCATGCCTACGTGGGCTCCGGCGAGGCGTGGGATCTGGACAGCCGCGACGGCGGCGTGTCGATCCTGCCGCCGTACGAGACGCAGACCGGTGGCGCCTGGTATGCGGGCACGGCCGACGCCATTACGCAGAACCTGGACTACATCAAGGCCAACGACCCCAAGTACGTCCTGATTCTTTCGGGCGATCACCTGTATCGCATGGACTACCGCAAGATGCTCAAGACGCACATTGAGAACAACGCCGACCTCACGGTGAGCGTTATGCCCGTTCCGTGGGAGGAGGCCAGCCGCTTTGGCATCCTGACCACCGACCCCGAGGACGGCCGCATCACCAAGTTCACCGAGAAGCCCGATAAGCCCGATTCGAACCTCGCGTCCATGGGCATCTACATTTTCTCGGCCGACGTGCTGATCGAGGCGCTCGAGGAGGACGCTCTGGACCAGCGCTCGAGCCACGACTTTGGCAAGGACATCATCCCCAAGCTGCTCGGCGAGGGCAAGCGCCTGTACAGCTACGAGTTCCACGGCTTTTGGAAGGATGTCGGCACCATCGCCAGCTTCCACGAGACCTCGATGGACCTGCTGGGCAACAACCCCGAGTTCGATCTGTTCGACAAGCACTTCCCCATCATGTCCAACATCACCACGCGTCCGCCGCACTACATTGGACCGGACGGCCGTCTGGACGACTGCCTGGTCTCCAACGGCTGCAAGATCTACGGCACCGCTCGCCACTCGATCCTTTCGACCGATGTCATCATCGAGGAGCGCGCCGTGGTCGAGGACTCCGTGCTGCTGCCGGGTGCGCACGTTAAGAGCGGCGCGCACATCTGCCGCGCTATTTTGGGCGAGAACTCCACGGTCGAAGAGGGCGTGAAGCTCGGCTCTGTCGATACCACCAAGGATACGGCCGTCGTTGGAAATGACGTCGTTATCGGGAAGGGGGAATGATCCGATGATCAATCGCAAGGCCATCGGTTATATCACCGCTAACTACTCTTCGACCTACGGCAGCGTGCTGCTCAAGGACCGCCCCATCGCGTCCGTTCCGTTTTTGGGCCGCTACCGCCTGATCGACTTCCCGTTGTCCAACATGATGAATGCGGGCATCAAGACCGTCGGCGTCGTCATGCCGGGTAACTACCGTTCGCTGATCGACCACGTGGGCTCGGGCAAGGACTGGGGCCTGGACCGCAAGAAGGGCGGCCTGTTCATGGTGCCCGGCAACGCGTATGGCACTACCAAGGGCGGCATGCGTTTCTTGCTGCGCGACATCATTTCCAACAAGACGCTGTTCCAGCGCTCGGACAAACCCTATGTTGTGATGATGGGCACCAACATCATCTTTAACATGGACCTCAACACCATCATCGACGCGCACGAGAACTCCGGTGCCCAGATGACCGTGGTGTACTGCAAGGCCACGCACAACGTCGATGACGAGACCAAACTCGAAATTAACGAGAACGGCCGCCTGACGGGCGTGAGCGCCGGCGTCGTGTACGGCGACAACGCCTCTATGGACTGCTGCATCGTCAACCGTGAGACGCTGCTCGAGATCATCGACCACTACCAGGCCGCCGACTATCTGGACCTGCTCGAGGCACTCCAGGGCGACTTTGGCAACATCGACGTGTGCAGCTACGAGTACAAGGGCGAGGTCGTGGGCGTGTTTAGCGAGAAGTCGCTGTATCGCCGCAGCATGGACCTGCTCGACCAGACCGTGGCCGACCAGCTCTTCGACCCCGAGCGCCCGATCCTGACCAAGGCCCACGACGTGCCGCCTTCGCGCTACGCGACCGGCAGCCACGCGTGCAACTCGATCATCTCGGCCGGCTGCATCATCAAGGGCACCGTGCGCAACTCGATCCTGTCGCGCGGCGTCGTGGTCGAGGAAGGCGCATCGGTGACCAACTCGATCATCAACCAGAGCTGCATCATCAAGAGCGGCGCCCGCGTCGAAAACGCCATCCTTGACAAGAACAACGTGGTTCCCACCAACACCGAGCTTCGCGGCACGCCCGAGAACATCTTGGTGCTGGGCAAGGCTCCGTTAACTTCCGATACCACGATCGTACGTTAACGTTGGCACCGCAACATCGCTCGTAACATGTAGAATAGCCGCCCGGTTCGCGCCTGGCGGCTATTCTCGAATAACAACATGGGAGACAATATGGCTGATTCCAGCAAAAAGATGCAGATCGTGTTTGCCTCGGCCGAGTGCGCACCGTTTGTGAAGACCGGTGGCCTGGGCGACGTGGCGGGTTCGCTGCCTGCGGCGCTTTTGCGCGCCGGCGCCGAAGTCATCGTGATGGTGCCCAAGTACGCCACCATCAAGGACGAGTACAAGGCGCAGATGGAGCACTTCTCCGACTTTTACGTGAGCCTGGGCTGGCGCAATGAGTACTGCGGACTCGAGAAGCTCGAGCACGACGGCGTCACCTATATGTTCATCGACAACGAGCGCTACTTTGCGCGCGACTATCCGTACGGCTTCTTTGACGACGGCGAGCGTTTTGCGTTCTTCTCCAAGGCCATCACCGAGAGCTTGCAGCACCTGCCGGCCGGCTTTGAGTGCGACATCCTGCACTGCAACGACTGGCAGACGGCACTGGCGCCCGTGTTTTTGCGCGAGTTTTACCAGGGCCTGCCGCTGTACGACCGCGTCAAGACCGTGTTCTCGATCCACAACGTGGCGTTCCAGGGCCAGTTTAGCGACACCGTGATGGAGGACATCCTGGGTGTGGCGCATATTCCCGCAGCCGCCTCGCAGCTGCGTTGCGACGCCTGCAGCGTCAACTACATGCTGGGCGCGCTGCGCTATGCCGACGCCATCACCACGGTAAGCCCCACCTATGCCAACGAAATCCAGACGCCCGAGTTTGGCGAGGGCCTGGACGGCGTGCTGCGCGAGCGCTCCTACGCGCTGCAGGGCATCCTCAACGGCATTGATGTAGCTGGCTTTGACCCGGCGACCGACAAGCGCATTGCCGCCAACTACACCGTGGAGGACCGTTCCGGCAAGGCTGTGTGCAAGGCCAAACTGCAGGAGGAGCTGGGGCTCGAGGTTCGCGACGACCGCCCGCTTATGGTAATGGTCACGCGTCTGACGCGCCAGAAAGGCTTGGACCTGGTCATGTACGCACTCGACCGCATCTTGGCAGGCGGCGTGCAGGTGGCGGTGCTGGGCACCGGCGACCGCGACTACGAGGACGGCCTGCGCTACTTCCAGGACAAGTACCCCGGCACCATGGCCGCACGCATCGAGTTCGATCCGGCGCTGTCACAGCGCATGTATGCTGCCGCCGACATGTTCCTGATGCCTTCGAAGTTTGAGCCCTGCGGCCTGTCGCAGATCATCGCCATGCGCTACGGTACCCTGCCGATTGTTCGCGAAACCGGTGGTCTGAAGGACACCGTGCAGCCGTACAACGAGTTTACCGGCGAGGGCACGGGCTTCTCGTTTAGCAACTTTAACGGCGATGAGATGGGCGATGCGGTATTCCGCGCGGCGCGTCTGTTCTGGGACAACCACGACGCTTGGAACCAGCTTGTCACACAGGCCATGAGCCAGGACTTTAGCTGGACGCGTTCGGCCGACAAGTATCTAGACCTGTACTTCTTTATGCACCCGGAGATTGAGAGGCCGGCGGCTGTGGAGGAGCCGGTTGAAGCTGAGGCCGTTAAGGCCGATCCTGAGGTGAAGTTCGAGGCTACTCCCGAGCCCGAGCCTGAGGTTAAGCCCGCTGCGAAGCCTGCCGCCAAGAAGACGACGGCCCGCAAGGCAACGGCTAAGAAGGCTACGACCACGAAGACTGCTGCAAGCAAGACCACCGCTGCCAAGGTATCGACCACGCGCAAGCGCACGACCGCCGCAGCCAAGAAAGCTGCCGAAGCCGAGGTCGCTCCCAAGGTAAAGGCCGAGACCGCCACCGCCGAGGCTAAGCCTGCGGCAAAGGCTCCGGCCAAGTCCGCTGCCAAGAAGACGATTGCGTCCAAGACCACGACCGCCAAGAAGGCCACGGCTACGAAGTCGACGACGACCAAGGCTGCTACGACGAAGGCCGCCGCGAAGACGACGGCGAAGACGACCGCAAAGGCCGCCGCAAAGCCGGCCGCCAAAGTCGAGGAGACACCCGCCGAGGCCAAGGCGACGACCGCTGTCGAGGCAAAGCCGGCCGCCAAGACCACCACGCGCAAGCGCACCACGACGACGGCGAAGAAGACCACAACCAAGGCTGCTGCTCCCAAGGCAGAGGCTAAGGCCGGGGACAAGCCCACAGTGAAGGCCGCTGAGGTCAAGACCGCTCCGAAGGCTGCGGCAAAAACCGAGCCCGCAAAGGAGGCCCCGGTTTCCCCCGCCGCCGCGACTGAGGAAAAGGCTCCGACCAAAAAGACGTCCGTCCGAAAGGCAACGGCCACCCGCAAGCGCCGCTAGCCCACAGACGATCCAAAACCTAATCAAACCCTATGTAAGGGGCGCTCCAACCGGGCGCCCCTTCTCTGTAGGTAGTTGGTAAAACGTTTTTCTAGGACAACCGTTCGCCGATGGTAAACGGATGTTGTTTATACAGCCTGTGTACAACAGATATACTTACATTCCGTGCGTAAAGCCCATGGCCAGCATGCCATGATTCTATTGAACTGGACCGTACTATGAGATTGATACACAACAGCCGTCTGCCGCAGTTTCGCACTCCGTTTGGCGCTGTGACCACAGGAACTACCCTTTCGCTTTCCGTGATTCTGGAGGATGCCGATCCCGCGCAGGCAACGCTTACGCTGCGCACCTGGGTCGATGAAATCGGTGAGTCTCGGTATCCCATGACGCACGAAGGCGACGGCATATTTAGCGTAGAGCTCAAGTGCACTGAACCATGTCTTATCTGGTACAGCTTTATATGCAATATTGAGGGCCAGCCCGAGGTCCGCTTGGGCGCCCCGCAGGGGCGCACCGGCGGAGAAGGCGTAACCTACGACTACGCCGAGGTACCGTCATTCCAGGTCACCGTCTACAAACACCGTGAGAACCGTCCCACCTGGTACGAGCGCGGAATGGTCTACCAGATCTTCCCCGATCGCTATGCCCGCGACGAGCACTGGCGCGAGCGCACGCTGGCCGAGGTCGAAAAACCGCGTAAGGGCATTCAGCGCCGCATGGTCGAGGACTGGAATGAGCCGCCCGTTTACGAGCGCGCCGAGGACGGCTCCATCAAGACCTACGACCCCAAGGAGTACAATCTGGACAACGTGAAT
>OLRS01003508.1_pt1 | contig 9755 bp, 8 predicted proteins | sample 1673171 | NCBI WGS metagenome assembly OLRS01 (sample SAMEA3136762, study PRJEB25190) | human gut metagenome | biome: human gut; feature: human-associated habitat; material: faeces | place: Austria | collected 2013
ATCGGCACTTAGAATTATGCGGTATTGCCCTAATTAAAAACGAAAACTCCTCCCGCCTAACTTACCTCATCGCTTCTTCATACTTTCTCACAATGTCTTTCAGCGCCTCAAGGCCAATGGTGTAATCCTCCGGCGTGTCCAGCGAATGGTTGCCGCCCTCCACAAAATAGGTGGTGATGGCGGGGTCATCCTCCAAAGCACGGCGCAGTGCGGCACCGCCCAACGGGTCCGCGGTGCCGGTGGCGTGCCAGGCGGGCATCCCGGCGTAAAGCGGGGCATACTCCCACGCAAGGGGCGTTAATTGCAGCAGGGTCACATGGTATTCCGGGTGGGCCTTTACCCAACCGGCGGCCACCATCGTGCCAAAGCTCTTGGCAATGCAGATGTACCGGTCATACCCGGCAGGGATCTGCGTCATGGCGTCCTGCGCGGCGCCGGGGTAGCTTTTGGCGGCGCTGGCCTGCGGCGTTTCCTCGTGGGGGAACAGCTGGCTGTACTGCACCACCATGCAGTCCAACCCCTGCCGGCGGGCAACCTTGGCGGCATAATACAGCAGCGGTTTGTCCGGCCCGTAGCCAAAGCCGGGGAATAAAACAACCAGCTTTTTCTCGTTCTGCATCACTTTACAAGCACCACATAGTTTTCTTTGCGCGGGGCAGGGGCCTTTTTGCCGCCCTCGGCAGCATAACCCAGGATGCAGTTGCCCACGCCGCGCAGGTTTTCGGCATTGGGCACACCCCACTTTTTCAGCAGGGCCTGGCCCTCGGCGGTTTCAAACATTTCCTTTGCGCGGTGGATCCAGCAGGCGGAAAGCCCCACGCTCTCGGCGGCGTTCAGCATGTTGCCCATCACCAGGCTGCCGTCCTCCACACAGGTGGGGATGGTTTTATCCACCAGCACAACGGCAACGCAGGGCGCACCATAGAACGGGTCGCCATTGCCGCCCATCGCGGCGGCGTTCATCTTGCTCAAAGTATCGCGGTCGGCCTTGTTCTGTATGCAGACAATCACCGGGCTCTGGCGGCCCATGCCGGTGGGGGCCCAGGTGCCGGCTTCCAGCACGGCGTTCATGTCATTGACCCGCATATCCGCGATTCGGTCAACGTAAATTTCTGTGTCCGGCATGAACCGCTGGAAATCTTTAAGGCAATACCGCATAATTCTAAGCGGTGCTTGAGCCGTTAGGCGGGAATTGTGCGGTATTGTCATAAGGTCGAAGTCTCCGCAAAAAGAGGCTTCGGCTTTTTTGTATAAACCGGCAAAGTGTGCTATAATAGACAGAAATAACGCAGCGGGGGAGCCGCCATGAAAAAATACGCAAAATATCCGGCACTGGCCGTTACGCTGGCGATTATGGCAGTGATCTTTGTCTTGTCCTCGCAGCCGGCGGAGCTGTCCACCAAGGTCAGCCGCGCCGTTACCGAGACCGTGCAGGTCAGCAGGATAAAAGTCATCACGCCGCTGTGGTTCAGCACCACAAACCTGAACGCCAACGTCCGCAAGTGGGCGCACGTCTATATCTACTGTGCCCTCGGCATCAGCATGGCCGTGACCGTGCAGCTGTGGCTGCACCGCGTTACGCTGCGGCAAAAGGCACTGCTGGCATCGGCGCTGTGTATGCTGTACGCGGCCGGTGATGAGTTCCACCAGTATTTTGTGCCGGGCCGTGCCGCGCAGTTGAGCGACGTTGCGATTGACGCCATGGGTTTTCTGCCCTGCGTGGCGGCGGTATATCTGGTGCTTTGGGCTGTCAGGAGACTGCGCAATTAACAGGATTCAACCCCAAATTATATGGGTAATAGAGGTATTTTAGGTTGAACCGCCGCCCATACTTCCACCGGGGGGGGATGTGCCTTGTCTCTGCGTCGGTTGTATGGGCTTTGCGCTGTGCTGGTGCTGCTGGCGGGCGTCGTGCTCTGCCGCACCTACTGGGTGGGGCAGCAGACGGCCTATGCCGCCAGTGCGGGCGGGCAGAGCGTCCAGACGCTGACCCTGCCGCGTGCCCGGGGCGATTTCTATGACCGCACGGGCCGCAGGCTGACCGGCCTTTCCCCGCAGTATTACGCACTCTGCCTGCCCGGAGACGCCGGGTACACGGCGCTGTTTCCGTATGTCCCGTATGCGGAGCAGAGCCTTTTGTATGAGCGCCGCAACCTTGCAAGTCCCTTTTTGATACAGGTGGACCGCGACCTGACCGCGCAGGGCATCACGACCTGCACCGTGCCGCAGCATTTCGGCGGCAGCACCGCCGCGCACCTGCTGGGCTATCTGGACAGCGAGGGCCGCGGCGTGTCCGGCCTGGAAAAAGCCTACGACGACCTGTTGACCGCCTCCGGAGACGCGCGCATTGTGACCTGCTTTATGACCGCGCAGGGACGCCTGCTGACGGACACAAGCCCGCTTGTGGCGGTGGAAACACCCGGCACGGGGCAGGGCGTGCGGCTGACGCTGGACGCCGACCTGCAGCGCGCCTGTGAGGGGCTGGCCACGGTGTATCTGCCGCGCGGCTGCATCGTCGTGATGGACACGGCCACCGGCGAGGTGCTTGCCTCGGTCAGTATGCCGTCGTTTGACCCGCAGAATGTCGCCGCCAGCATTGCCGCCAACGATACCTCGCTGCTCAACCGGCCTCTCCGCGCATTCAGTGCCGGGTCGGTGTTCAAGGTCGTGCTGGCTGCAGCCGCCTACGAGAGCGGCCTTGACTGGTACACCCACGACTGCACGGGTGAGGTCGAGGTTGCCGGGCAGACCTACCGCTGTGCACTGGGCCGCGCCCACGGCGTGGTCAACCTGCGCGGCGCGCTGGAACAAAGCTGCAACACCTATTTCATCGAGCTGGGCCGCCTGCTGGGGGCACAGCGCATCCGCAAAATGGCAGAGGCACTCGGCTTCGGCACGGCCACGCAGCTTGCGCCCGGCCTGCAAGGCGCATCTGGCACACTGCCCGATGCCGCCGCGCTTGAAAACCCAGGCGAGCTGGCGACGTTCAGCTTTGGTCAGGGGGCGCTGACCGTGACGCCGCTGCAAATTACAGCCATGATGAACACCGTCGCAAACGGCGGCGTGTACAGGACACCGGCCTTTGTACAGGGAATTGTTGACGCCGACGGCTCGCTGACCGGGCAGACCCGGGCTGCTGACACCCGCACGGTCTTTGATGCGGCCACGGCACGGGTGCTGCGCAGCATGCTGGCCTCCGTCGTGTCGGAGGGTATCGGCAGCGAGGCACAGCCCAAAACCGGCACGGCAGGCGGCAAGACCGGCACAGCGCAGACCGGCCAGTACGACGAGAACGGCGAGGAGCTTCTCAACTACTGGTTCAGCGGCTTTTACCCGGCGGACGACCCGCGGTATACCATTACCGTTTTGCAGGACGGCATTTTAAAGCCCGAAACCTCCAGTGCCGCGATATTTGCAAAGGTTACCGAAATTCTGGCTGTGTGGGAGAACTCCTAAGCCTTCCCCCTCGGGGGAAGGTGGCCCCGCAGGGCCGGATGAGGGCAGACCTTGCCGCCGCAGCACTTTACCGGGCAGCAACGGCATATCCGCCCCTCATCATTCAGTGGTCGGGGCCACTGACAGCTTTCTCCGAGGGGAAAAGCCAATCTCTCCGTCAACCAATTTCCTCCAAGGTATTGCACTTTTGCGGCAAAAAAGCTACAATAATTAGTATCTGTAGACCGCAAGTAACCGATGCTGAAAGGGACAAACCGATGCAGCATATTTTTATCATAAACCCAACGGCGGGCAAGGTGGACGCCAGCGTGGCGCTCATCCCGCAGATCCACGCCGCTGCCAGCCGCGCAGGGCTTCATCCTACCATTGAGGTGACCCGCCGCGCCGGGCAGGCCCGCGACCTGGCCGCCCAATACGCCGCCGGCGGGGAAGAAGTATACCTCTACGCCTGCGGCGGCGACGGCACGCTGAACGAAATATTGCAGGGTACCGTCGGCCACCCGAACGCCGCTATCGGCTGCGTGCCCTGCGGCAGCGGCAATGACTATGTGCGCAACTTTGGCACGCAGGCGCAGTTCCTGGACCTTGACGCACAGTTGGCCGCACAGCCGTTCGCAGCGGACGTCATCCGCACGCCCCAGGGGTGCGGCATCGACATCTATGCCGCGGGCATCGACGCCCAGGTCGCCAACGGCATCCCCAAATGGCGGCGCGTGCCCTTCTGCGGCGGCACAACGGCCTACACACTGTCGATTCTCGAGGCCGTGTGCAGCACCTTCAGGCACCGTCTGCGCATCACCGCCGATGACCGCCAATTGGAGGACACCTTCATGATGCTGGCGGTCTGCAACGGCCAGCAGTACGGCGGCGGCTACTGCGCCGCGCCCCACGCCAGCATGACCGACGGTCTGCTGGATGTGGTGCTGCTGCGGCCTGTGCCGCGTTTAAAGCTGCCGGGGCTGCTGGGCAGCTACAAAAAAGGGGAGCACCTTTCGGAGGGTGACACCGTCACCGAAAAATTCGCCCCGTACATGACGTTTTTCCGTACAGGCAGCATTGATATAGAGGTGCTGGACGGCAACCCGCTCATCACAACGCTGGACGGCGAGTGCTCGCCCCAGCTGCGGATGCACGCGGAGATCGCGCACAGTGCGGCGCGCATCCTGCTGCCGCCGGAGCTTGCCGCAAACGCAAACAAGACGCCTGTTCTGCAGGCTATGGGAGAGTAAGAATGTCTGAAAAAGTTAAGATCAAGATCGCCCGCAATGTGGTGCATCTGCCGGCCATCGCCCTGCGCGGGCTGGTGGTTTTCCCCAACAATGTGGTCCATTTTGAGGTGGGCCGCACCAAGTCCATTGCCGCCATCGAGGCCGCCATGCACGCCAACAGCAGCGTCTTTCTCGTCGCCCAGCGCGAGATGGATGAGGAAGAACCGGCCCTTCACGACCTGTATGCCTACGGTGTCATTGCCGAAATCAAGCAGGTGCTGCGCGTCTCCGACGACCTCGTGAAGGTCCTCGTCGAGGGCAAGACCCGTGCCCGTCTGCTGGAGCTGGACGCCGGCGAAAAGTATCTGCAGGCCACGGTGCGCCCCGTGGCGGTGCGCGGCATCCCTGCCGACAAGCGCAACCAGGTCGAGGCTCTCGTCCGCAGCCTGAAGGACTGCTTTGAGGAGTACCTGTCCTACAGCCCGCAAATTTCCAAGGATGTCGTCTATAACATCGTTTCCTCCGATTCGCCGCTGTATTTAAGCGAGTACATGCCCGCCAACCTCTTGTTCAAGTATGAGGACAAGCAGGTTATCCTGAACGAATCGACCCTGCTGGGCCGCCTCGAAAAGCTGCTGACCCTGCTGCGGCAGGAATGCCAGATCATGGACATCGAGCGCGACCTGGACGACAAGGTCAACGCCCGCATGGACAAGGGCCAGCGCGAATACTACCTGCGTGAGCAGATGAATGTCATCAGCGAGGAGCTCGGCGACGCCGAGGACACCCGCGCCGAGGCCGATACATACCGCGAAAAGGTCAAGGCACTGAACCTTGATGAAGAATCCACCGAAAAGCTGCTGAAAGAGTGTGACCGTCTGGCCCGTATGCAGGGCAGCAGCGCCGAGAGCGGCGTTATCCGCAGCTATCTGGATGCCTGCCTGGCCCTGCCGTGGCACACCGCCACCGAGGACGACCTTGACCAGGCCCACGCCCGCAAGGTGCTGGACCGTGAGCACTACGGCCTGCAGAAGGTCAAGGAGCGCATTCTCGAGCTGCTGGCTGTGCGCAAGCTGAATCAGGACGTCAAGGGGCAGATCATCTGCCTTGTCGGCCCTCCGGGCGTCGGCAAAACGAGCATTGCGCACTCCATTGCCGAGTGCATGGACCGCAAATTTGCCCGCATGAGCTTGGGCGGCGTCCACGATGAAGCCGAGATCCGCGGCCACCGCCGCACCTACATCGGTGCGATGCCGGGCCGCATCATCAGCGCCATCACGACGGCCAAGTCCACGAACCCGGTCATCCTGCTCGACGAGATCGACAAGCTGGCGGGCGACTACAAGGGAGACCCGTCCAGCGCACTGCTCGAGGTGCTGGACCCCGAGCAGAACCGTACCTTTAAGGATAACTACCTCGATATTCCGTTTGATTTGAGCGAGGTGCTCTTTATCACGACGGCGAACGATGCCTCCACGATCCCTGGCCCGCTCTATGACCGCATGGATGTCATCGAGCTGCCCAGCTACACCCGCACCGAAAAATTCAACATCGCCAAGCGCCATCTGCTGCCCAAGCAGCTGAAAAACAACGGCCTGGAGGGGCGCGTGACCCTGACAGGCAGCGCACTGTATGCCATCATTGACGGCTACACCCGCGAGGCAGGCGTGCGCAATCTGGAACGCACCATCACGTCGGTGCTGCGCAAATGTGCGCAGAAGATCGCGGCAGGGGAAGCCGAGAAGATCAGCGTTTCCGCAGCGATGGTCAAGGAGCTGCTCGGCCCCGAGAAGGTCAAGCCGACGTTTATCTCCCGCAAGGACGCCGTGGGCATTGCCAACGGTCTGGCGTGGACGAGTGTCGGCGGCGAGATGCTGCCTGTTGAGGTCGCCGTCATCCCGAACGGCACCGGCAAAATCGAGATCACCGGCAGCCTCGGTGATGTCATGAAGGAGAGCGCCCAGCTCGCCGTGACCTACGCCAAGGTCCACGCCGAAGAATACGGCATCACGCCCGACAAGTTCAAGAACACCGACCTGCACATCCATGCCCCCGAGGGCGCTGTGCCGAAGGACGGCCCCTCCGCAGGTGTCACACTGACGACGGCGCTGATTTCGGCGCTGTCCGGTATCCCGGTCAACCACGACCTGGCCATGACCGGAGAAATCACGCTGCACGGCAACGTGCTGCCCATCGGCGGTCTGAAGGAAAAGAGCATGGCGGCCTTCCGTGAGGGCATCTCGACGGTGCTCATCCCCAGGGACAACGCCAGCGACCTGTATGAGGTGGACGCCGAGGTCAAGGAGAAGGTGCGCTTCATCCCCGTGAGCACTCTGTCCGAGGTGCTGAAGCACGCCCTTGTGCGCCCGGGCCGCACCCCCGCCCGCGCTGTCCGTGGTGTGCCGCAGGCAACCTCTCTCATCGCCAACGACAAGCCCGCCGAGGGACATAAGGAGCCCGCCGCGGTGATGTAATTCGCCTTGAACGCCACTCTGTAGGGACGGAGACCCGTACCCGCCCGCGGGTCGATGACGAGCATCGACCCCTATACAGCCACATCCGTAGGGGCGGATTCCATATCCGCCCGCACTACGCCGTGTCGCGCATGTAGGAGGAGGCGCCCTCGACGCCCCGCAATACACAGCACACCCAAAGCATAAAGGAACACCCATGAACTACAACAACAGCGAATTCCTCGCGTCCTACGGTCTGTCCCGCCAGCTGCCGGACAGTGACCGCCCTGAAATCGTATTTTCGGGCCGCTCCAACGTCGGCAAATCGAGCCTCATCAATAAGCTCTGCAACCGCAAGAAGCTGGCCCGCGTCAGCGCCACGCCGGGCAAAACGGCAACCATCAACTTCTACCGCGTTGATACGGCTTACTTTGTTGACCTGCCCGGCTACGGCTACGCCAAGGTCTCCAACGCCGAGCGCGAGCGGTGGGACGATTTGATCAACAGCTATTTTGAGGCGGATCGTGCCGTCTGCCTGCTTGTCCAGCTGCTGGACAGCCGCCACGCGCCCAGCGCTGACGATGTGCAGATGCTTGAGTACCTGCACTACCACCGCATTCCGTTTGTGGCCGCGCTGACCAAGGGCGACAAGCTGAAAAAGAGCGAGATGGCCGCCTGCAAAGAAGAATTTGAAAAGATCTGCGCTCCCTACGGCTGCCAGGGCGTTGTGCTGACCAGCGCCGAGAACGGGCTGGGCATGGATGAGCTGCGCGCGCTGCTTGAGGCCAGCATGACCCCCGAGACAGAGGACTGACCGATGGCCTACAACGAGTTTGCCTATTTCTACGACGAGTTCAACGGCGAGGCTGACTATGACGCGCTTTACGGCTATATTACCGACGAGCTGAAGGCCCACGGCATCACAGACGGCATCCTGGCCGACCTGGGCTGCGGCACCGGCGATCTGACCTTGATGCTGACCCAGGCAGGGTATGATGTCATCGGCATTGACCGCTCCGAGGAGATGCTCAGTGTCCTGCGCGAAAAGGCCGACGAGCTGGGCCTGACGGGCCGCTTGCTGCTGCTGAAACAGGACCTGCTGGACCTGGACCTGTACGGCACGATCCGCGCCGCGGTGTCTACGTTTGACACCTACAGCCACATTGGCCCGCAGGAAAATTTTGAGAAGGCCATCCGCAAGGCTGCCTACTTTATGGAGCAGGGTGGCGTGTTCATTTTTGACTTGAACACGCCCTATAAGCACCGGCACATCCTGGCAGGCCAGACCTTTGACATCGAGGCCGAGGACGCCGACTGCCACTGGTCGAACCGCTACGACGAGACGGCGCAGCGGGTGGATATTACCATCAACATTGACTACCACGAGACGGGAGAGCACTTCCACGAGGCGTTCAGCGAGTACAGCTACGCGCTGGACACTGTGTGCGCCCTGTTGGAAAAGTACGGCTTCGCCGTGGCCAAAGTCGCCGACGGCGAGAGCTTTGGCCCGGTGCGCGGCGACAGCCCGCGCTGGATCATCACGGCTGTCAAGCAATACACACAAGAGGAAAAAGCAAATGGAACAGAATCATAACATGCTGCGCGGTATCTCCGAAAACGGCGGTATCGTGTTTTACGGTGTTGACTCTACGGAAATCGTCCGCGAGATGGAGCGCCTGCACAAGACCAGCGCCGTCACCACCGCTGCCCTGGGTCGCCTGCTGACGGCAGCCTCGATGATGGGCATTATGCTCAAAAACACCCGGGACTCGGTGACGCTGCAGATCAAGGGCGGCGGCCCCGCAGGCCGCCTGCTGGCCGTTTCCGACGGCACCGGCAACGTCAAGGGCTACGTCGAGCACCCCGTTGTGGAACTCCCCCCGCGGACTGACGGCCATCTGAACGTCGGTGCAGCCGTCGGCAAGGACGGCACGCTGGACGTCATCCGTGACTTGGGTATGCGCGAGCCGTACATCGGCCAGGTGCCGCTGACCTCCGGTGAGATCGCCGAGGACATCACGACCTATTTTGCTATCAGTGAGCAGGTGCCCACTGTCTGCGCGCTGGGCGTGCTCGTCGATAAGGACCTGAGCGTCCGCTGCGCGGGCGGCTTTGTCGTGCAGCTGCTGCCCGGCGCAACCGAGGAGGAGATCGAGCACCTCGAGAAGAACATCAAGGCCATGCCCAGCGTGACGACAATGCTCGAGGAGGGCAAGAGCGTCCGCGATATGCTGGAGCTGGCTCTGGCCGGCTTTGCGCCCGATATTCTCGACAGCTACCATGTGACCTACAAGTGCGACTGCGGCCTTGAGCGCGTTGAAAAGATGATCCGCTCCCTTGGCAAAAAGGAGGTCGAGCGCATGCGCGACGAGGACCCCGTTGCCGAGGTGAACTGCCAGTTCTGCAACAAGAATTATAAGGTGGACCTGAATGAACTGCTCAAAAACTGGCCTTCCACCGCCGAAAATGTGCCGAGCGAAAACGCATAAAAATTTATGCAAAAAAATGTAAAAAACGCTTGACTTTTCCGCTCATATAGTTTATAATAACAAACGTCGCCCGGAGAGAGCGATTGAGCAAAAACTCTCCAACATGCGGCCGTAGCTCATCTGGTAGAGCGCCACCTTGCCAAGGTGGA
>OLRS01003512.1_pt1 | contig 9746 bp, 9 predicted proteins | sample 1673171 | NCBI WGS metagenome assembly OLRS01 (sample SAMEA3136762, study PRJEB25190) | human gut metagenome | biome: human gut; feature: human-associated habitat; material: faeces | place: Austria | collected 2013
AGCTGCCGCACCTCGCTCGCCGTATCGGCACTTAGAATTATGCGGTATTGCCTTTGATTTTCTTTCATAACACATAACAGGTAAATCCTATGAAACGTTTCTGGGCTTTTATTGCCGCATGCCTTTTTCTGCTATTGACCGCATGCGGCGGCAGCACATCAACGACCGAACCTGTTTGGCAGGCTGAACTGCCAAATACTGGCATCACGGTACAGGTATCCGGCTGCACACTGGAAGAGAAAACTGCCTCTTACTGGGCCAATCCCGGCGCAGCAGGGGAACCGCAGTCTATCATGGAGTTATACGCTACCGACAGTGCTCCGCTGCTTGAAATTGCCGCACCAAAGACGCAGGTCGATATCCAGTTCGTACAGCCGGTGGCAGGCGGCATGGCCGCTTATGATCTGGCGCTGCCGGTCGAGCAGGTCGATATGGTATTCCTGACCCAACCGGAAGATAACAGCACGCGTGTCCGCTTTGATACCATTTATAATTTTATCGTCACGGTTACCAGCGGCGACCAGATTGACCAGTTCTTGATTATCTGTGCCCGGAATGGATATGGTTCGGTCGAATAATTTGCCATTCCATTCATAGAAAATCATACAAAAAAGCACATCCCAACAGGGTTTTGCTGCCGGCATTTGGCCAGTGACATATCCTGTCAGGATGTGCTTTTTGTTTCTTTATTCTTTTGGCCTTTTACGCTGTTTCGCTATCGGAGCCTTACTTTTCCTGATAGCGCATATGGTCGGCATCCAGCTTTTGCAGAACTTCGCTCATAGCCTTGCATTCCAGTCGTGCTGCCACCGGGTCCATCATCAGGTAGTTGCCACATTCAACGGCGGAAGCGCCCGGAATATCACCATCATACTCTGCCATCCAGGCAAAGCTTTCCTGGGTCAGCGCCAGCGCTTCGGCGTCCGTCAGGCCGCGGGTCAACAGATAGAAACCGGTCAGGCAGCCCATCGGCCCAACATAAATCACATGCTCGCTCCATTTACTGTTGCGGGCATAGGTGGCAAACAGATGCTCAATCGTATGGGCGCAGGCAGGGGACAGATAACTGCCCTTGTTCGGCGTTTTCATGCGGATATCCCAGGTCAGCACATCTCCATCCTTGCGGGAAAGGTACATGCCCGGAACCAAGGTATTATGGTCAACACAAAAGCTTGCAATGCGTTCCATGTTTTTGCTCCTTATTCAGACATTGCCTGTACAACACCGCGGGCACAGTCCATCGAAATTTTCATGCCATCCTTCAGGGTACGGGTTGCGTGGGTTGCACCAATGATAACCGGCTTACCCAATGTCAGACCAACAATGGCGGAATGGCTATTTGCACCGGCTTCCTCGGCAATAATACCGGCAGCCTGGCGCATATACGGCAGTGTATCGTTGGTGGTGAACGGGACCACCAAAATCTGACCTGCCTTGAACTTCTTGGCGGCTTCCTCGGCATTGCGGCAAACGCAAACTTCACCCTTGGCATTCAGGCCCGGATTGATGCCGATGCCGGTCAGCAGGTCGGGCAGGGTCAGCATACCGCGGGCTGCTTCAAACAGGGTCTGGGGCAGCTCCAGTCCGGTGCAGAGCAGGAACGCACCCGTCCCCGCCGCGTAGAGCGTATGTCCGCAGGGCAGACCCGGCACAAGAAAAATTTTGATCAGCACCACAGCCAGCAGCAGTGCGGCGGCAGCGCTCAGCACCCGCAGCGTGCAGGGCATACGGCAGAGCGACGCGGGCGCAAACTGGAACCGCCAGATGAGCCGCCACAGAAACACCAGCGGCACAGCGCCCGCCAGCAGCGAGCTGCCCAGCCTTTGGCGCTGCAGGCCGAAGCCGCCGAACGCCCGCACGGCGTAGTTCAGCAGCCACGCGCCGGCAAAAATCGGCAGCAGCAGGTCCGCCCACGCGGCCCAGACCGGGTAGCTCCCGGAGAGTACCTCCGGGTACAGGATGGCATACCGGGCCGCATTGCCCGCCGCCACGCCGGAGGCCAGCAGTGCCGCACCGGCCAGCGCCATGCAGACGCCCAGCGGCTTGTTGGTATCCTGCAGACCGGCAGGCTGCGCCGCCGCCCGCCGCGCGGGCAGGTAGGGCAGCGCAAACGCCGCCAGCCACGGGATGTACCGCAGCCAGACCGACCCGGCAGCGGCAAAGCCGGTGTCGGCCCCGGACCAGAGCAGCAGGTCGGCCAGATGCAGCCCCGCCATGGCCAGGCCCAGGGCCAGCACCACAGCGGCGTGGGGATGTTTATTTTTCATGGTGTTCCTCTTTCATAGCAGCGGCGGCCCCCGCGTATATTGGGACAGGCCGCGCGGAATATCCTTATTGTACAACCGCGCGCCGCAAATTGCAAGGAGGGTCTGCCCCTTGAGGAAAACATTGCGCCGGGCGGTGGTGCTCGGCCTTTTGGCGTTTGCCGCGCCGTTTGCCGCCCTGCCGCTGGCGAAGCCCGCCGCCGCGATGCCCGAAGCGTCGGCTCCTGTGCTGCCGGACGCCGTTGACATCCCTGCCGCCACACCGCAGCCCGTGCTGCCCGCCGTGCCCGAGAGCCGCAGCTTTGACGCAGATGCGCCGATTTTGCTGAACGACGGCGGTGAGGAGATCACCGTATCCGTGCAAGAGTTTCTGATCGGCACTGCCGCCAGCGAGCTGCCGCCCGACTGGCCCGACGACGCGGTCTTAGCCCAGATGGCCGCCGCTCACAGCTATGCCCTGAGCCTGGGCGGCGCGGCGTTCACCTGCAACAGCGCCCAGTGCGCGGGCTGGACGAGCGCCGAGGTGCTGCGCGCGCGGTGGGGCGGCGATTTTGCCGCGTATTACAGCAGGCTGGCCGCGCTGGCAGACGAGGTCTCCGGCGCGGTGCTGTGCTGGGACGGTGCGCCTGCCGCGGCCTGCTACCACAGCAGCTGCGCCGGGCAGACCGAGGCAAGCCAGAACGTGTGGCTGACCGCCGTGCCGTACTTACAGGGTGTCGCGTCGCCGTGGGACGCCGATGCGCCGGGATTCGAAACGTCCGTCACCTACAGTGCCGAGCAGGTATACACGATCCTGACCGGGCTTGGCCTGGACACCGACGAGATACCAAACGCCCCCGCCGGGTGGTTCGGCGAGGGCGTGTTGGACAGTGCGGGCTATGTGGCGCAGATGCCCGTCTGCGGGCAGGTATTTACGGGCACACGTCTGCGCAGTGCGTTCAGTCTGCGGAGCGCGGCGTTCACCGTGGCGTATGACGCCGGGGAGAATGCGTTTGTTTTCACCACCCACGGCTACGGCCACGGCGTCGGCCTGAGTCAGTACGGCGCAAAGGTAATGGCGGAGGACGGCAAAACGTGGCGGGAGATTCTGGAGTGGTATTTTCCGGAGTGTGAGGTTATAGAGTGATTCCCTGCCTTCCTCCTTGGGGGAAGCCCAGACCGTCAACAAATTGCATTCCTGCCTTATTGCGTGCGTAGGGGCGACCATTGGTCGCCCGCCAACTTGCCGCAGCAACGCTTTTTCCGGGACAGTTTTTTGCAAGGCGAACGGGCACGGGCGAGCAATGCTCGCCCCTACAAGCGTTTTCGACAGTCTGAGCTTCCCCCGAGGGGGGAAGCCTCTCGCCATTTACGGCAGCTCCGCCGTAAACGTCGTCAATTCCGCATCCGTATCAAAATCATACACCTTCACCGTCAGGCTGTGGCAATTTTCCGGCACGGCAGCAAAGTAGTCATAGCTGGCCTTGGGGCATTGTTCCGGGTGGTCGAAGTCCACCGGGTCGGCCGTCCATGCGCCGTCCGTCCACCAGCCGCCTTCGCCGCGCTCGTGGCCCAGCTCTGTGCCGTCTGCCGTGTAGAGCTTTACGCTGACCCAGTGCTGCTCCGGCGGGAAGGCCAGCAGCACTTTTGTCGCAGCGGGCGTGGCCCTGACGCTTTGCAGTGTAATGCCGTTCTGTTCCACAGGAGTATCCATTGTGCGCACGCCCGCTTCGCTGACTTCCGGGATCGTAAACGTCAGCGTGTAGGTGCCGGGCAGCGGGGTCTGGTCGGCATAGTCATAGTGCCAATAGCTCTTGCCGTCGGTCTCCACAGTGCTCCTGTTGCAGGCCATCAGGTTGGACAGCGTCAGCGTCGCCGTGTGCCCGGCCAAATCATCGTGTGTCAGGAACAGCTCATAATTGATGCCCGTCACAAAGGTGCGGTCATCGCGTTTTTCAAAGGTAACAGCACCGCTCAATTCCGTGCCGTCGTCCAGCACCAGCGTGCCGTACTGCCCGCCGCCGCTCTGCAGTGCCTTTTCTACGGCGTCCTCGCGGGGGCCGATGGCGTTGAACCCGGCCAGGCTGTCATCCTCACTCGTCAGCATTAAACTGATGCGCAGCCAGTCGCCGTCGTTGAAGACCTGCCCCAATGTCAGGGTGTAGGGACTGTCGGCGGTCTCGGCGGTGGATTCCACCGTCTCGGCGTATTTGTTCAGCTGCTCACTTTGCAGCGAAACATAGTCGTCCTGTCCGCCGCGGTTCAGCCAGCTGAACAGGCTGCCCACCACGGGCAGCTGCTCGGCCACGGCAGGGGCGGCAAAGTTGACGCTGCCCAGCCCCACGGCAAGGCACGCCGCAGCGGCTGCGGCCACCCGTTCCCACGGGAACTGGCGGTGCCCGGCGGGCTTTTTCTGCGGCAGCCGCCCGCAGGCAGCGTCCAACACGCGGGTAAACTCGTCGTCGGTCAGTGGGGTCTCCGGCATAGGCTGGTTGTTCAGCGTTTTCAACAAATCTACATCAAAATTTTTGTCACGCATGGCTGTACACTCCCTTCTCGGTCAGTTCACGGCGCAGACGGTCCCGTCCGCGGCTCAACCGGGTGTTGACGCTCTCCACGCTCATACCCAGCGCAGCGGCGATTTCCTTACCCGATTGCAGCAGATAATATTTGCGCAGAAAAATATCCCGGTCCGGCGGCGTCATAGCCGCCACCAGCGCACCGACGAGGTCGGCGGCTTCGGTGGTCGCGCTGTCAAACTCGGCCAGCTCGCCCAGCGTCTCGGCCAGACCGTCGTCCAGTGTCACCGTCTCGCGGCGGCGCAGCGCGTTGTAGCAGTCAATGCCGCGGTTGCGCGCCGCGACGGCCAGCCAGGGGCGCAGCGGTGTGCGAGTGGCCTCCAATTTCGCGGCATTTCGCCAGAGTGCGACGAACACGTCGGCCATGCACTCCTCCCGGTCACAGGGGTTCTGCGGCAGGATACGGCAGAGAATGCTCTTGACGAGCGGCGCATATTCAAGCATCGCCGCCTCCAGGCCCTCCTCCGGGTGTGCCTGCAGCAGGCGGGTCAATTCCCGGTCCTTCATGGGTGGTTCCTCCTTTTTTGTCGTTCCAACTATATAGACCGGGACGGGACGGGAAATCTTACAGGTTCGAGGAAAAATGTAGGGGCCTGGCATGCCCGGCCCGCGGCTTTCCCGCAAACGCCTGTCTGCCGTACAGTGGCGGGCCGCACATGTGCGGCCCCTACAGGGCGGCGCAAGGCTCATACAGGCGTTGTAGGGGGCGGCGTCCCCGACGCCCCGCGGGCGGATGCAGGCATCCGCCCCTACAAGGCGCACAAAAAAGCAGACGCCGTTTTTCGCAGCGTCTGTTGCTATGTATTATTGCCCTGCCGGCAGCGTAAACACGAACCGGCACCAGTTGCCTTCCTCGCTCTCGGCGTGGATCTGGCCGCCGGAAAGGTTGACCAAAATCTTGCAGATATGCAGCCCCAGTCCGCTGCCGCGGGTGTTCATGCCGCGGGAGCGGTCCTCCTTGTAGAACCGCTCAAACACAAAGGGCAGCGCCTCGGGGGCAATGCCTGCGCCCGTGTTCTCGATGCGCACCTCCACCATATTGCCGCGGCGCTCGGCGGCAAAGCTGATCGTACCGCCCGCCGGGGTGAACTTGATGGCATTATCCACAATATTATACACGACCTGATGCACAAAATCCGGGTCCGCGTAAATCAGCAGCGGATCACCGCCCAGACCCTGGATGTCGATCTTGCCGTCCTCGATGCGCTGCTCGTCGGAGAGCACGACGTCGGTGACGGTTTTCCACAGATCGTAGGTCTGCGCGTGGATGGGCACCTCGCCCGCCTCGAGCTTGGTAATATCCAGCATGTTCTGCACCAGCCGCGCCAGGCGCCCCGTCTCCTGCGAGACGATGCCCAGATAATGCTTTGTTTCCTCGGGCGGGATCGTGCCGTCCAGCATGCCGTCGATGAAGCCCTTGATGGTCGTCATGGGCGTGCGCAGCTCGTGCGCGATGTTGCCCATGAACTGTCCGCGGGAATTGTCGATGGTTTGCAGCCGCGCAGCCATGTTATTGAAGGTGGTTGCAAAGTCAGCCAGCTCCACGCAGCCGTCCACCGGCGCACGGGCCGTAAAGTCCCCGCTGCCCAGGCGGCGCGCGGCCTCACTGATGTCCTCGATAGGGCCGGTGATGCGCTTGGCCAGCACCCAGCACAGGATACTGCACAAAATCAGGATGACCGCCGCCGAGATGCCGAACATCGTCAGCATATCGGTCATGTAGCTGCCCAGCGCAGCCATCGGGCTGGCGGCAAACAGGTAGCCGTCCTGCCCGCCCACCGTGATGCGGCGGCCCGCCGTGTAATACTTGGCGCAGTAGACACCGTCCAGCGTGCCGGTCTCAAAAATATCGTGTCCCTCGTTCAGCTCGTCAATGTAGGACGCGGGCACGCCTGCACCTGTAAAGGCGTCGTCCCCCGTATGCAGCAGGATCTGGCCGTTCTCGTCGGCGATGAACACCAGCGCACCGGAGGCCGTGTTGAACAGCTCAAACCCGCTGTGGGCGCGTTCCAGCACATCCTCCCCCTGCAGGGGCTTTGTGACGATGGAGCCCTCATCGGCGAATCGCTCACTCAGCGCTGTCGCGCCGTTGAGCACATCGGTCAGCGAGCTTTTGCGCTCCCCGATGAAGTACGCCGCCGACAGTGCCGCCTGGATCGCGCACATAACGCTGAGCCCCAGCACGAGCACGGCGGCGATGGTCGCGAAAAATTCGCGGCTGATCGTGTTGCGGCGGCTCATTCTCTGACCTCGAACTTATAGCCGACGCCCCAGACGGTTTTCAGGCTCCACTGCTCGGACGCACCCTCCAGCTTTTCACGCAGGCGCTTGACGTGGACGTCGATCGTGCGGGAGTCGCCGTAATACTCAAAGCCCCAGACCTCGTCCAGCAGCTGGTCGCGGGTGTAGACGCGGTTCGGGTGACCGGCCAGGCAGGCCAGCAGCTCCAGCTCCTTCGGCGGGGCCTCAACGACCTTGCCCTTGACCTTCAATTCATAGCGGTTCATGTCAAGGTGCAGATTGTCAAAGTCGTAAACGCCCTTGTTTTCCTCCTCTTTGGCGGAGGAGCGGCGCAGCACGGCCTTGATGCGGGCCGTGACCTCCTTGGCGTCAAACGGCTTGACGATGTAGTCATCCGCGCCCAGCTCAAGACCCAGCACCTTGTCGTAGGTCTCGCCCTTAGCGGTCAGCATGATGATGGGGGTGTTGTCCTTGGCGCGGAGCTTGCGGCAGACCTCCCAGCCGTCCATGACCGGCATCATAACGTCCAGCAGCACAAGATCCGGGTGCAGCTTGTCGAACTCTGCCAGCGCTGCGCCGCCGTCGTGGACCATCGTCACGTTGTAGCCCTCCTTGACCAGATACAGTCGGAGCAGCTCGCAGATATTTTTATCGTCATCAACGACCAGAATTTTCTCATTTGCCATCTTAGTTTCCTCCTTGCCCGCCTGCGGCGGTATCGATACAAGAGTATTATACCGCATAATTGTGGACAAAAAAAGAACAGATCGTCGGGTTTCCGGGAATTTTTTGCGGTTTTTCTGCGCAGGCGGCGCACCCCGGGGAAGATTATTTCAAAAACGGCTTGAGAGAAAAGAACGCATCTGCTATAATACATTTATATATGCAAATCGGCCTGTGTGCCGATCCGCATGGCAAAAATTCAGCAAAAATTCAAAGGAGAATTTTGAAATATGAAATTAGGTATTGTGGGTCTGCCCAACGTGGGCAAGTCTACCCTGTTCAATGCGCTGACCAGCACCCAGAACGCGCAGGCGGCCAACTACCCCTTCTGCACGATTGAGCCGAACTCCGGCATCGTGCCCGTGCCCGACCCGCGGCTGGACAAGCTGGCCGAGATCTGGCAGACCGACAAGAAAACGCCTGCCATCGTTGAGTTTGTTGACATTGCAGGTCTGGTCAAGGGTGCCAGCCAGGGCGCGGGTCTCGGCAACAAGTTTCTGGGCCACATCCGCGAGTGCGACGCCATCGTCCATGTTGTGCGCTGCTTCGACGATGACAACATCATTCATGTGGTCGAGGACGTCAACAAGCCCGAGAGCGTTGACCCCATCCGCGACATTGATGCCATCGACTTGGAGCTGATCCTGGCCGACCTCGAGGTCGTCAGCAACCGCCTGGGCCGCCAGCAGAAGGCTGCCAAGACCGGCAACAAGGCCGCTGCCGCCGAGGCTGCCTGGCTGGCCGACCTGGCCGCCTGGCTTGAGGGCGGCAAGCCCGCGCGCAGCTTTGACTTTGACGAGAGCGACGACGCCGTGAAGGCCGCCCGCAAGGAGCTGGGCCTGCTGTCCGCCAAGCCCGTCATCTACGCCTGCAACGTCGGCGAGGACGACCTGCTGGGCGGGCTGGACGAGAACCCGTACTTCCCGCTCGTTGCCGCCCGCGCCAAGGAGGAAAACGCCCAGGCCATCCCCATCTGCGCCAAGACCGAGGAGGACATTGCCGGTTCCACGCAGGAGGAAAAAATTGCGTTCCTGCAGGAAATGGGCATCGAGTCCACCGGTCTGGACAAGCTCATCAAGGCCAGCTACGAGCTGCTGGGCCTCATCAGTTTCCTGACCGACGGCAAGAAGGAATGCCGCGCCTGGACCATCAGGAAGGGTACCAAGGCCCCGCAGGCTGCCGGCAAGATCCACAGCGACTTTGAGCGCGGCTTCATCCGTGCGCAGGTCATCGCGTACAAAGACCTGGAGGACGCCGACTTCAACTATGCCGCCGTCAAGGCCAAGGGCCTGCAGCGCACCGAGGGCAAGGAGTACGTCGTGAACGACGGTGACGTTATCGAATTTTTGTTCAACGTTTAACGGAGGTTTGACCGTGATTATTGGCATTATGGGCGCTATGCCCGACGAAGTCGACCAGCTGTGCGCACGGCTGGAGAACGTGACCAAAGAGAACTACGCCGGGGTCGAGTACCACTGCGGCACGCTGCATGGCAAACAGGTCGTCGTCTGCTGCGCGGGCATGGGCAAGGCCAACGCCGCGTCCACCGTGCAGGTGCTGTGCACAAAATACGGCATTGATAAGCTGATTTTCAGCGGCATTGCGGGCAATATGACCAGCAAGATCGGCATCGGCGACGTCTGCGTCGGTGAGACCGTCGTCTACCACGACGCCGAGCTGAGCATGATTGCCCAGAGCGCACCGTTCCAGACCGAGTACCACGGCGATCCCGCGCTGGTGCAGGCCGCGCTCGACGCCTGCACTGCCTGCGGCGTGAAGGCCATCGCGGGCAAGATCGCCACGGGCGACACCTTCGTCGGCGACGCCGAGACGAAAAAGGCGATTGAGGAAAAGTGCCACCCCGACTGCGTCGAAATGGAGGGCGCGGCGGTCAGCCAGATCGCGGGCCGCAACGGCGTGCCCTGCGTCATCCTGCGCGCCATGAGCGACAACGCCGACG
>OLRS01003515.1_pt1 | contig 9741 bp, 8 predicted proteins | sample 1673171 | NCBI WGS metagenome assembly OLRS01 (sample SAMEA3136762, study PRJEB25190) | human gut metagenome | biome: human gut; feature: human-associated habitat; material: faeces | place: Austria | collected 2013
GCCGGGACGAGGGGTGACGCAAAAGCGTCGCCCCTCGTTTTTAACCATGTCAACTTAACCTAGTTCAGTTTGGTTGATTTCCGATCTCAGCCGAACACATTGAGCGGAAAGGCCGTTCCCGCAGTCAGTCGAACGTCCCCGGGGCCCTTCTCAGGCCCCGGGGACGGCATTTTCCCAGTTGAAGGAACGGTGGAGATGTGTTTCGATGGGTCAGATTCGTGTCGTTCCGAAAAGACCGTGAACCTTTTGTGGGACACGCGGCGCCGTGGTACCATAGCCGAGTTTGTTGTCTTGGTCGGAAACCAAGACGCCTTATGCGCTGATCGGTAACCAGCGCCTGACCAATAAGGAGTCCTACCATGAAGCAGGGTATCCATCCCCAGTATGTCGAGTGCACGGTGACGTGCTCCTGCGGCAACACCTTCAAGACGCACGCTACCGTGTCCGAGATGAAGGTCGAGCTTTGCAACGAGTGCCACCCGTTCTACACCGGCCAGCAGAAGTTCGTCGACACCGGTGGACGCGTCCAGCGCTTCGCCGACAAGTTCGGTGGCGCCGCTGCCGCCCAGCTCAAGAAGGCTGAGGAGGCCAAGGCCGCCAAGGCCGCCAAGGCTGCTGAGGCCGAGGCCGCTCGCAAGGCCGCCGCTGAGGCTAAGGCTGCCGAGAAGGCTAAGCGTGCCGCTAAGTTCGCCGAGGAGGCTGCCAAGCAGGCCGCCGAGGCTCCCGCAGAGGCTCCCGTCGAGGAGGCCGCTGCCGAGGCCGAGACCACCGAGGCTGCTGAGTAAATAGCTCGCCGCGGAATCGCTCGCATTCATGGCATAAGGGCCGTGCATCCGTTTGGGTGCGCGGCCCTTTTCTTTTTATTGGTGCAAACCAACCTGTCCCCATTGCACCAAAAGGTAGAGATACAGCGTTTGCCCAGATAAAGCCTGCCAATATAGACCTGTCCCTTTTTGGCAGGTTGGTCGTAGTTATTACGTGGCGGTCGAGGTCGACCGTATAGGCCGCGCCTTGTTTGGCTAAAGTACATTTATCTGTGTTTAACTCGCCCAAGGCTGCATGGCGTGGGCGATGGCCAAAAAGGAAAACCACATGGGATTCATGTCAAAGCTGCTGTCCTTTGGATCCGATAAGGACCTTAAGCGCTACTACAAGATCGTCGACCAGATCAACGGTCTTGAGCCCCAGTTTGAGAAGATGACCGAGGAGGAACTCCGCGCCCAGACCGATAAGTTCCGTGAGCGTTACGCCAACGGCGAGTCGCTCGACGACATGCTCCCCGAGGCTTTTGCCACCGTGCGTGAGGCTTCCAAGCGCATCACGGGCATGCGTCACTTTGATGTACAGCTCATCGGCGCCATGGCGCTGCACGAGGGGCATATCGCCGAGATGAAGACCGGCGAAGGCAAGACCCTGGTCTCCACGCTGGCCGGCTACCTCAACGCTATTGCCGGCAAGGGCGTACACGTCGTTACCGTCAACGATTACCTGGCAAAGCGCGACTCCGAGTGGATGGGCCGCATCTACAAGTACCTGGGAATGACCGTCGGTCTGCTCCAGAACAACATGCCGCTCGAGCTTAAGCGCCCGGCCTACCAGGCCGATGTCACCTATGGCACCAACTCCGAGTTCGGTTTCGATTACCTGCGCGACAACATGGTCACCCGCCCCGAGCAGCGCGTGCAGCGCGGTCACCATTACGCCATCGTCGACGAGGTCGACTCCATCTTGATCGATGAGGCCAGAACGCCGCTCATCATCTCGGGTGCCGGCACCAAGTCCGCCAGCACCTACAAGGACTTCGCGCGTGCCGTGCGCGGCCTTGAGCGCGGTGAGGACGTGTCGCACGACATGCTCACCGCCACCGAGGACGTCGAGCCCACGGGCGACTACGTCATGGACGAGGCCAAGCACACCATCGCCGCCACCGAGCGCGGCCTTAAGAAGATCGAGCACCGCCTGGGCATCGAGGACATCTATGCCGACCTTTCGGGCCAGCTGGTCAACCACCTGCAGCAGGCGCTGAAGGCCCAGTACATGTTCCACCGCGATAAGCAGTACGTGGTCACCAACGGCGAGGTCAAGATCGTCGACGAGTTCACCGGCCGCATTATGGAAGGCCGCCGCTACTCCGAGGGTCTGCACCAGGCCATCGAGGCCAAAGAGGGCGTGCTCGTGCGCGAGGAGAACCAGACGCTGGCCACCATCACCCTGCAGAACTACTTCCGTCTCTATGACAAGCTCTCCGGCATGACCGGTACGGCACTCACCGAGGACGCCGAGTTCCGCGAGATCTACAAGCTGCCCGTCGAGGTCATCCCCTCCAACAAGCCCGTTCAGCGTGTTGACCACGAGGACCTGGTGTACCGCACCATCCAGGCCAAGTACAACGCCGTTGCCGACGACGTCGAGCGACGTCACGCCAAGGGCCAGCCGGTCCTGGTGGGCACCGTCTCCATCGAAAGCTCCGAGAAGCTGTCGGCCGCCCTTACCAAGCGCGGCATCGCGCACGAGGTCCTCAACGCTAAGCATCATGAGCGCGAGGCTCATATCGTTGCCCAGGCCGGACGCTACGGCGCCGTGACCATCGCTACTAACATGGCCGGTCGTGGTACCGACATCCTGCTGGGCGGCAACCCCGACGAGCTGGTGCGCGAGCGCCTTGAGTACGAGGGCCTGACCATGGAGGACGTGACGCCCGAGCAGCTCGAGCAGTTTAACGCCGAGGCCAAGGAGACTTGCAAGGCCGAGCGCGAGCGCGTGCTTGCCGCCGGCGGCCTGACCGTCATCGGCACCGAGCGCCACGAGACCCGCCGTATCGACAACCAGCTGCGCGGCCGTTCCGGCCGTCAGGGCGATCCGGGCGAGACCCAGTTCTACCTGTCGCTCGAGGACGACCTCATGCGCCTGTTCGGCGGCGACAAGATGGACCGCGTCTCCAAGATGATGGTCACGGCCGACATGGGCGACGACATGCCCATCCAGCACAAGATCATCTCCAAGGCCGTCGAGAGCGCCCAACACAAGGTCGAGAGCATCAACTTCTCCATGCGTAAGAGCGTCCTTGAGTACGACGACGTCATGAACAAGCAGCGCCAGGTCATCTACGCCGAGCGCAATAAGATTCTGGACGGCAAGGACCTGACCGACCACATCACCGAGGTCATGCACGATACCGTGTACCGCTGTGTTCAGGAGTTCTGCACCAAGGACAGCCACGAGGGCGAGCGCGATCTTGAGGGTCTGCGTAAGTGGGTCGTCGAGCTGACTGGGCATATCGATACCCCTCAGTTCCCCGACGAGGACTTTGAAGCCCTGGCCGCCGATGTCTTGGCCTATGTTGAGAAGTGCTACAACATGAAGGCCGAGCGCCTGGGCGAGGACCTCATGCGCGAGCTCAACACCCAGGTCATGCTGCGCGTCATCGATACGCGTTGGATGAACTACCTGCAGGAGATGGACTACCTCAAGACCGGTATCGGCCTGCGCGGCTTTGGCCAGCGCGACCCGCTGGTTGAGTATAAGACCGAGGCCTACGGCGCGTTCCAGATGCTCGTCGATACCATGTACGAGGATTACCTGCGCACGGTTCTGCGCATTGAGCTCAAAGCTGCCCCGCGGGCTGTGGAGCACAAGGAGGACCCCGCCCTTAAGGGTGCGCACTTCTCTGGTCCCGCCGAGGTCGATGGCGACAACAGCGATTCGGTGCTGCGCAAGCAGGCTCAGGTGCAGGCCCGCACCGCCGTCCAGGGTGGTCCGGCTGCCGTTAACAACGGTGGCAAGGTGACGACCTACCGCAAGTCCGAGAGCGATGACCCTTATGTCAACGTGGGCCGCAACGAACTGTGTCCTTGCGGTAGCGGTAAGAAGTTTAAGTACTGCCACGGCAGGAATCGTTAATGGCCGAGACTCTAGAGGTAACGCTCGCCGAGTTGGACGCATTTGCGGACCGACTCGGCGAGGTCGAGTCGTATCTCCATTTGGACGAGAAGCGCACCCGCGTAACGGAGCTCGAGGCCAAAAGCGTCGCCCCGGGCTTTTGGGACGACGCCGATGCCGCTCGCGCCACGATGGAGGAGATTGCACGCGCCAAGGAGGACATCGCCGCTGTGGATATGGCACGCGGTGAGCTTTCCGATGCTCGTGCCGCGTTGGAGCTTGCCGAGGAAATGGGCGATGACCCCGACGCCGCCGCCCTTCGTGAGGAGGCTGCCGCCACGGCGGAGCGTCTATCCCGCGCCATCGACGAGCTTGAGCTTTCGAGCTGGTTTACCGGGGAGTTCGACCATGGCGACGCGATTGTGACCATCAAGCCCGGACAGGGTGGCTTGGAGGCCCAGGACTGGACTTTCATGCTCCTTAAGATGTACATGAAGTACTGCCAGCGCCGCGGTTGGAAGGTCACCATCAACGATTGCCCCGCGGCCGAGGTCATCGGCATCGATCGCGCGACCTTTACTGTCGAAGGCAAGGACGCCTTTGGCATGCTTCGTGCCGAGGCCGGAGTTCACCGCCTGGTGCGCATTAGCCCCACCGACGACAAGAAGCGCCGACAGACTACGTTTGCCGGCGTCGAGGTCATTCCGGTGCTACCCGACGATATCGATATCGAGATTAATCCCGATGACATTCGCGTCGACGTATACCACGCAAGCGGCCCGGGCGGTCAGGGCGTCAACACCACCGACTCCGCCGTGCGCGTGACGCATTTCCCCAGCGGTATCGTGGTCACGTGTCAAAACGAGCGCAGCCAGATTCAAAACAAGGCCGCGTGCATGCAGATCCTCAAGGCGCGTCTGTACGAGATTGAGCTCGAAAAGCGCGCCGAGGCCCTGGATGAGATTCGCGGACCCAAGACCACAATTGGTTTTGGCAACCAGATCCGCAGCTACGTGCTCTACCCGTATCAGATGGTCAAGGACCTGCGCTCGGGTGTGGAGACCAGCAACGTCGAGGCCGTTCTCGACGATGGCGATCTGGATCCGTTTGTGATCGGCTACCATCGCTGGGCGACTGGCAACGCCGATGCGGAAGGCTCGGACGCCTAGGCACATGGTTGGCTCCGGGTCGATGCAAACACTTCGCAGGGGTGGTATTTGGTCGGTGAATCGGTAGAATCGAATACAGCAAGAAGTTCAAAGCGCATCCGACGGGGTGCGCTTTTTTGAGGGAGGCAGCATGGCATATCGTCTGGACATCAAGCGCATTCTTTCGCTGAACTTCTTTCACGATCTGCCCAAGATTATGCTGGGCTGTGCTCTGGCCGCTATCGCGACGGACCTGTTTTTGATCCCCAACGGTCTTGCTGCCGGCGGCGTTACGGGTCTCGCCACGATTATCCAGGCGGTCGGTGCGTCTCATGGCATCTCGCTGCCTGTCGGTATCCAAACCATTGTGATGAACGCCTTGCTGCTACTGGTGGTTATGCGCGCAGGCGGTATGTTCTACGTGGTGCAGACCGCGACGGGCTTTGTGCTGCTGGGCTTTTTCACCGACCTGTTCGCTCCGTTTGTGGTGCCGCTGGCGCATTCCGATCTTATGCTGCCCGCCATGTGGGGCGGCATTATCACGGGCATCGGCTACGGCATGGTGCTGCGCGCCGGTGCCAACACCGGCGGCTCGGACACGATCGGCCAGATCATCTCGCGCAATACGTCGCTACCGGTGGGCTCCACCGTCATGGCGATCGATGTTGCCGTGTGCGCGCTGTCGGCCCCGGTCTTTTCGGTCGAAAACGCGCTGTATGCGGGTCTTTCGATGGTCATTAGCGGCTATGTGATCGATGCTGTGGTCGACGGCGGCAACAGGCGCCGTATGGTACTCATCATCTCGGACAAGTTTCCCGATATTGCGGCCGACATCATGTATGGCCTGGGCCGCGGCTGCACCAAGTTTAAGGCGACCGGTATGTACTCGGGCGCCGAGAAGCCGGTGATCATGGTCATTGTGAGCCGTCGCGAGCTCAATACGCTCAAGACGATCGTGCGCGAGCGCGACCCGCGCGCCATCGTGACCGTGGCCGACGTTACGGAAACTTTCGGTGAGGGCTTCAAGGACATTAACGCGTAGGGCCGACTGCGTTCCATCCAAAAGACGTTCACATTGATAAACCGTTTCATCAGCGGTTCTGCCTGCTCAATTGTTCAAATAATGATAAATACTCTGGTAAAGCTTCCAGTTTCCAGCATAATGAATGACGTACGTGCATCGCGGCTGGGTTGGGACGACCTTCTGTGCCGTGCGCATCTTGTCTAAAGAGGATGAAAGGAAGGCACAATGAGCGACGAAGAGCTCAAAAAGGTTGCCAACGAGGTAAGGAAGGGCATCGTCACCGGCGTGCACGCTGCCAAGTCCGGCCATCCGGGCGGTTCGCTCGGCGCTGCCGACATCATGACCTATCTGTACTTTGAGGAAATGAACGTCGACCCGGCCGACCCCCGCAAGGCCGACCGCGATCGCTTCGTGCTTTCCAAGGGCCACTGCGCGCCTGGTCTGTACGCCGTGCTCGCCGAGCGCGGGTTCTTCCCCAAGGAGGATCTCGAGACGCTGCGCCACATCGGCAGCCACCTGCAGGGCCACCCCAACATGAACGACACCCCGGGCGTCGATATGTCCACCGGTTCGCTCGGCCAGGGCATTTCCGCCGCCGTGGGCATGGCCGTTGCCGCCAAGCACTGGGGCGACGACTATCGCACCTACGCCCTACTGGGCGACGGCGAGAGCGAGGAGGGCCAGGTCTGGGAGGCCGCCATGTTTGCCGGCAACCAGCAGCTCGATAACCTCTGCGTGATCGTCGACCACAACGGCCTGCAGATCGACGGCCCCGTCGAGGAGGTCAACGACCCCATGCCGCTCGCCGACAAGTTCCGCGCCTTCAAGTTCCATGTGGTGGAGCTCGCCGACGGCAACGATTTCGATCAGATCCGCGCCGCCTTTGCCGAGGCCCGCGCCACCAAGGGTCAGCCGACCGCCATTATCGCCGAGACCATGAAGGGCAAGGGCGTCTCCTTTATGGAGAACCAGGTGGGTTGGCACGGTAAGGCCCCCAACGATGAACAGTTTGAGCAGGCCATGGCAGAGCTCACGGCCGCCGGAGAGGAGCTCTAGGATGGCAGACGTCAAGAAAATCGCCACGCGCGTAAGCTACGGCGAGGCCCTCGTCGAGCTCGCCAACGAGCACGATGACTTTGTGGTCCTCGACGCCGACCTGGCCGCCGCCACGCAGACCGGCAAGTTCAAGGCCGCCTGCCCCGACCGCTTCTTCGATGTGGGCATTGCCGAGAGCAACCTGATGGGTGTTGCCGCCGGTATCGCAACCACCGGTCGCGTTGCCTTCGCGAGCAGCTTTGCCATGTTTGCCGCCGGCCGCGCCTTTGAGCAGGTCCGCAACTCCATCGGCTACCCCCACCTGAACGTCAAGATCGGTGCCACCCACGGCGGCATCTCGGTGGGCGAGGACGGCGCCTCTCACCAGTGCTGCGAGGATTTCGCCCTTATGCGCTCCATCCCCGGCATGACGGTGCTTTGCCCTGCCGACGACGTGGAGGCCAAGGCTGCCGTCAAGGCTGCCTATGAGCACGAAGGCCCCGTCTACCTGCGCTTCGGCCGCCTGGCCCTGCCAGTGTTCCATGATGAAGCTACCTTCAAGTTCGAGATCGGCAAGGGTGAACAGCTCACCGAGGGCAGCGATGTGGCCATCATCGCCACCGGCCTGGAAGTGAACGAGGCCCTCATTGCCGCCGAGCAGCTGAAGAACGAGGGCATCCAGGCCCGGGTGATCAACCTGTGCACCATCAAGCCGCTGGACGAGGAACTGGTCGTCAAAGCGGCCAAAGAGTGCGGTGCCGTCGTCACCTGCGAGGAGCACAGCATCCTGGGCGGTCTGGGCGAGGCCGTGGCCGCCGTGCTGGGCGAACAGTGCCCCGTCCCCATGCGCCGTGTGGGCGTCAAGGACGTGTTCGGCCACTCCGGCCCCGCATGGGAACTGTTGGAGCAGTTCGGCCTGCGTTCCGACGCCATCATCGCCGCTGTAAAGGAGCTGGTGTAAGATGATCGCCATCGGCTGCGACCACGGCGGATACGAACTCAAGCAGAAGATTTTGGCTCACCTGCGGCAGCGCGGACTGGAATACCGGGACTTCGGCTGTGATTCTACCGCTTCGGTGGATTACCCCGTCTATGGCAAGGCGGTGGCCCATGCCGTGGCATCGGGCGAGTGCGAAAAAGGCATCGTCATCTGTAGCACCGGCATCGGCATCTCCATCGCCGCCAACAAGGTGCCCAGCATCCGCTGCGCGCTGTGCGGGGATTGCTTCTCTGCCAAAGCCACCCGCCTGCACAACAACGCCAACGTGCTTGCTCTGGGCGCGCTGGTCACCGGACCCGGCCTGGCGCTGGAAATCGTGGACATCTTCCTGGACACGCCTTTCTCGGAGGAGGAGCGTCACAGCCGTCGGGTATCCCAGCTGGAGGAAGAATAATGTTTGAACTGTGTGCATCCATTCTGGCCGCCGACTTTGCCAATCTGGAGCGGGACATGCGGGCGGCCAATGCCGCCGGTGTGGATGCCTTTCACATCGACGTGATGGACGGGCACTTTGTGCCGGCCATCTCCTTTGGTACGGGCATGGTGCGTACGATGGAACGCCTGACCACCAAACCCCTAGACGTTCACCTGATGGTGGAAAAGCCGCTGGATTTTCTGCCGGAACTGGAGGAACTGGGGGTAAAGCGGGTCTCGGTCCATTACGAGATCCCGGGCGGGCCGGAAGCGGCCCTGCGGGCCATCTGCGCCGCCGGGATGCAAGCCGGGCTGGTACTCAACCCCGAAACGCCGGTGGAATCGGCCCTGCCGTACCTGGCCCAAATTTCGCAGCTGCTGCTGATGACGGTACACCCCGGTTGCGGCGGGCAGGTCTATCTGCCCGGCAGCAACGAGAAGATCGCTGCTGCCAAAAGTCTGCTGCAAGGGCAGGGGAGCAATATCGTCATCCAGGTGGATGGCGGCATCACCCCCGGTACCCTGCCCGGCGCCTATGCGGCCGGGGCACGGAGCATCGTGGCGGGTAGTGCGGTTTTCTATGGAAACATATATCAAAATGTGTGTGCATTGCGTTCGGAGAAAGCAAAACCGTAGATGTTTGTAGTAAAAGGCGGCACCAAAAAAAGAGCAGACTGTTTGGCAAATGAATGTACCGCAAAATCTGTATGGGTTAATTGCCCGGTTTGCCACAATAAGACGAAAACAAAGATTTATCAAGATACATTGGCGCTTCGTTTCCCGATGTATTGCCCGAAATGCAAAAAGGAAATGCGGGTAGATATCATCCGAAGAAAAATCTATCTCTGCACAAAGGTCTATAAATAGCAGCAAGGCCCGCTTTTCATGCAACTGAAAAGCGGGCCATCAGTAAAAGAAGTAAAAAAGTAGTGCAAAACAAAAATGCTGCCCAAAAGAGCAGCAATCCAACATTATTGGCCGGCATCGTCGTCTGCGCACATTGCGGGGCGAAGATGTCGGCCTTTTTGCATCAACGTCCTGCCGTTCTCCCTGCATGGATTTCCTGCCCCCTTCCGGCGGCGTTTTCCGGCTCTCCCTTGCGGGGTCATCGCCGGGTATCCCATGCAGACGGTCATGCGGTTTTCAAGGTGCAACAGGCAAAACGGAAACAAAAAAGCCGTCACAGAACAGACCAGCCCTGCCTTCGCTTTTTCTGGAAGGTCATGCTAGTCGGTTATGTA
>OLRS01003516.1_pt1 | contig 9740 bp, 9 predicted proteins | sample 1673171 | NCBI WGS metagenome assembly OLRS01 (sample SAMEA3136762, study PRJEB25190) | human gut metagenome | biome: human gut; feature: human-associated habitat; material: faeces | place: Austria | collected 2013
TAATTGACATAGATAAGGCTAGCATACTTATCCAAAAATCAAAACCGACAATCTACAGACTTGCTCGTACAGGTCTCATCCCAGCCTATAAACGCGGTAAGAAATTATATTTCTATGAGGATGAACTCCTTAAATGGATAGAGGCTGGCAAAAAACAAAGCCAACCTCTATCCTATCAGGAACAATCTGTTCAAATACTTAAGGGGATGAAACGCAAACCTAGAAATGGAGTTAATATTGGTCTCTGATAATAGTAAATTACGAAAGAATACCATAGATTGACAAACAAACTCTTTTAATCAGAACCGATATTTAGTGTGCGATAAAATCTAATATCAAGCAGAAATTATAGAAGCACCTCTATCAAATAACTTATATAGTAACTTTAATATAAGACATAATCTAACCATAACGGCATTAAATCAATACTAACAATCACTACTGTTCTATAAATGTTAGCAAATAGATCTTTGAAATTGCTAAAATACAAGTTTTTAAGTAATGTTTTAGAATGGTAATCATCCGATAAAATACACATTATTAAAGCCCTCCACTCTTCCGTTACTTTGCCAATAAAAAACATGAAACGAATAATGAGTAAAGAAGAGTTCCTGTCCGTTTATGAAAGACAACAGGCCAGTGGCCTAACCATAAAAGATTTCTGTGAGAATGAGGCCTATTCATCCTCCTGTTTCCATTATTGGAAGAAGAAATTCAGCCTGAGCCATACGGACAAGCTTCCTGATGATACATTCATTCCATTGGATCTGCGTCGCAGTGGCAATCTCCCGTCAGGTGCGGGTGGCGACGTAACGATAGAGCTTCCTTCCGGAATCAGAATCCACCTTGACAGCCATGGAAACCCTGAACTGACATTTGGATTGATACACAAATTATGCAGCCATATTCTGTCTGAATGATACCATGCGCTATTTCCTGTGTCCCGGAAAGACGGACATGCGCAAGGGAATCAATTCTCTGTGCGGAGTGGTTCACGACCGGATGGGACATGACGTTCGTCTGAGCGATGTCTTCATCTTCATAAACAGAAGCAGGAGCACCATGAAGCTCCTCCATGCTGAAGACGGCGGCATGGTATTGTATGTGAAACGTCTGGAAGAGGGCACGTTCCGGCTGCCGGCCTATGACAGCCGGAGCAGGTCTTATCCGATGGAATGGCGCGACTTGGTCATGATGGTGGAAGGAATCAGTGACAATCCGAACGAGAGGCTGAAAAGGTTAAAAGCCAGTAGAATGGATGGCTTCTATTGAAAGTTTTTTTATGTATCCGATTGCGTATCTACCGAAAAATCAGTATTTTACATCATATAAAGAGATAGAAACGGATGATTCAGCAGGATACAATGGAACAGATAATCAGGAGTCAGCAGGAGCAGATAGCCGATCTCCTGAAAACTAACCGTTCCCTTGTCGAATCCAACGGGAAACTGCTGGAACAGACGGATGCGCTGCAACGGAAGATACAGGAACTGCTTTCACAGATAGCATGGCTGAACCGTCAGCTTTTCGGGCGGAGAAGTGATAAGCTGGCAGCCCTGGATTCCAACCAGCTCTCCCTGTTCGATCCCGTTCCTGCAACCGGACAGAATGAAAACATCCGGGAAGAGGACAGTAGCGCAGCGGTTCCTTCAAAAGTAAAGCCCGATGGAAAGAAGAAGGAATCCCGACGTAACCGCGAACTCCTGGAGGGACTGCCGGTAGTTGAAGTGGTGATTGAACCTGACCGGATGGATTGGGACCGTTACAGACGGATTGGCGAGGAACATACCCGTATGCTGGAATTTGAACCGGGCAGGTTGTATGTAAAGGAGACTGTCCGTCCCAAATATGGGCTGAAAGACAACCTGAGTCTTCCCGGGGAAGGTGAATGCGGCGTAATCATTGCTCCGCTTCCACCTTCTCCTGTTTACAAATGTCTGGTCGGTTTCCACCATGCTGGCCGAAATGCTCCTGCTGAAATACGAATATCACGTTCCATTCTACAGGCAGGTCAAGGAGTTCCGCCATCTGGGTGTCCGTCTTTCCGAAAGCATACTGATCGGCTGGTTCAAGCCTGTGTATGAACTGCTGAGACCACTTTATGACGAGCTGGTCCGGCAGATTATCGGCTACTGGTATGTTCAGGCGGGCGGGACCACTGTAAGAGTTATCAGCAAGGGAAAGGCCGACAAAGAGTATCTATGGATGCTCAAGGCGGTCATGGAAAAGCTGGTCATTTTCCATGACGATAACGGCTCCCGGGAATATACGCTGGAAAAACAGCGTAAACTGTGGAACCGTCAGTCCCCACACCCCTGCAGGATTTCTTTGAAAAGTGGATGAAAAGCACATATAATCAAAGTTCCGCCCAAAAGCCGGAAGGGACAAGCTATCTCCTATGTATATCCGTTATGGTCAAGAATGAAGACCTGTCTCAAAGTCAGCAATATAAAGATAGACAATAATCTGTCTGAAAACGCGATACTCTTCTGACGCTCTCAAGAAAGAACTTTCTCTTCTGTGAAAATCATGAAGCCGCGGAAAATACAGCGCTCATCTGTTCATTGCTTGCCACCTGCAAGGCACAGGAAGTCAATCCAAGAGAATGGCTGAATTATGCCATTGCTAGGCTTCCCTATTATCAAGGAAAAGACTCCGGCAGAGATATCCGAGAACTACTTCCGGATGTCTGGAAGTTGAAGAAGTCCAACGAAAATTCAATTGAAATCTAATATAATAGCAAACTCTTCCTGTCAACTTTATATTCGTTAATAAGAAGAGTTTGTTGTTCTATGAATCTACAATGTGTACTTTATCGGATGCTTTTACTAACAACAGATACGAATTTAAGTTATAAAAGAAAATATTTTTGTATTTTAAATAGTGATTTCTTCTGTTTTTGTCGTCAAACTTTATTATAGGTGAAAAGACCTAAAGTGACATAAACCAACTAATTCACAAAACTCCGTTCATGAATTAATTGGTTCATTTTATACAATTTAGGGTTACTAAACTAGGCGAATTTATACTAGCATGAAAACATTAAGGAATTTATCTTATATTCAGTTATAATTCTTTTCTATAAATTCTAATCAATACAAAAGCATTGACTCACTTTGAAATTCTAAATCCTTTTTTCCACTATTATTAATTGTTTCTACAATACTATTTTGTATTACTTTTATAAGTACTCTCATTACAGGTATTAAATCTTTGTATTCCGAAATATTATTAGGTGTGAAATGTATTTCGCTTTCTTTACTATGAACGATACAACATCGTATCTTATATATTAATTCAGCCACATTACTTGGATTAGAAATATTCTGATTTGTTAGGCCAAGTATGGATTTTATTTGCCTAGTTAAGGTTTGATTAAGATATTTACTTAGTTTTATATTATTAGTTTGAATGGGTTCTACAAGATTCTTAACTTCAGTGTTGTGAATACTATTAAATACTTTCGCAAATAAATCTTGTAATGACTTCAATTCTCCTTTAGATATAGTATCTACAGTATGCCTAACATTAGATATAAAAGAGTTTCTTGTAGCTTGTCCTTTTGTCAAAGGAATCAATTTTAATCTAAATGTAAAGAATTCAAGTACTTGATACATTTTTAAAAATCGAGTAAGTAAGTCGTTTGCATTTCGCATATCTGCAATTATATTGAAAGAGTCATGATATTGCTCATATGAATTATTCCAATCCGGAGAAAGTCCTGTGCATAAAGCAGAATCGATATATTTTAATTCTTCAGGAATAAGTATATCGTTATTTATAACTTTTTCAAAATATGCTTCAGAATAAATTCTCCAACTATCAGTAGCTGTAATAACAGCTGTTTTTAATATAAAGAAATGATCATCATCTAAATTCTTTAGAGAAGAAAAAAAATTATTTTTTGATAGTCTTGCATCCAATATATTTTTCCAAAGTTTTTCTATTGCTTCCCATAATATAGCATCAGTAATTTTTTTACTATTGTCATAGTACAAACATTTAGATGTAACAATTATGCAATCAATATTATAATGATAAAATTTATGCAAATGAACTTTTCTTGAAGCTTCAACCATTTCAAAAGAAGCAAAATCAAATGGATTGTCTATTTCTTCTTCTAAGTCAATATTAGGATCATTACTACAATCTTTTATCTTTTCAACGAAATTCTTAAGATAACTTTTATCACCGTTCAACGATGGTAATAATGAAGAAAAAGCGTCTGTAAATTTATAAATAGAAAGACTTTCAAGTATTTCTGTTAAAGTATCTCTATCTGCAATATGTACCTCAGTTAATACGGTATTATATATTTCTACATATAAATCTTTACGTTTCATAATTCACTATCTTTATTTATCAAACATTCGTACCAAGACACAGGATGAGATTGCAAAGCATTTAATGTAAATTTATAGATAGCTTTTCTAACAGCATATCCAACATTAGTTTTAATACTTGATAATCTGTTATACGCTTCTTCAAATTGATCTACATTAAAATGCATTTTTTTTACTTTATTGTTTAATATATAATCTAACTTATCCCATTCTAATTCATTGCCATTTTCATACATATATTGACCCAAAGCCGCATAAATCCCACTTAAAGTTGTATCTTTGCCATACCAAGCTAGATGTTTTGTATCCTGGTTACATAAAATAGAATCAGCTATATACATGTATTTTAAGAAAGAATTGAGATTATCAGGATTAAAGAAATTTTGTATATCATCATCATTGTCATCATCAACCCTTACCTCATTAGCTGTTTGTACTCTTAAAGGCTTTCTTTTAATAAATGACTGATAAGCTATAATCACAGATGATAGTAAAAACTGCCCTAATTTATTTCTTCCTCTACGTATAGAAAAAAAATAAGGATCTCTTACACGAATTAATTGCATTCCTTCTGGAATTTGTATCTTTTCATTATTAAAAAAATGAAGATATAATAATTCATATTGATGGGTAGATGTAACGGGTTTCTGACCTGCATTTAATTCCAACATTTTTCTTACTACCTGTTTATCATCCAAACCATACCAAATATAAAAAATAAGATTATAATTTTCCCATCCATCGATAAAGGATTGAATATTTGCTGCACAGATACCAATAGGTAAAAAGTCTTTTAAAAACTTAGCATTAATAAAATAAAAATCAATAATACGCGTTCCGATATCATCAGACTTTAATTCACTAACAAGTTCAGAGAAGGTTAAAATATTTTTACTCTTAACTATATTGTTTATATAGTTATATACCCATAAACGAAATGTACGTTGAAGTCCATCAAGTATATCCGAATTTTCATCTTTAACTTTTAAAATTTGGTTATCAATAACAGGTTCACCAGATACAGTTAAAGATATAGGAGGGATAGGTTCTTTATTACTAATTGTCTGACGTAAAGTATCAAGATATGAATTTCTTACTATTCCGCGTTGTACCTCGAACTCATAAAAATCAGGCTTTAGAGAAGCTATATAATCCTTTAAATTGGCTTTACAGACATAACATTTTATATTTTGCTCAGCCTCACATTTGTATAAAATTTCGTAATCCATATGTTTTAAATTTGAATTGTTTTTATATTTTTATAACAAGTAATTTTCATAAACAATCAGTGTTATCAAAAGTAACAAATAATATCATGTACTTTATACTACATAACATGCTGCAAATTAACTTTTAAACAGAATTGTATCCAATGCAGTCTCCCAATTATCATATTCCAGCGGAACAAAATTTCTATAAATGGGAGCAATACTTAAATCTCTACATATAACCTTTAAAGTTTTGTTCTTAAGAATATTGTTCAAAAATTCAAGCCTTTCTTTTGTTATTTTCCCCCAGCCTAATTGTGACATTAGTTTTTTTGTGATATACTTATGAATGTCAATAATAAAATCTGCAGAAGTATCAACTTCTATTCCTATTCGTTTAACTTTAAACACCAAGCACCAAGTTTGATTTACATTTTCTACATAGGTCCCATTGGAACCATGTAATCCATAACTGTTATCATAATGAACCTGCTGATCCTTTTTTATACCAGTTACTATCCTACATGGTGGAAACTCCTTGGATATTACTAATGAAATAGCTTCAGATTTCCAGTCTGTAAATTTGCTCTTTAAATTACCGTGCATATCCCAACAAGTTGATTTTTTACACATTGAGGATAAGGCAGCTTTATTAGAATAAATTTGATGAATAACATGTTCTCCAGATGCACTAATACTATTACCTACTATATTATATCTACCTTTAAAGTAAGATCCTAAAGCTAATATGGCATCTGGTACATATCTTTTTAATGGAACTATCTGAATCCAAGCAAGATGATTATTGTAATCGTCAACACATTTTTGCATAAAACAAAAATAAAAATCCATAAAAAAATTATTATTTATAGATGACCTAAAAACTATTTTAGCTGTGAAATATTCGTCAAGAGGAATATTTATATTCAGGAAATAAGTATTTGAAGAAAAACTACATTTATAATCAACTTCTATACTATAATGAAAAGTTAAGGCTATATTATTAAGTCTATCTAATTGTTCCTTAATTTTCAAAAACAACTCAAAATCCTTATTATCCATGAGAAAAATGAATTTAAAAAACGTACTATTCTTATTTCAATATTCATTTAACTACAAATTTACTTTTTTTTAATCAAATAATCAAGAAATAGCATTTTAATATACTTATTCCAGCAAATATAGATTAGATAAAATACAATAAGACAAAAAATCAAGAAAATCCATCACTTCTCAAACAATCATTATACTATATGATACAGAAACACTTTATACAGAACATAAGGATCTTATGTAAAAATTCTAAAAAAAATAATTCAAATAAAATACATGTTGTATATTTATTTAAAAGTGATGATTACATTCAATAGTATATTAATAATGAAAACTTTATATTAAGATATTCACTACTAAAAGTTGTATATAAAATTTAAAAAATCAATCTTTATATATGTGTTTAATGTTAATTTTATATTTAACATTTAAGGATAAGTTTATAAAGCTAATATTTATTATTTCATATACAAAGATTATTTTGAACGTCTATATATTTATTTCGTTATGCAAAAAGTGTTATCATTATAAATTCAATAAACATGATACGTTTTTCTATTTAGAAATATTCTTATGACATCATAATATTATCTAGACTTGACTTAAATAAAATAATATCGGCTCGTCCCAATGTAGAATACATAAGATAGTGAGGAATAATATATTCATAGTTATAGTTCAGGCTTTTTGTGAATTCTTTATTATTTAGTTTTTCATAGACCTCCCTTCTTTTGCCGAAAAACATAGATTGCACACTCAGTTCGCTGAGTGTATCCAGTGTTTCTTTCTTTAAATTTAGATTTTCTTTTTTCCCGATGGGAGCATGTATATAAGATGTTCTCATCAGATGTGATATGAATGACAGCCAGTTTAAATGTATATTCTTGTGTGCGGCCTTGTTCAGGTTACGTAGCAGCCGGATATATAATACGGTTGCAGGCAATACATGCAGAGGCATATACGAAGTAGTGACAGCGTTGGCTCCAATCTGGGAAAAAGCGTTTGCTATTGTATTTATGGTATTGTAAGTGGTAAACGTGTTACATGCAGAGAGAAATACCAGTTGTGGGCCTATTCCGCTGTTTACCACATCATCCCCGGTTATGATATCGTCTCCCATCATGATAAATGAGTTGTGTGTTGTTTCATCTACCCCTCCGTGCGTATCGATTATCAATAGTTCCGGTCCGGTTTCCTTTATGGCTTCGAAGAAGCTGGATTTATTCAGGCACGTTTTTATCTGAAATCCCAAGGTTTTAGCCAGTTCCCTAACAGGTAATTGTGCCATCACAAACTCCGGGTCTTCATTTCCGAATACGACAAGCGTTTTTTGCAGGATATCCTCCGGTATTACATACGGTCTGAATTTTGCTTCCATAATTGTGCCAGCTGACTTATAACCAGTGTTTCAGGCAGCCTGCACACCTCGTGTGTGAATCCCAGCGGTACACCGTCTATCATCATCCATTCTATAGGAAGGTCAGTCATGGCTACAATTTGTGAGCTGTACTCTTGCAACATTTCAACAGCTTTTGGCGAGAGTATTTCATCGGTCATTTTTTTCCCGATTTTTTCCATCACTTTTCGTATGTTTTTGTTTTTGCTTGGCGATGTGGCCAGCCTTTCGATATGTTTTATCCCTACGAATGAAAGTTCGGAGTTGATATTTTTTCCCATAATCTGGAGTCGCAAATAAGGTGAGAATCTTATTGAGCAGTGCAGTTGAGCCACAAAATCGAAGAATGTGATTCGGGGGATGAGAAAATTATTAAGCACATACCTCATGGCAGGATATAATTCTTTGTGCAAATTCGTTACATCATAAGCGACAGTATAATTATGAGTTTGATGATAACCCATTATTTTTTCAAGATTCTGTGCCATTTTTTCTTCTCCCGGCAGCAAATCCTTTTCAGGAAGTTTACGCATTTCAATACTTGTATAAGGTGCAGCCAGAATTAGGGGCGCCCGGTAGTGTTCTTCCAGAAATTTGATGTCCTTCGTGAAGTCAGCTGCTATATTTTCGATCAACCTTATTTTTGTTATCTGTTCTATTAGTAAATTCTGCCTTTCGAATCCCATCGTATTGTTCAGAGCTGCTTCCGACGATTCCAGTCTCCTTTTCAGTATTTCATCTTTTGTCAGCGAAAGGGAGTAATCCCAGTTTCCCAATATCGAATTGATCGTTTGAGTGTTTGTTCTGGTCGGCGAGAATGCATCTCCCGTGTCGTAAACACTTTTATCAAGACAAGGAACCGAGAAAGGCTGTCTGCTTTTGTCTATTTCATAGTTTTTGTTTGCGTAGTCGTAAAACCATTTCCAGATATCACTCAATCTGGTTAGAGTAGTACATGGAAACTTGCATACATTACCTGCTTCATCCGAAGTAAGGCAGACAAAATCCTCGTTCATGTAGTCTTTTAACAGGTTGGTGTAAATTTCGATAATACGTTCCTCTTCGGTACATAGCAGTATCACATGCGGCTATTTGGGCAAATCGAGCAATGATTTTATAGCTTCTGCTGTAATATCCGGATAGACCATAATCAGTCTGTATCCTGATATCAGGCCATAATATTTGCTCAGCTGGTAATATTCTATGCCATAGATAAACTGCGCCATGCTTTGAGGCAGATATCCGATATACCCTAACATCGGATGCTGTATAGATTCCTGTGGAATATTGGTAAACTTGATAGAATCTCTTTCTCTGAGTAAAGCTATATAAAGTATAGGATTATTGATATTATTGAAGTCCATTTGCACATATATTTCTATTAATTTCATTATTTAGTTTTCTTTATTTTAAAATTATGAAGATTTATTTTATTCAGCAAATTCTATAAAGAGTAATTATATCATGAAAAAACTACCATATAATATTAACCGTATAAATGATACATAGTAACAAAATATCAATCACATTTTAATAAATCTACCTTGTTTACTATAAACTTACAGCTATACACTACTATATTTCCCAATTTAACAACCTATTATCTTATTATTTATATATTTACACAAATGATATAATACTATATAAGAGTTATAGATAATAGTTTGATAAATTTACTTATCAGCATTTCATTTCTTACAGCAAATATCGCCCTTTGCCACTGACTGTGCAAGGCGGCCC